>JAAUXU010026568.1_pt1 | contig 23082 bp, 27 predicted proteins | sample 7278151 | NCBI WGS metagenome assembly JAAUXU01 (sample SAMN14350113, study PRJNA611818) | marine sediment metagenome | isolation source: surface marine sediment (1.8m) | place: French Polynesia: Moorea | collected 2018-08 | reverse complement strand
GGTCCAGAGGACTAGGCAAGGGCAGGAGGTTCACGCAGACCAAGGGCGGTTCCAGGAGGGCCTGCTGGCTCAGGAGGAACTCGCTCAAGCTCAGGCGAAAACGCTGAGCGGGATAAGAATCGAATGTTTTTGCTGCTTAAGAGAAATAAAGCGGCTCGTCCCCTGCTCCCGTGTACTAGGTCATAACATCGGTGTTACTTTAGTCCTTAGGTTGGTGTTGTATTGTAAACTGGACAGATTCGTGTATTCCTGTAGATCACTTTTCACCTCCTTGGTAGTGCTCAAATAACATAGACACACATTGCACGTGAGCAAGCAACACAACGTGGGGGAAATCTTGTAGACAAAACACCTAACATTGGGCTTGCGGAGCATGACCCGAATGTAGGACAAAGTGAGAAACTCTATCTGTGAAGATTCTCATTTAGAGAGCTCCAAGACTCTTGGCCATGTAGCTGAACGCCAAGCCTAACAAGTCCTTCATGACCGTAGGAAAAGGATCGAGAGCAGAAGATTGTTGGAGACTAGACTACTTCAATCCCGGACTGGCGTTTCTCTTCGTCGAAACCCTGGTCTGACTCCTTTTCGACGATGTAAAAGTTGTACCACTCTCCGAACCACATGGAGCACACCGCAACGTTCTCCATCACCAAGCTCAAGGTAGAGGCAACAATGATTTCTGGCACCGCGAACATCAGACGCAGCCACGAAAACCTGCAGTCGAAGGAAACGTCCCAGTCATCAAAAAAGTTCAAGAGCGTGAACTTGTTTCTTACCTGTGGATCGGGTGCTGAATGATGTATCCATAGCCGTACATGAAGAGCCCCATTGCGCCTATGTAGGACATTAGGATATCGGCTGGCCGGCCCAATGTCATGGGGTACGTTTGAGACAGGAAGAGATTTAATACCGAAAAAGGCAAGGTCAGCCAGCACGACAAAGATGTCGCCAGTAGGCTCTTGGTAACGGTGCTAATCCGAGAGGAAACCACCACCATGTAAATGCCCTGCGGTGATGTTTGTGGGTATAACATGCTCTGCTCAATCACTTTTCATGTGTACATACCTGCATCCACCGCTGTCTTTGCCTGAAGAAGTCTGTGAACGTGAATGGTGACTTCTCGTGCATCTCCCCCTCAATAAAGTCGAACGACTTCCCCGAGTCCATGGCCGCCATGGCGAAGAAGCAGTCTTCAGCTTTAGAACCCTCTGGTCCGTTGTCGAAAGATACAGAACGCTCAGCTCCGGCCTAGCGAATAAGACCGATTGTGCTTTTCAATCAACAATCCATCCTGCAGGTCGCAGCACACAGTGAGGGGAGCATCCATGAGAGGTTCGTCTCAGCAGCACTCACCCTGGTGACAACGTAGGATCCTTTCCATCCAAATAAGGGCTTGTGGAAGATCCTGAATTGGCATCTCAGTTTACCCATGTCATCTGCAGCCCGGAAGCTGTCGGCCACGGTGCAAATCCTGTTCTGTATCGCCTTGGTCCACGAGTGCAGCCGAGCAGGTGCATGACCATAGGTTATCAGTCCCTGACCAAAGTCATGACCATCGCCCGAGCAGATAAAATTGAGAATCCCCCTCACAGAGTTGTCGGTCAGGAGAGTCTCCTCGTCCAAGTGCACGATCCAATCGTCGTCGGACAGCTTGTTTACATCGTCCTCCAGGCAATACTGCAGCGCTCGCGACTTGAACATGGCGCCGGACTTTGGTAGGTAGGAAGTTGGCACCACCGTCTCTTGCACTTTAGGATTTCCTGTAAGTTGAAAAGATGTTCTTTTCAACATCCACTTGTACTTGTAGTGGACTCTTGTTGCTCTGAAGTCTACTGCTATTGACGTATCAAGTCCATTGATGGCAGTAGAGGTGCAAATTTGAACACAAAGTGGTAAAATCGCTTGTCCACATGAGCATTAAATTGCGTGTCAGTTGCAGGCGATGCTCAAGCTGAAGTACTTGACAGAAAGTACCTGTACCGTCGAACTCCGAATATGTAGTAACTCCGATTTAGTAGCAATAACTTCAATGTTATAATCTTTTCTCCGCGTACGGAAATCTCACTTCTGGTACAAAAAACTCTTCTTTTATGATGCTTTCTCAGGTTGACCTCTGTTTTTATGAAGTGCATTGGGCTGATCATCGGTTCATGCAAGTTAGTCACGATGATGTCACAGCCCCGCAGCATCTGATTGCACTGGCTTCAGTGCCTTACTGTTGTCAGACCTTCAGCATTGACACCGAGCGTGATTTGCCCTCCCTCTCCCTCATCATGCTTGAATGTCTCAAAGAAGAGTTCGATAGGAAAGGCAGAGCAAAAGAACATATTTCTTTAAAAACTGGCCCATTGTGTTGACAGTAAACACAGTAAAGTAGTTCCATACCGCACAGTTGCATTTTTGCCCACACCCCAATGTCGTAAAGACTTTGTCAGACCACTGACATCAAGTCAGAGGTCGACTGTACAGTACATTATAAAGTGTCAACTACGTACAACATCATACGTTACCTTGACCAAGGTTCAAGGGGGTATCGGTGACCACCTCCACCACATAGTTATCCACGCCCACTCGCTCGAGCGTCTCCACATTCTTGGCCACAGTCGACTTCACTAACCTCGGGTACAGTCCCCTGGTGACCACCCGAACGCAGATGAAAGGCGCCAGCACCGGAGAAGCCTTCAAGTGGACTTTACCCGGGAAGGCCTTGAATAGCATCAATCCCCCCGTGTTAAAGAGGGTCTGTGGCAGTCCCAGGAAGGGGAGCAGCCTCAGCACGATGAGCAAGCAAGTCCAGGCGGCCCCATACTCCTCCCAGGGATCCAGAGCGTCCAGAGGGTCATCTTTGGAGGGTCTGAGCGATCCAGTCATCCAGCAGAAAGTCGTTACCCAACCCAGCAGGCACACGCAGAACAGCAAGTGCCTGACGGTGGACGTCAGTTTAGTGGACGCGGTGGTGCTGTGGCAAACCGGCAGCATGTCGTTCCAATCCTTTCCCCCTGAGGACAAAAGAGGAGCAACTAAAGACGCGGGACTTCCCGTAGTGGTCTGCATATCTCTCCCGCAACGACTAAGTGCTGCTTCCCGTCTTGGAGCGGGCAGCGCGAACCATGTGGGGATACACAAGTGTGACAAGAAGTGTGCCGTGAACCCCGGCTCGCTAACTGATTGTATCGTCTGTATACATGCTGCTCCAAGAGCTCCTGAATGAGTGTGTCGTGCAGCCAAAGCGAGCAGTTCTGCAGGATCAACGCGGCTCAGATTACACGAGGACTACACATACTGTTCATACGAGAGGGCACGACGACGTCCTCACTGTTCTCCTTACCGCAGGAGAGTGACTAAAGCATTCAACACTTCCGGTGGACGTTGCTTCTGTAGAAGACGTCAGTACTCACCTTCGTCTGGTCTGAGTCTCCGGGAAGAGCAGCCTCGCTCTCGAGGTCACGATCGAGGCCACCGAAGCCACCGCGGCAACGGCGCCGACCTCCTGCTGCTAAGTGGAACGACAGAGAAAGAAAGTTGCTGATACTGATAACAATACCATAGGCGGGTGCGGAGGCAGAGCGGAAGCAGAGCTCCCAGCACTGGCTTGTGCAGGAGCGCTGTACAATGGACGTGATCGTGGCTACTTCCTTTAGTACGAGCGTGAGGTCGAGTGCAAGAGATCTTGTAAAAAGAGACTTGTGTGCACAAGTGTGCATTTTTTTTGCACAAGTATAGGCAAACAAGTTGACGCAGCGAAGATACAGACGACAACCTTGTTTTAGCACGACCTTAATCCAATCTTACCAAAGGATTACCTGAAAGGTTTGTTTAATACAGATACTTTGATATAAATGTTTCATCTAAATCACTCTGTCAAACGATCTTCAAAATCGTTTCGTCTTTTCTTTTCGTTTCAGCACATTTATTAACATTTATTAAATAAGCCACATCCTGCCAGTGATTCATTTGAGCTCTTGAGGGCTTTTGTCACATCAGCTGGACGCAAACGCGCACGCTGCACGCGCCGCTGTCGTAGCAGACCCTGCGGTCCGTGACAAACAGTCATAGGAGCATGGAGAGCCGTAGAGAGCTAAAACGAAGGCGGAGGAGGGAGTCGTGATGATGCCGGAAGACAAAGAACGACCGCTTCATGATGTTGAGGACCGCGTGAGGACGCACATTTCCGGACGATGACGATGGCTGAGGGGAAAAGACTCACTGTTAATCTCTTGGTGCAGAGTCTTTTGCGCGAAGTCCTTCACCGTCACCCACGCCACCGCCCTAGGCATGAGGCGCTGCAGAAAAAGGTGAGGGGTTGCGCGGATGTCGGGCACATTCTTCCGGTCCAACTTCCCGTCTGGCAGGGTCAGCAGTCCGGCCTCGCCGGCAGCACCGGCATCCGTCTACAGCTGAGCTGAGGTTCGACGTCGTTGCCAGTTGTGGCGGTTCTTCGACTTGACCTACGACATCATGAACATGGCTCACGTTTCTCGACATCGACGCATTTTGTTTTGTCTGTGAACAAGTAGAATTTTAGATTTTATTTGATCTATGGGATGCATTTAGGCGTTCATACTCGGGAATCTAATATAAGGCCCAACCCAGAGTAAAATGAGCAGTTAATAAGAACCACTTTTAAGAGCGAGTGCTCATGCAGCGGATTCTTATACATTTCATAATCCATGCAACCAATACTGCTTATGATCCAAAGAACTGCAGGAGAAGCACTAGACAACATTAAGAATTTACCTCTAAAAATTGACAGTGATACTTTAGAAACTATTGAACTGTGCCCAAGTAGGAAGATAGTTCACGTTAATTCCCTACAAAAGGTAGATTACACTGCTCGGTCCGCGTTCAAGACTTGAAATTTATGTCAGTAATAATGTCTATTACTTGAGAGACTTTGTTTATGAAAAGCAAGACAACACTTGAGCTTTTAGGGTTAGAGTTTGTGAGTCCATATCTATATGTTCATAAAGTTTCCATATTGTTGTGCATTCTCATGTCAGCTGTTGCTCCTAACTCATTGCCTTCCGTTCCCAAAGTGGCAACTCTGAGGCCTTGGTTTGCCCAGTCATTCCCTCCTCCTCCTCCCTCGCCGCCGTCTTCCTCAACTCGCCTCACTTCGGCCTGGCCCCCCTTCCTCCCCTCCTTCCTCTGGCTGCAGCTGGCGCGGAGGCGCCAAGCGGAGCCGAGCACGAGCGGCGTGCACTCCACAGAGCAGGCGCACACACAGTGCACGCGCACACTCACTCGCAGCTCGCGCCCCGTACGCGAAGAGCCCACCTTCGGCTTCCACACTAAAAGCGGAAAAACCCTCGGTTCCGGTCGCGGTTGGCCCCCATCCCAATCGGTCAAGGAAGGAGTCCACGAAGTCTCGCCCGTCGAGTGATGCCGTCGCTCACCGCCAGCAACGCCTCCGCCCTAGCCGCCGACAAGAAGAAGAGCCTGCCCGCCGCTGCAGTAAAGTCTGCCGTCGCCGACATGGACGTATCCAACACCTCGGCGAACGCTGCGGGGACCGCGGCCCAGCAACCGGAGAGTCCTCTGGTCCAGGTGCTGCAAGTGGTGGAGAAGAAGGCGAGGAACTTGGAGAAGAGGAAGGTGAGTGAGACGGGGAAACGTTTCAATGTCGTGTAGTCTAGTTGTTACGTCATCACCCGGCCGTACTACTACTTACCAGTATGACTTCATTTGTAGAGCAATGGCGAAGAGGAGGACGTCGAAGACCAATCTTTTGCGTCTTGTCTTTCCAGGCCAAGTTGGACGGCTATCGTGCCGATCACGCAAGCGGAAAAGAGTTGAACGCGGATCAGAAGGCGGCCATCGCCAAGTACGACGAAGTACTGCAGACTCTGGAATTCTCGCGCGAGCTGAGCTCCCAGTTCAAGGGCTTGGCCGCTGAGGAGGATAAGACCAGGAAGAAACTGGCCAGGAAGGAAGCGCAGGAGAGGAGTCGAGAAGAGGCCAAGAAGATTGCCGGCGTTTTGGAAGTGCAGGTATTGTTCACACGTACATACCAGGACCATTCAAGACTGCATTTCATACGCTATCGATGCTCTTGCAGGAACTTTTGAGACGTCTGTCGTCTGCTAAGGCCAAGGCCGACTTTCTCTCCGGACGAAATGGTGCCACCAAGTTGACCAAGGATCAGTTGCTTGCCCTGGAAGAGTTTGCCGCCATTGTCACTCTCACCAAGGACGACAAGAAAGATTCTTTGGAGAAAATGGCCATTACCTCGGCTGAACATCTTGCAAGCCTGATGGACGGCAAGACCAAGAAGGTGGTGGGCAAGAACTCTTACAAGGATCTAAAGGCGCTCGTGAACATGATCAAGACCTGCGGCTACTTCGACGGCTGCGACGCTGTGGTCGATGATGGTAATGCGGAAGAGAGAGGCAAGGAGAGAGACAAGGAAAGGGACAGCATTGCTCCTCTACAGGAGGAGCCGCCTTCTGAAAAGCCAGAGCAAGTGACTAATGGAGCTGCTTCTGGCAAGGAGAATGATGCCGAGGTCATGGAGGCCGCAGCAAAGGTGAGTGCTGCAGAAAAGCCGTCGGCGCCTGTTCCGGTGTCAGAGGTGAAGGAGAAGCCGCAGGAACAACGACCATCCAACGTTCCCCGAGTTCCTCAGCCACTGCATCAGCCCCAACATCAGCAAATGTACCTCATGAATCACAGCGGCGCTCCTATGGTCTTCCCAGGCAATCATATTCCTCCCCAGCAGCCGCCGCAGATAGACGCTCGCCTGCTGCAACAGCCTCAGCAACAAGGTCAGCATCACGTGGGGCAACAACCGCATCCCCCTGTTTCTTCGACTGAGGAGCCTGCGATCAACTTTTTTCAAGAGTCCCAGATCGATCTGGAGTCCCCGCACATGGACCCTGCAGTAGTGGTGGTGCAGCAATCTGCGCCACCTTCTGCTGCCGTCGTCGTGACCACACACCCTGCCCTGATTACGCAGGCGGGTATCCCCACGCAGACGTTCACCAATCAGATGTATCCAACGATGCCTCCAACCTCTCTACACCATCACCTGCAGCAACAGGCCCCTCCACATCAGCAGCAGCAGCAACCGCAACAGGCTTTTGGACAACCTCAGTTTCACGGACAATCCATTCAGCAACAAGCTCCCGAGCCCCGCCCACAGCATCAACAGCAACAACAGCAGACTCGTGCCCAGGAGCTGTCGCTTCCCCAGAACGTTCAGGGTCCACGCCAGAATCCAACCATACCAATCGGTGAACCGTCTAAAGATGATGAACCGGCCAAACCCATTGGTTATGCTGCTATTGCTGCTGGTGGAAACAGACCACCAGTGGCTCAGGAACAGCAACTGGAGCAACAAAAAGACCCGCTGCCCTCCACCGAGGACAGCAAACCGCAGCCTGAGCATGATACCTTTACTAACATTGCCGATTGGGGCGAAGAGACTGCCGGACAGGAGTTTGAAACGCAGAAGAAGAGTGGCGGTAGAGGCAGAGGCGGCAGAGGCCGCGGCTACCGCGGCGGCCGTGGTGGTGAACGACGTGGTGGTAACAGTGGCGGCGGAGAAAGAAGCGGGAACCGAGAGTTCCGCGGAGGAGATCGTCGGGGAGGCGGTGGCGGCGGCGGCGGCGGCAACAACAACAATAACAACAACAACAACAGCGGAAGTGGTGAGAGACGCGGGGGCCGCGGGGGGTTTCGCGGCGGCGGACCTCGTGGAGGTGCAGGACGCGGAGCTCGCGGCGGGAAGTTTGGTGAGCGTTCCCAGCAGAACGGACACGCGGAGAAGGCTTAGAGTGAGGAAACAAAATCGACTCACAGGGCAAAAGTGTGATCTCTTCGAATTATGATTTTGTCATCATCTCTATTTCCTTGATTACCTTTCCGACACTGACGAAGACAGGATGTCCATCGAGACCAAGACTTAGCTGTAGGCGTTTGTGTGGCAACCAGTGTTGGATTACATATATGTTGTGCAAGTGGTTGGCCCTGAACACTTATATAATGCATGCCTCTCCTTTAACTTCTTTCCGTATTCTTTCCATGGCTCCACCAAAGTCTGCAAGTCCTTAACCCAGGTCTAAGCTCCAGCAAGCCTTCAGGAAATGGTTGCGTAAAAGAATTCACTTCCTAAAAGCTCACTTCTTCACACTATCGCGAGTACTTAGTGCGTCCGTGTACACTTTACGATTCATGCAGTATTTTTCACTTTTGAAGTAAGAACACGCGTGTAGGTTCTTGCCAACGGGCTAGACCACTTCGGATCCCTCACCTTTTATGTATGTTCTGTCAAACTGCTTAGAGAAATAAATGCCCCCTCTTCCATAGAAGCTTCGGCTTACATATGTTATTAGGCTTGATCGAAAATGGATAAATATTTAAAGTTCATATATCACGCAGTGAATCTCGGTTTAGAGAAGAGACGTGGTCAAATTGTTTTTGGAGTGAAAAGGAGTTTTTGGCTCCCTTCTCTCAACTCCCCGGGCTTTTCAGTCATTATTTCACCACACCTCTTAAAAATGAGTGCATATTACTTGTATCACTCATACCTTATCTACATTATCACTTACCTCTTGTAAGCCGAGAAAGCTTTAATGGACATTTTTCTGAGATAAACAGTTTTTCAAAGATGAAAAATTCCATCTTTGAAAAAAAAAATAAGGACCTTTTTTTCACTTACGCATTTTCGGTCGGGTCAGGAAGGCCGTTCTAAAACGGCCTCCCCTCCCCTGGAAAATGCGTGCGTGGGAAAAAGTCCTACTTATTTTATTCCGAAGAAATAGCCTTAGATTATTTTGTAGCAAAATAAAGTACCCAAATGTTCTACTTCTCGAAAAGTTGAAAAGTTTTTCCTCGCAGGGGACACCTTGATATTGCAATTTCAATTTAGTACTCATCTGAGGTTGATCAATAGGGACACCTGAAAGCACATTGGAATCCCAAACCTTGCATGATGAGAAGGGAGCCGAAGTTGTAACGTTACACAAAACCAAAGCTACTTCCTTGATCATGCCTTTTTCCTCATGTCAAAATGCATCAACTAATAGTTTACAAAAACAACTTAAATTTTCGATGTAGCCTAATGTACATAAATGCCTATGTTGTCGCTCTTGTCTTCAGCTCAGCGCCGTCAGACATCCTCACAATCTGTACTGGTCCTTTACAATCCTTCTCGGCGAAGCTTACGCGAATGATACGGAGAAACTGCCATGACTTTATGTTTCTAAGATAGTTTAAAAAGACGCACAGAATAAACTAAAAAGTCCGCAGGGCGCAAGTTCACTTGCTCATGACAACGTTGCTTCGATGGAAAATGTCGACGGTCGTCTGGTGACATCGCCTGAGGTCAAGGTCGAATTGGCCGATGCTCATCTTTGACCTGTTGGCCTTGTAAATGTCCAATCCTCGACCGAGCTTGATCATCCAGCCGGAATCCAACCTGAGTATGCGGTAAAGCGAAGCTACCCAGTTGCTGTCGGTCAAGTTACTTGCCAACCACGTGTACCTGATCTCTCTGTCGTGCAAGGTGTCAGAGTATTTCACGACGAGGCGCACATTCCTGGTGAGAAGATCATCCGCGAGGTCATTCAGCTTTCTCTCTTGCTCTTCTCTGGCTTGGGGCGACACATCTTGTCCGGTGAGTAAGGAGATGTGTGCCAGCGAAGGACACCGCCTCACGAAGAGTTCGCACAGCCGGAGAAAGTTCACAACCTATGGTGGCAACCACAAGCGTCGAGGCGAAGGCATCGTCGAGGTATCTAGTACTAACCTGGTGGTGACTCCTGATATACGGATCTTCCACCTTCACGCTGGTGACGGCATCATCCAAGAGTCGACCAAACAGACTCTGATAGGAGCAGCCGGTCTGGTCTTCTGCGATTGGAATGACCTCGTGATATTGACCAGATTTTTTCGCTTCCTGTAGTCGCTCGCTCAGTCTCTCGGCGCGGTCGAGACACTCCTTCACCTTCTTGCGGTAGGCCGCACGTCGAGCCTCATCTTTTGTAGCTGCAACGTCCAAGGCCTTCTGTCAGTGTTTGCAATGACCCCAGATAAGATCACCTCACCTTTGATGCCATCCATGAGCATCTGGATGCCTTCTTGGTAGCAAACGATAGCCTCCGTCCACCGCTTGGCCCCGTCAAGCTCCACGGCCCGGGTCAACAGCTTTGACGCCCCGTCTACAGACGTCCTACAAGGCAGGGGGGGGGGGGGGAAGGAGTCCCAACGAGAGGTCGTCCTGGGAGAAGTCAGTAGGACATTGGTCTTCTAGGTAGACCCCTGGATTAGCCCAGCAGAAGGCCTAGCACTAGTGATTTGAGCGCTTGCGTGCTTGACAGGGGGTACCCAATGAGATTGATCCGCAGTGATAGAGAGATGAGAAGGTGCTGCTCAGCCAGACTACATCGAGCACTGGCGAGTCGGAATCTGACCTCTTCTCACAGGACACAGTTGATTATAGACAAAGACCGTTTGATCATTTTTCACCTTTGTTCAGTAAAGTTCAGATGCTTCCAGCTCGTTTGTCAAATAGTTCACGTGAACTTCAGATGCCTCGGGCTGAATTTTCAATGGTCAATGTGAATTTCAGATGCTTCCAGCTGAACATCAGATAGTCCACGATCACATTAGACGTTTCCAGCTTAATTTTCGACTTTTCCACGGGGATTTCAGCCATAAGATAAGGTACCGTCATTGGCGAATGTAGCGATAGTAAACCTGAGGCCGCAGTGGTTCACTGTTGTTGATTCAAGAATAATAAACATTGACTGGAGTGACTTTGGGCTTGAATCCACAACTCGGGTGCAGCTGTTGCGATACGTGCAGCTGTTGCCCGGGCGTGTCGTGTGCAACACTAGCGCCACTTGTGTTCATCTCAGTGGCAACTGTCAATTTGACGTCTAAATAATACAGGGAGGTCATCAACATCATGAGAAAAGGAAGCTAAAATGGAGTCAACGCTACTGAGCGCCACTACTCTCCCGTTCACATCCTCGTTGGTGGCATGCGGTCGTTGGATGACTCTTTTAACCTCACGCTGATGCAGTTTCACTACCATAACACTAGCACAAACGTGTAGGCAGCTACGGTAAGATATGTAGTGTGGTGCACGAACAGCTGCTGTAGCAGAATGCTAAAATACAGAAATGGTGTTAGTGCATAGAGCAGCATTACTTGCCGTTACCGATAAAGCCTGCACTTTAACTGACTCGAATATCAGCCGCATTCTACCATCCAGTACTTTCTAAATGAGGAAACAGTCCACCTGATAATCCTGGGAACATAACCTTGGCCACAAGTAATTTTCCAGGAAGTACAGATTAGCTCGCATTCCCTGGGATGTTAAGCTTACAACAGTGTTCATTGTCGTACCTCGTCAATGGCTTGGAAACATTATTTCCTTCAAGCACACACTACCACATGACGTGAAGTTGCAAGACACTATAAGCTAAGTAGGTTTTTTATCATCTTGCCACTTCTTCTTCCTTGATCTAGTAGGAACTCCAGGGGTTCTCTTGGAGAGAGCAACTCCTTCACTTTCTTCATCAGTTGTTGACTTCTCTGACCTTCGACAAGGGAATGATGAGTGACTTTTACAAGAGCTGAGAGAAAGCTTAACTTCTGAGGCATCAGCATCCATCTCTAAACCTTTCGTTGCTTCCTTATGTATCCTTTTTCTTGTACTCGCAAGTTCTAAAGTCGGCTCACTAGCACTTTGGGCACATTTTCTGCTAGTGTCCTCAGAGTTATCTTCTTGCTGGGAATCATATCTCGCTTTCCTCTCTGGTAGTTCTTTTTCCAATTTTCTCAGCTTGGCTTTAGGTTCTTCATTGCCGGTTACGCCGCTTTCTTCTCTAGATCCTGTTGTGATGTCATTCAGAGGCTGAGCAACATCCTGGAGAGAGAGAGAAAGAATAAAAAACATAAAAATGGCCCAACCTTTGTGGAAAAAACCTCTGCTGAAGTTGCGAGAACCAAAACCCCTTCATCATTTCCAGTCAGTCCTGCTGCGCTGGGTGTTGATGGGGAGGCCAGAGATCTGATGCCCTCAACAGATTTTCTTTTCCTACCACGAGACCTGAAACAAGTTTTTGCTTCGGCATTAAAATATTCTTTAAACTATCTCATCTTGTCATTCCTTTCCTCACCTGGTTCCTTGCGACAATAGGGGCATAGGATTATCTTCTTCGTCATCTTCATGGATGTTTCCTCGTTTCACTGGTGACTTTCGAGGTCTGCCAGGCTTTTTCTTTACTTTGGCAGGAGATCCTGAGTGGGAAATGCATATAAAAACCAATTATGAACAGCCTCAAAAGAACAGTGATCAAAGACAGTGGATATGTCAGCTTTCAAATGTGCACTGAACAAGAGATCTCCCCGTGCAAGCCCCTAGACGGACTTCTTAAAAATTTAGTTTGTTTTGATCGCACTGCAATGAACAAGAACCCACTTCTTCTCTTCTTGGACGAAGTCATTGGAGTTTTTTGCACGACGGGAGGTCGGTTCTCTGCCAGATCCTCTACACCATCCACACTCTCAGTAGTAGTCCGGTCAGGTGCCCTTTCAGACTCATTGTTGTTGGACCTCTCCTCAAACTGGCGATTGCACAGCTTTGTTTTCCTGTTCCAAGGTAGGAAATCTATTCGAAGGAGCTTTGAGATCTGGCGAATTCGCTGAAGTTGCTTCTCATCAGCTTGATCAAGACTCCTCTCCCGGAACAAGAAACTGTAATGAGACACAAGGTGTTACAATAGTAACGGAAGATTGCGGCTTGACTTGGAGTCGTACCTGAAAAAGGTCTCAACTGCCTCAGCCCTGACTTCTGGCATTAACACGATGGTGACTTTTTCTGGTGAGTTTTGTCTGGCTGTGACCAGAACTTCTCGAAAAAATTCACTTATTGCAGCCAAGATGAGGCTGCTGCAGGCCACCACAGAGCCGCCCTTGCACACCAGGTGGACATCGGACAAGAACTTATCTTTCACCACGTGCCCGACCTCATGGCTCAGCACTTTGCGCTAGAACAGAACATGGAAATTACTCCCTCATCCAAACACATGTGGTCCGCTCCAGACACATGTGCTATGAACTTACACTGTAGTTCTCGTACTCAATCTTCAAGAGCTTTGGTTGAGTCCCTCCAGCCACCCCGTGCACAGTCCAAGCATCTTTGCCAGTAAAGTCACTCTCACCATCAACACTGTCTGACGATTCACTTTTTCCGTCAGAGCTGCATTCAATGTCATCTTCCTCATCCTCATTGTCGTCGTCAGCATCGCCAGCATTGTCGTCATCAGCATCGTCAGCGTCGTCGTCAGCATCGTCTTCTTGGGCATATGCTGTCTCTGCAAACTGTTGAGTCTGCTTTCGCTTGACTTCATCAACGTCTTCAACGACGTCGTCATCTTCACTCAAACTGCAGTTGCTGCCGGATGTGGAATCGTCCTCCTCAGTGCCCAGGTGAAACTTGAGCTTGGTCATCTTGGGACGTGACATCGAGTCCAGTGATTTACTGAAGTAGCAATGCAAGATGTTGGCCAGGTTTTCCAACGTGGATCACTTGAGCTCACCTCTCAGAATGTTCCGTGGTCGGCTTTTCGGGCGGGGTGATGGGCAGACATTCAAAATCATCCCCGTTATCGTTGGCATCGTCCTCTCCACCAACCACCAACCTCTGACCGCCGCCCAAGTCCAGAGTTGTCCCGAACTGAATCTTCATCATCTTGCTGCCCTCGCCACCCGGCCTCTGAGGAGAACCTAAGCGAACAGGAGACATAGATATTTTGACACACTGTGTTCAGATACGTCAATGTTGAATTCTATTTGTTGGGAGGTCACACTTGACACTGTCTCATCGTACTTCGTTGAAAGTGCCATTACTTTCGTATAGCAACCGCAATGTCATTGGTGTCTTCTTCTTGTGCGTAACACCAAAGGACCTTTGGCCTCGAGGGCCTCAAATAACAAAGTTGTGTGTTGGTTCGTCAGGTTTCTTTTTTGCTAAGCCTCTGGACACTATGGAACTTATGCTCTAACACGGAAAAGAAGTAGAAAGCTGACCAAGACCTGAACAATGATGTCCAAGACCAACTCACCGTCTTGATCCTCGATCCTCTTTATGCCTCTTCCCCGACCTCTTCCTCGACCAGACCCTCCGGTACTTCCTCTCTTGGCGGTGGCCACAGCCACTTCCATTGGTGAAGATGATGTCATGGCCATTGCCAGACCCCTGCCTGAATAGCCGCCAGAAAAGCTGCCACCGGTGCTTGTGCCGGTGGCGGCGACGGTGGCAGCCGCAGGAGTCGCAGCAGTAGCTGTGTTACCCCCATGACCTGCAGCAGTTGAGCGGCCATGACCTTCTTTCTTGGCCACACAAGCCTCACGTGCTTGCTTCAGTAGGTCCGGGTGTTTGAAGCAAACCTGGAAGAAATATGTTCTTTAACATGTTTTTCTCAAGGAAAGCCGAAAATTATTTTTCTTATATATACTAGCGCTTACTCGCTCCCACTTTATTGGGGAGGAAAAAATATAAAGCGCTGTGCATGTGTCTGTCCGTCTGTCCGTCTGTCCGTCTGTCTGTCCGTCTGTCTTTCTGTCTGCTGCGAAAATCAGCTGCAATCAGTCTCGTGCTGCAAAAATCAGCCGCGGATAGACCCACCCACCCACCCACGCACATACAAGACCAGCCGCGGACACACACATATATGAGCCGCCGATATCAAAACCCGTCGAGAAAATCCGCCGCAAAGACCAGCCGCAAATGACGAAAATCAGAGAAAAGACCAGCCGCGGACAGAAGGACAGACACACTGTCCTTTTATACATATAGAAGATTAGTGGTAAAATAGCAAACTTAATTGATGGATAAAACAAAACAGTGCTCTACATATCGCACATGGCTTCGATTTTTCGAAAAAGCATACTTGTATGACGTGAGAAATTAACTGAAACTTCCGGGTTAATTCAGTCATTTCCAAAACTTTTCTAATGTCTTGGCAAAAAATGACTTTTTGGACATGAATTTAATGTTGAGGGAACACATTTACGCCCTATTGGGTTCAGAACTGGTGCTAAAGATGTACTTTGCTATGAAGAAAAGTCATGTCAACTTGTGATAGGACCTCGGCTGAGCTTTTGGATTTGGAAAGCTAAGCTAAGCATTTACGGTGTTACAAATCTCGCAGGACATCTTGAGCAAATGATGGGCGTAGGAGGAGTTAAAAAGTGCAATTGCAGCGTAGACACCATTAAAAATGTTAAAAAATTTGACATGATTGACACTAATGCCAATTTCTCTATTGTGCCAGACTTTTTTATAATAAAAAAATGCTTTTATGGGGCCAACTTACCTGTATGGCCTTCCTGGAGCTGGTCCTCTCCAGGCCCAGCAGCTCGTGTATCTTGTGCATCATCTGGGCACGGAAGGTGAGTGAGCACGGGAAGGCACACCCACACAACTTGCCCTGGCGGTCCCGTTTGCAGACGGAGCAGTAGCCGGACAGGAACTGCTTCAGTTCGGATTCGATCTCCGCCTGCGTCGTGGCGCAGTCCGGGATCTGGCACACCACAGGGGAGGAGGGGTCGAGCATCTTGGACGTAACGTCGGTCGATTGCCTGTTTTGCCCCGTCCCTCTCAGCTGCTGCAGCTAGCACGCAGGGAGTAAGCATAAGCTAGCACGGACCATGGAAGCCTCGGCTCCACAGAGATGCGAAGAGTGAGACAGAGGTAGCACCCAGCCAGACCGCACCTTGCACTTGTGTGCATAACATTCAGCTGTTGGTACTAGTCATAGACAACTTACATGTGAGGTAAGTTGTCCATGATGTGGAGTCGTCGAGATACCATGAACAAGTGATAACAGTTCGTTGATCACAGCGTAGATGGGAGAGAAGTCCATTAGAGTGCGCATTTGCAAAAGGCTGCATTTTGTCAACAGTCATCCATCAACTACTTTTGAGCGGAGAAATGAACAAGGAGAGAGCGCCTGGCGTAAAATTAGCTGGACACCAGAAAGAGGTGGCTGAAAGTGTCAGCAGCGTCAGCTGATGCTTAAGCCCGTGAAAGTGTTGGGGCAAAATCAGAGAAAGGAGAGGAGAAGAAGGCGCTCGTGCAGATCGAAAGTAGTACGCAGAGTCAACAGCTGCGTCAGCTGCCAGTGAACCCCAAATGGTCCAAAGCACTGTTTTGCTTACCACGACAGAACGGCCTGTAGTTGACTTTGTAGCTTCAAAACTTATAAAAGTGTGTGACACAAAGTGTAGCTGCATATGTCTGCTATGACAACAAAAAAATTCAGCTTAATCGGAGATACTGCTACTACATGACATTCTTTAAATCTCCTATCCTACTGCGCTACTACAGTGTCAGGACTTAGACAACGATGGGCGCTAAGGATGGGCTCCTAAAAGTTGGTATGCTGAGCTTAAATTTGCAGCCAGCACCTTAACTTTGGCCCCGGTCTTTTACTACCTAGCATTTTAGAGCAACACATTCCGACAGGCAAACTGCATGTTTCAGAGCTTGTACTAGTATGACTGATTTTCAAAGCGGATGGTCTTGGTCAACAAGCATATGCTTGTCCAGGCATCTGAGGTCGTTTGACGAAGCTGTTCTTCAGTACATTGACCACAGTCCTGGTGAGGACTCGGTCATCTTTGGGGGATTTCACCTGCATCACTTTTGCAACCAACGCCTCAGTCTGCTCGCACTCGAGCTCAAATTTGAACTCAACGGCCCTAGCCATGGCAGCCTACAGTTATTACGGAGCATGTATGCTTTAATCGCAAGAGGACATGACAGAGTGTCCGCTGACACTTCTTCCATTTCGACTTCTACCTCATTCCAGTTGACCACGAGCATTTGCTGGTGTCGTCCTTCGTTTTCCATGACGACTGTACATACTTGTCATCTTCTGGACTGTTCCAGAACGAGAAAGCCTTCCTCCTCCGTCGCCGTGGCTACATTTTTGGATGAAAATGATAAAAAGTAATTACCAGGCGGTGCTTCTTTGTACACAATCTACATATGTACGCCCAGCCTCAGACTTACGGACTTATCACGGGCGGGGTGGAGGGGGGTCGGAGAGAGTTCTCATGCAGTTTTAACAGACTTGGCAACCATATGCCAAGCTCAACAGTACAAAGTATGAGGCATAGGTCAACATTACTCAACAGCTCCGGCTTCATTAAGCAATCAGCTATCGACTCACTCTTGTCCGTGATAGGGACTGTGTGAATTTGACGACGACGTATCCTCGTTTCCCTTACGGCAAGGTTATGAGAGGCGTCTTCCAATCCCAAGAGTCGTTCCGTTTTTAATTTTCTCGATATTGATCTCTAGTCCATAAGTCAGAGGTCCATGGTCCAGCACATACATAAGTGAGAGATCCAACTGTGATTTGAACTTCTGGGTGCGATAGCTAAAACTTGCCATTTCGTAGCACATGTCCAAAATGTTATTAGGCTCTTTGTCGCACCCCCATCTGACTCACATCCTCAGTACTACAATTGCAGCAGAAGAATTCAATTGGTTCCAGGTGTCACTTCTTTCAGAGTTGCCACCGCGGATCCACAAATCGATATTGCTATATTGTAACTGCACCTTGCTCGGTCGCATCCCATTCTTGGAGTTTTCACGAGATGATTTGACTGTTCCGAGGCGTCAGATTGTTCCAGGACGGACATAAAAAGGCCCTCGGACAGACAAAACCTCAGTCAAAATTTACGGTCCACGTTACTGACGATCAGACAAAGTGTAATTTAACGCGATATTGTCGCTGCTCCCCCACTAATTTCAGTACAAAGTACTTAGACCAGTAGAACGTATCAAGTCCTTGCTGACTCGACACCGGACAAACTGGGACATGCAGTAAAACATTTCACGCTATACTGTCCGTTTCTTCAGAAAATATCGTGAATTCAGCTGATTTGGTCACAAAATATCTTCCTAAACTAAAAGTTCGCTTTAAACAAGTTACGTCGAGGGTGTTATGAACAGTAGAAACACGCGTCTATTTCACGTAACAACCACGAAAATAGTTCTAACTGTCACAGTCTAACTGGGAATTCTCTGTAAATCGTCCCAGAAAAACAAGAGCAGAGAAGCAAGAATTACAATTTGTGAAGGCCTTAGACTAGAAGTTGTGCTCTGAGCACAAGGTTCAGTCCATCTTGAAGGTTGCTTATAGTAAATGCGAGTAGACGAGGATTAAGGATTCAACCACCCCACTGAAAGAAGAAGAAAATAAACCGGTCTCTTCTTGAACTGCCTTTAATGTGCGGCCGACGATGCAGCTTTGGCACGCGAGTTTCTCTCGAAGGCTGTGTCGGCCCTCGAGAAGATCGTCTGTATCTGCCGGAAGACCAAGTCCGCGTCGAGCGACGCGTCCACCCTCTTGTGCAACCCCAGCTTGGCGTAGAACTGGATAAGTGGCTCCGTGCTGCCGTGGTACGCTTTCAATCGCTCCTTCAGCGTGTCTTCGTTGTCGTCGGCCCGTTTGATAAGAGGTTCGCCGGTCACGTCATCACGACCGGGGGTCTGTCAAGGAATGGATCATAGGGACTTGAGAGTATTGCTAATACCGGTAGCTATTAATGATGTTGATCAGAACCATAGCGTACTTAGAATGCAGCCTTAGTAAGTGACTGTTGAGTATAAACTTTTAATTTTTCTGTTGGGATTAGGGACCCTCACCTTTGGCGGGTGAAACTCCTCGTGGTAGGACCTTCCTGAAGGCAGGTGCAGCCATCGCCCACAAATCCTCCTCACTAAGAGCTTGTCGTCAATATTAAACTCGACGGCGGCGTCGAGCGGCCTCCCTCGTTCCTCCAACAGCCTCTCCAGCTGCTCCGCCTGACCGAGAGTCCTGGGGAATCCATCCAGGAGAAACCCGTTGGCACAGGCGGGGTCGTCGAGGCGCTGGCTCACCATCTTCAGCACGAGGGAGTCCTCTACCAAGTGTCCGGCGTCGATCTTGCGCCGGATGCGCTCGCCCAGAGGCGTCTGTCGACGTACCTCCTCCCTAAGGAGGTCGCCCGTCGTCAAGTGGCACACATCGTAGTACTGACGGATTCGTGCGGACTGGGTGCCCTTGCCCGAGCCCGGGGGCCCGAACAACACGGCGCGGATGCCGCGGGAGGGAACGGATCCATCCAGGGAGGCCTTTGGCGAGCTCGACTGTGAAGGGGCCATGAGGGGTGCAAGAAGGCGTGGATGGACAAGGCCGACTTACTCGAGTATGCAGACCAGTCGAATAAAGCTGTTTTCTCTGTGTGCGCGTGCACTCGCGTGGCGAGTGAGCGCGTGAGCACTGACGGCGTTGCCAGGAGCTGAGCCGGAACAATCTGGACTGCACGACAAACTGAAATCAGGACTTGCCAAAGACGTGGAGAGGCTGACAAAAAACTTATCAACGTACCTAGATGTGTCCAATCAGACAGCACACAAGCTTGGGCACGGGGAGCCTCGGCCCAGGGTGTCGCCGGTGATCGCGCACCTCACCTCGCTGCTGCTGGCCCTGCTGCTGCTCCTGCCCCTGCTGCTGCTGCTCTCTGACGCTCCTGCGAGCCTGCGCACACCAAGCAAAGGTTCCCACGTCCCCTGCAATGTGTTTTTCTTCCGTATTTTCATCCTTCTCCTTGACTCGTGTCCAAAAATCAAGTCTGGTGAAGTTCACTGAACTTGGAGTGAATGAACCATTTCACTCCACAAAACTGTGACAGCAACATACCTAATGTAAGAATTAGTTTAGGAGCATGATGAGAAGTCTCTGAAATGAAGCTCCAGCTGGTGTGTGTTAGATGCAAAGAGTGCTTTGCTGCACCAACCACACATCAGAGCCTCTGTTCTGAGATTTAGTCCCATTACCAACTGATCGCCGGTTTAGCGCTGAATAGCATGGGAAACCTGTCTGAGTACACATACCCCCAGATACTAAGGTAGTACGTCCTAATACAGCAAAACTGGACAAAACTGTTCTCTCAAACGCCTGAATCATGCTCAAAAGACGTTTTGATGCTCCCAAATCTCAAATGTGCTCCCGCACTGTCAGGGTCGCGCTGGCGCTGTTGGCTTCAGACTTTGAAGCAGGATGGGTTCTTTTGCCTCTCAGGCAAGAGTCTGAGACAAGCTTGGCCGACGATGACAAACCTGGCCGGATGAGGTGCTGGCCGCGTGTCAAGACATTTCCGCCCGTGACATCTAAGGCCCAAAACTCTCTTTCCCCCAGTGATAAAATCCGTCCTCAAGACATGACTGCAATCCCAGCTGCGTAGTGAGTGTCCCATAACACCTCAACAGAGGGTCAATTGATACGTATTTCATTAAGCGGGAAATTACTATGAAAGAGGTTTTGTCGTGCCTCCGCAAAATGTATCTGTCGATCTAAAAATCAGCCCAGTTCTGCTAATCGTGTCATCTTTGGCATCTTCATTGCTGTTTTGTTCTAACTGTAAACAGTCCTACTTTGACCTAGATTGACATCATTTCTTGACTTGGAATCCATGTTGTTAAGCGTAGTCAGTAACCGTAGCAAGAACTACAGCTTCAGATGGGCTTCATAACTTCCTCTGAGGGAAATACAAATGCATAAGTAAATCATCATGTTTGTGTTAATCTTCGACGATATTTTGTAGTTTGGCCTTGCTGGAATGAGAGTAACAAATGCCCTGTGATTCTGCTTGTCTGCTACAAGTATATAAGCTGTATTAGCAACTTTTCCTCAATATAAATTATGCCTGCAAGCAGAAAAGTCATGTTTAGCCTGATGTGCTTGGGCGAGTGTGTCGTCCGCATAGGATGCAGGCGGAAGTACCGGCTCTGGAGGGGGAGAAGGGGAAGTCGTGTTAAGTGTGGCGCACTTCGTTGACTTGAGCGTGCGCGTACGAGCGTGACCCTTCCGGGTCATCTTCCTCGAGCCTGTGCTTGAGGCCTCTTCAGTGGCCGCCGGAGTGCAACGCAATGACGTCGAGGGCAAAAGGTCGCCCCAACTGCTGGGTGCGGGTGGGTAGGGGTGGGTGGGGTGCGTCGATGAAGTGGGGGGGGGGGGCAGCGTGCCAGAAACGCGATAAAAACTATTTTCTCTTCTGTCTTCCCCCCTTTGGCCTTGAGATATCTCGCCTCTTAGCAAGAGATGCAATATACGGATCACACCCATCCTGCACGGCTTTAAGTCGTGATCGTTCTTATCGAGCCGTCCACGTGGGCCTATCGCTGTCTCTGTACTTCTCGCACGAGATTCTTCTTAGCGTGAATGAGTGGAAGGTGGCAACTCCTGACAGTGGACGTCGCTCAGCTGATACTCGAGTGGAGCCGGTCACATATGCGCAAAAAATAAACAAACAAAATAGAAGAAAGGTTAGTGATCAATGAGGGCCGGATTTTGCTGATCAACCCAAGCACGTAAGTAAGACAGTTCCTTACTTTATGCCCAGTAGGATCAAGCTGTGCACTTAGCAGTAAACCCAGGCCTTTAGCCTGGCAGAGCCTCTGTCCGACCTCTGACCCTGGGGGGCAAAACGACAACCAGAGGGAAATAATAGATTGGCAAGAAGAGTGTCTGAGGAGCTAGCTCTACCAGCACTGAGCTGACCTCATGGACGTGCCAGTGAGGTGGTATAGAGTTCCCCAGTTGCACTGCAGCGCTTCCTCCTGGAGTTTTGCTGCAACTTTGGGTATGTAAACAAGACCAACAAAGCACAACAGAATGCTCCTGTCAGTCAGCAAAAGTCTCTCGCTGTTGCCTGTCAGGCCATCGTCATCATGACTAATGTCGTCATCATGGCCGTCACCATCCTCATGGCCATTGTCATCATCATGACCACGGTCAATTTTTTCTAGAGCAGAGCATCTCCAAAGAGGAACATACAATGCTCATCTTTCAACAGGGTTGCTCTTTCTCATCAAAGGCCCTCATGGAGACAAAAATGCCCATGTGTCACTGGCATACACACGCATGATGAAGAATAATTTATCCTCGTTTATGAACTGAGTTGTCAGCTGTGTGGTTTCCACCCCCAAAATGCTTCGCTAGCCCGCATTGGCGCTATTGTCGCACTTGTAATGACAGAAGTCTATGAACAAATTATCCTATAGACTTATTCGCACCTTCCGATCAGCTTCGAAAAAAATCGTCTCGTGTACAGCTGTTACTTCCTGATTAAAGTTGATATTTTGCCACGTCTTACTTCTATTCACTCTCTAAATGTTTATATTTGCTTTGATTTTTGCACTTACGAAGTTTATCAAGATGTAGCTGAGCATGAGGGTGTACATCAACTTGATATTAACTGTGTCTCTTCAACACATAGTCGTCAAAATTTTTGAAGAAAAAAAATGGCGTTTCGAGTTACCCCACACGAAATGCGGAAGAATGTGAGTCCGTACGTGATAAGTGACGTGCAGAAGACTCCGAGTTATCCCGATTTATGAGATGCAGACGACGACTCCCATTCCTCTGTTCGAGTGAGCTGTCACATCACTCACTACTATTCATGTCATTGAAGCCAATACGAGAGATGCTGAAGGGGCTGTGTGAGTCGGTCGATTGGGCAAGATGACCCTTACGCTGCACTAAGGCTGTTGTTGGACTTTCTTTCCGAGCCGGGCTCAGTTTGATCGAGCTGGACGAAAACCTATGAATCTGAAAAATGCTGGACTTGGCTCGAAGCTCGATAACAGCCCTAGACAGCGCTCGCTTGTTACGTCATTACTGTCAAGACGCTCAATAGTTTGGTCCAAGCTGGGTCTGGTTCGATCTTGGATTCATCAAGCACCCAATCAGACTTCAGGTTAAACGAGCAAATTCTCACAAGGACTTTATGGGACAGGGTTGATTGTGAGCGCAAGTATACAAAAACCAACGTAACCTCTTGCAGAATTAAGACCCCTTGTGACACCAACCCTAGGGGAGAAGAATGTCTCGGCAACCGCAGCCACTAGGGCGAGGCAGTCGAGGTCGCGGGGCGCCTGGCCCAACACCCGATGCCTGTGGCCGTGGTCGCGGGGCACTTGGCCCAACACCTGTTGCCTATGGTCGAGGTTGGAGCGGCCAACAAATACCAGATGCCTATGGTCGTGGTCGCGGGGCACTTGGCCCAACACCT
>JAAUXU010132388.1_pt1 | contig 23083 bp, 23 predicted proteins | sample 7278151 | NCBI WGS metagenome assembly JAAUXU01 (sample SAMN14350113, study PRJNA611818) | marine sediment metagenome | isolation source: surface marine sediment (1.8m) | place: French Polynesia: Moorea | collected 2018-08 | reverse complement strand
CCCCGGGGCCCCCAAAAGTGCGGGGGTGGGCCACCCACAAAATTGTGTGTTTTCTTTTTTACTCCCCCCGCCCCCCCCCCCCCCCAAAAAAAAGGAGGTCACGAATGTTGCACTGTTCTAGTCTGTTCAGTGTGATCCATATTTAGCGTCCTTTGTCAGCACTGAATCAATGGAAAGTCATCAACCTTGATCATGAAACTGCAGCACCATAGAATGGTGCTTCTTAAAGGAAAAGCATTGAAGGAGTCTTTCAACATAATGTAAGCAATGCATAGTCTGGAACAGTGCGTTAAACTGCAGACAAAGTTAGCTTTTCGTCATACTCAGTTAGCTTCCACCGAATTAGTGAGGTCTTGCTCTATATGCACAATGGCGACTTGTTTTCCCCCAAGACCACAAAGTACCCGAATTGTTTAATCGAGTAGAAAACAGTTGATAAAACGGAGTCAAAATTGAGTGACTTTTTCGCACAGAGTGAATGATGTCGACTGTAGTAAGTCTTTCAACTGCCTAGAGATGTCTACAGAGCCATCAAGATCAATCCCCTGGGCAAAGACAATAGATCTGGCACCTTGGAAGACAACACTGGTTTGCCATTAGGACTTGCCAGGATCCATTCAAGCTGTCTTCTCGGCCTTTTGTAGCCCATGTTTGCCATAAACACCATCTTTGGACCCCACCTCTGGATCGCGTCCCCCAAAGTGAGCAAATCATTTCCCCGGGCGCAATTTGCATTCAACAGGATTTGTCCCTGCTGAAATCTTTGGGCAGAAGAACTTTTGCCTGACTCCTGGGGTAAATAAGATCAGATGGGAAAGCCCATTATGCTGTGGGAAGGGGGGTTGGGAGAGAGAAGAGATAGATGTGGAAAGAGAAGGCCTAAGTGGGCGTTTTCTCCGCCGCCACCGACCCATTTTTCAGTGCAGCCTCTGCGGAATGGTCTCATCCGGAGGGGACGCGCGATGTCGCGCGAAAAAGCTCCTTTGTCGTCGAGATCTCGGACAGGGTCGTGTGACCCACAAAGGAGGAAAAGCAGTCTTGTTGCGATATTTCATTGCTCACACAGTCGTCAATGCCCTCATCATGTTGGGGGGGGGGGGGGAGAGAAAAAAAGCATAATAAATCATACTTCAGCTCCCATCAAGAAGAAGAAAAGTTCACTTCTCTGCATACAGGAAAATGTTAGTGGGTTTTTGAGCATTTCCATTTGAGAACAGTGCAAACATTTTTAACCTGTTCACATTGTTGGTTGATGATACCAAGAGGGAGAGAGAGAAATGGTCCTTTTCACACTTCACAGTTAGAGCACCATTAAGTGCAGAGAAAGGACATTAAAGGCTCCTCATGTAGCTCAGCCTTATGGGAGATCTGGTCGCTTACCCAGAGAAAGAAAGGTACAGTGAATTCTGTCATTGGGCGTGGAAGCCACACAATCAGGCGGTTACGACCAATGGCAGTCATGGGTTCCAATCAGTGTTGAGGACAATTTCCACCTTATGGCCTTAGGGCTGGGTCCTACCTGCAATATTCGCAGCGCTGTGCAGGTATTCACTTGCCCTGAATGCCCCAATAATTGGACTGATTATTTCGCAAGTCCCACTTAAGGGTGCAGGATTATTGGATCCTGCAGGATTGTTTGTCGACTGAAATGTGGAATCTGTCAGCAGTGCTTCACATGTCAACAAAACAAGCCTGAGCAATCACAGGCCCAACAGTAGCTCTGAGTGGCCCATCAAGGTGTCACAGCAACCAGCACTTTTGCTGTAACTTTGAAATCCCCAGAATGAGGGGGATCTCGGGTCTGCTGGATTATTTTTCAAGCCTTATCCAAGGATGTCAGCTGATTGGAACTTGTCTGGTTATCAGGACATTTGCGGTATATGTTAGGCCAGGTCGAAAATTTTGGACTTTGCCTGAGTGTGCACTGAGGCAAAGTCCCTGTGTCCCAATGAATTCTGTTATTGGGCGTGGAAGCCACACAATCAGGCGGTTACGACCAATGGCAGTCATGGGTTCCAATCAGTGTTGAGGACACCTGGGCTTTCTTGCCTAAGGTCAAATGATGAAACCACAGTCCAATACTTTTTTTTTTTAACAAAAAGAAGTCTTTATACCCTTGCCCCACATATTTTGTACAATGAACATTATTGTAGCAAAACCAATGTAGTGAAGCCCCTTAACCTGAGTCAAATCATTCCCCATGACTGCTCAGCCACATTTTTTGTTACATTTAGAAATTTGTGTCTTGAGATACCACGAGCTGGAGAAGTCATTGGAGGAACTCAGACCTCAGGTGTCTGAAGTCGGACGTTAATCAACATGGTGACTTTTTCAAGTGTTTTTCTAGGAACGAGAGAAGAGAGAAATTGAAGTACATCAGGTTTGACTCAGATGTGACCGTGATGATTTTCACACCGAGCTCTTCTGTGACGACAGTTGAACCCTCGTTTACTGTGAAACTGCTTTCATAGCAAGAAGATTGTTTTCTCTCCCAACACAGTCTAATTACATAAACATTTGGGGCACCGAGAAAGCAGATTCAGGAATAGTAACTTTATGCCAGAGAAGATTAAATATATCGCTGTACATCTAATAAAGATTTTATAGAATTTGTTGCTATTTTTCCAGCCTTTGTCCTCTCCACTGCATAAGCAGAAAATGAGATCCAAAAGCAAAAATACAAAAGGTTCGGTTCCTAACCGCTAATAGGAATTCTCAAAAGCCTTTGATGCTGACAGAGGAGTATTTGTTGTGTGAGTCCAAGATGACCAGGATCAGTGATCTCTGCCCTGACGCACATCATCTTTATGAATTTTAAGACTTCCCAGTCAAAGTTTCACTTTGACACCTTCTTTTGCGTCCTCAAAGCATCACTTTGGGACATCGGGTTATTTTTTTGCTGATCCACCCAACATCAGCGCGGTCAGAAGCGCTGGGAAGTCCTTGTCCATCGGGTCCGCGAGCTGTCTGACAGGCTGAAGCTGTCGGATGTTGTATTTAGTTCGTCGACATTACGGAGAAGCAGCGATCAATCAGGGCTTGGGCCAAGTTTCTCCCGATTGTTTTCTCGACTCGAGCTTCCCAAAAGGTTTTTTTTTCTGCGAAATTGACCTGCCTTTCCTCTACTGGGGGGATTGCAAAACCAGCACTGTCATATCCTGCACTACGCGCATGCACACGTGCACGGCCTCGGCTGCCACAGTGCAGTGATCGCACTGAGTGTCACCTCCGTCCCAGCTCCCAGCCACCTCAGCGGGGCCTCCGCCGTCGACCTCAACCCCTTGACCCAGAACCACCGCCTGTGCTCACAACAGTCACGAGCAGTCTTGTCAGGGATCGAACAAAAACGGCAAATCTGGCAGAATGTGGCATTCTGGCCCTATCTTCAGCCCATGTGTCTTGGCTTCAGCTTTCTTTGTTGTCCCAGACAGAAGCTGAGCTGCCTTGGGAGCGTCTCAGAGTGCGTCTGGAGCGCATCCAGACCCACATGGTGAAGGGAGAGATAAGAGCTGGATGAAAAAGGTTGAAAGAAATGTCGCTTCGGGGACAAATTTGGGGCAAAAATAGTTCGAAGCGTTTTCTCCACACCAAAAAATCTGACGTTGGATCTTTCGATCTCTTTCTTCCTTCTCTGCTTTATCAGCACTGATGAATGGTGACAGGCTGGAGGGACGGAGGAGAGATCCTCTCCTCCCTTCCCAACAACTCAGACCAGGAATTTTCCACATCGCACAGTCTCGGTTTTTACAGGCATTAAAAAGGGGTAGAGTAGGGGGGGGGGGGGGCAAAGAAGGGGGGTCGAGGGGGTCCCAGATAAAAGTCATTGCAGTCTTGGCCATGGTCGAAAAATGCCAGTCTCTTGTTGCCCGGGGAATGGCTGAGCTTGCAGTTCGAGGTCCAAAGGGTTGCCTTCAATAACCTTGTCAAATGTTGTCTCCCCACTTTTGGTCGTCAATAAATGTGTGCAGGGGGGAAGCGAACTGAGCAGATCTGAGCAGATCTGAGCAGAACCGAGCAGATCTGAGCAGAACTGAGCGGAACTGGCGCATGAGTCGCAAGCAGATGAAAGAAAGACAGACCGAAAGAAGAAAAGATAGGAAGGAGGGAAAGAAAGGAAGGAAGAAGAAGGAAGGAAAGAAAGAAATTCCACTTTTTAGGTGGGTGAGGGAGAAATTACGGCAAAAAAGGTATCGAGTTATTCCAGCGCGTCCAAACTGAGACGAGATCTAACGCACACATGCGCATCCGTTTGTCTTGCCCAAAAATGCAAAGTCTGGAAACGAAAAAAAAAAATCACTCAGGTTTTTTTTTAAAAGAGAAACGTTTTAAAAACTGGTCTCAAAGCGACGGAAACCAAAGATGTGCGGATCTTTTTAGTGAGGTGAGGAGAGGGGGAGAGAAAAAAAAGTTAAATTAGTTTTTAGGCCTCCAACGTTGTGAACTTTTACTGTAGATGAGCAAGAACAACGAAGGCAGTAGAAAGAAAGACCTGAAATTCTTTCCTTCTTTCTCTCCTTCTCTCTGTGCAGCAACTCCAGCTCCAGCTCGAGTCCGCACATGGAGCTGGAGATAAATAATTTAGCGCGGCCCAAAATTCTGCCAACTCAGCGTGGAGGAAGCAAATGAACGAAGACTCAGGTTCTCACCTCTCTTAGAGCAGAGAATTTCCAACAGACGTGATTTGAAAAGCTGAATCAGGAAGTCTTTGCCGCTGACTTACAAAATATTACAGCTGGAAACGTTGATAACAGACATGATAATGAGTAAGCAGAGGCTGAAAACACATGACTAACATGGGTGGAAGTGATGTTTCCTCTCCAACTTTGGAGATCGATATTCCTCGTCACCTATGAGTCAGCAGCTTCCAAGTGTAAACAGCCCTTCCCAGATGTTGGGTGACCTCCTGTGAGATTCTCGTGATTGGAGGACCAATGTAACCTGATCAAGTCCTGTGAGACAGAGAGAGGCCATGAGTCACCATGGTGGTCACAGGACTCAAACATCCAGCTGGACATGGAGGTCAAACGTGGCATTGTTGACTCCAGCACCTTGGATGCAAAGTTGGATTTTCTGCTCGAACAGAGGAAAATGAGTGCATTGTGGGTGTTTCTGCTCGACTCCTCCTGGATAATATGAATGATCCACCCGTCTATTGGTCCATTCCCGCACAACCTTATTGGGAAATTCCTGCAAGCATCACCGGCTCTTGTCGAATGTTGTCCAGCCACCCATTAAGGTCAGAAATTCTGGTGTCTCCTGGAATCTCCAATGATGAGCTGATCTCGTCGGGGATTCCATATGAATATCCTGTGGGCCTCTGGTCAGGGCGAAGCAGCTCCCAATGATAGCCTAAGGTGCTGAGTGTGAACAATGCAGCACTGAAGGTGATGCTGGGCAGTGCAAAACCCTGACTCGGCGTGACATCCTTTTGCGGCCAAAACGTTGCCCAAAATTGCTCACATCATTTGCTCATACCCATATTGTGCTGCATTGTAGTGAGCAATATTGGGGTCAGAAATGGGCGCAACGATGCAAAATACGCGGGCGCGGATTTCGCAGGATCGACGTGCGACAGATGATTCGCACAGATGACCCCAAAAGCTCAAAGAAGGTTGAGGTCTAAGAGTGGGACTGAAAATGAGCCATATCAGTCTTCATTCGATGTCTACAGTGGCTCAGCAGCAACAGCACTAACTAAAAAAACAATGTGACTACTTCACTTTTGTGCGAGATTGTTATTATTGGTAGCAGGGCAGATCCCCAGCTACTTAATAAAAGATTCTCTCCACGTGCTTCCTTAAGCCGTCTAAGCAGTGAGAGCGCAATTTATGCTTTATCTCGACTAGACACACGAGAAGGCTCGAGGTAAAATTGACCTCTGGAGCTTTCACCCTCTTGAGGGCCTTTCTTGCTACCAGACACACGAGGAGAAAGAAAGCAGCATTTATTAACACTTCCCCAGAAGAACAAGAAAAAGTAGGCGAAGGACTGAGATGAGCTTTTGAGGTGATGTCGTCAGTGCAAAAAATCTTCATGAATGCAAACTGGAGGGGAAATCTTTTTTCTGCCTGCAAACTCGGAAAATATTTAGAAAAGGCCTCTCCTTGTGGGCCCTGCGTGAAAAAATCCTCCTGCTGAGAGGGTCAGAGAAGTCATCCTAAGGGGACTCAGAAGGAAAAACTTTCCACTCCCTCCCAGCCCAATTGGCAGACGTCAAAATTTCGGTCTTTTTTCGGCCAAAACTTTTGGAGCTGACGGAAAGAAACTATCACATCTCTGCCTCTATCACAAAGCCCAGGGGAGGGGACTTAAGGTGCGTTTAAACGGGCGTCCACGGGCCAAAAAAAAGGCCAAAAAACCCAGACACTTTTCATTCTCACATCTGTCAGAGCTTTCTTTGAGAGTGTCAAGCTTGGCAGGAAAGATACAAAGGCAGTCTGACTCGGCTGAGAATCCACAGAGTCATGACAACTGTCTGAGCATCGTCTGCTGTGTGCACAGTGCTGACATGTGCAGTGCACTGAGGACGGCGGCGTGAGACCCAAACACAACCTGGACATTATTACATTACTCATTGAGCAAATTGTGTCTTACATCGTTCCGTACTGGTAGCCCCCGAAGGAGTTGTTCCTGGCCGCCAGGGACAGCGGCTGCGTCTGATGTTGGAGTTGCTGCTGCGCCACCAGGTGGAATTGCGCCGACGAGCTGGAGTTCGAGCGCCATTTCTTCTTTTTGCTGCCGTCTTGCGGCGCCGGCGCCGCCTTCTTGGAGTGGGGACTCGATTTCAGGCGGCCAAAGAAGCCGCCGCCACGGCCGCCGCCGCCGCCGCCGCTGCTGCTGGATCGCCGCTCGTCTCCGCCGCACCAGCTCTTGCTGCAATGCAAGAGAGAATTTGCTTGCACGCGATCCTCGATGAATGCAATCCTTAGTGAAAAGAACTACGTTCAGGGTTGCCGAGCTTGAACAGCTTCGCCCGGTCCACTGGCCTGACCAGAGTCATTCTTTAAACGCTATGTTGTTCATGGGTGAATGCGTGAAATTGAACTATATCCTGTTAAACACAGTTAGTATTGCACTCGCAGCCTCTCCTATCAACTTCTCTATGCCAAAGTTATTTCATGCTTCGAACGTCTGCTTGGTTAATGCACTGCCTTTGGGGACGTAGTTGAGTACTTAGTGCAGTACTGGCGCTGAGTTTGTCCCGAGGCCTACGCATACATCAAGTACTTGTGACCAGCCAGTCCCAGGCACGTGCGCGGTCCTCTTCGCCATCTACCGGGTGTTGCACAAGTCTGGAACCAGACTCATGTGCTCAGTGCTGCCACTGAGTCAGTCAGTGAAATCAGTTGAACTTGTTTCATTCACAGCTGATTGCAAACAATTCTTAAATCTATTTGTACAAAATGTCTACAAATTCGGTCGAAGCCGCCGAGGTACGGGATGAAGTTCCCGAAGACGTCGATCCTGGCCGCATTTGAGACCGTTGACGGGCGTCTTTCTGAGATTGTTCACGCCCAACAAGACATTAAAAATTAATCTTCCTGTTGTGCTGAAGCTTCAAGATTCGAAACGAAAAACTTTCAAACGACTAAAACTTTGTTAAGATATGTTGATTAGTTTGGTCGCTTCACGTCGAAGTCAAGGTCCCGAAACTTCTGCCAGATCCCATCCGATGTCCACTGTCCATCCACGAATAGCGATGTCCAACTGGTCAGCACTTTTTGCTCGTGAGCTAAGGACAAAGTGGGTTGTGCGCTCTCACATCTCTCAGTTCAATGCAAATCTTTGAGCAGCCTAAAACTTTGGTCGTCCGCGTCGTTCAGCGCACGAATCCACAGTTTTGTAGGGTTTCCAGCACTTGGGCAGGGTTGCCACTCTGCTCCACCGCTTGTGAGCCAGACAGACCAGGCATTTTCGTTCTGTGCCCCATAGTGGCAGCCCTGGACACCCCCTAGCCAGCAATAAACGACGTTCTTGACATGGACGTTGACTGGCACAGATTTGCCAGCCTTGTCTGCCAGTCGAACGATGGGAAGCCCAAAAACTTTGGGTGGACAATTGTTTGTCCTCAGGTCCCTCCCAAACTCTCAAATTACCCGCGCTGGTCCTGTCAAAGGCACCATTGGAACATGGAGTCCGGCCATTTTGAACTCCAAATGGGGGGGGGGCTTCATACATGTGTGAGGGTGAATGAATGTACATTGAATTGCTGTGAAGTAGGACTTATTTCCGCGGTTTGATTCCGGCCAATGTGACGCGTCCGAGGCCGCATTAGGGCGGGAAGGCGAGGACGATATGAGGCCGAGGACATCAAAAGACGAGGATGCAATTTGTAACTTGACAGATTTTTTCTTTCAGTACTCAATGTCAGCTGTAGCAGGCGGAAGTGGCAGAGAGCAGCTCTGTTGTGCAGAAAACTGGGAAATATCAATTTTTTTTTTATTAGGAAATGTAGTATATTTGGAAAAAATAAAGTATACTTCCCGGTTGTGGAGAACATAATCAGGTTTCATATTTTCGGGCTCACAGTAAAAAGGACATGACAGTAAAGAAAAAAGCTGCCATCAAACTTTTTAATTTTCTGCAGACGGTGCCAGCAACTTCACACTGCATTTCCCCTGGGAATGTATGCGGAAACTAAAAATTTATATTTTACGCTAGCAGCGGAAAAATTATTCCCGAAATTCAAACACCACTTTAATTTCATCAAATGTCAAAATAGTCGAGCAACAAACTGAAAATCTTGCAGCTAACTCTATATCTTTCAAATAATACGCTAACAAAAATGTCCGCCCAATTCCAAACAATGCAGCTTCTTTGGAAAGCACTGTCTGTCTGTGGCTACATAAGGACTACGCAATGCGTGACTTTGCTCGCTTTGCATCTAATCATTTTAGCAGCTGATGAAAGTTTTTGTTTGAAGTCCTGCTCAGTCCGAGCTGATGGAGTGAACGTTGGCATGCGCGTACCTGGTGGAGACGGAGTTGAAGTACTGCAACGTGTCGCCGACCTCGCTGTAGCTGCGATCAGTCTTGAAACTGCTGTTGCTCACGCTGAAGTGGCCCGCCATCGTGATGTGGAGCCTGGCACTCTCGACCCACCGATACCAGAGGTCTTTCGGTGTATTAATGTACAATAACCCTATAAAAATTAAAAGAATAGAATGTGTATTACAAGGTGAGGCAGAATCCCACTAACACTTCTTGAAGAAAGAGAGTAAAAAAGTGGACAATCTGAATCTTGCCCTCACCCCGGACTACAGTGGCATGTGACAATGAACCTTTGGCCATCCGTTGCCCACTGCCGGTGTTGCAGTGGACAACGTCGAAGCCGCTGCTGTCGATCGTCGTACCCATTTGGTGATCGCTACATCCGTCGTCCACTGTGTGGAGAGGTGCAGTAAAGCTTCGATTCAACGATACTTTCGGTTAAGAGCAATCCCATGATCAGACGTAGACTTAAAGCTAAGTTGAGACATCCTCTTGTCAAGCCTCGATAGGAGGACTGTATAAGTTAAAATTAGCTCATTTCATTGCCGACACTGACTGCTGAGGACCTCGTCACGTCTGCACTCGTCCAATCTCCCTCGTCAAATTAAGACTTTTACTTTTTTAAATGTCGTTAAATCGAGACTAGTACCTTTAGTAAAACAATCTTGAGCAGAAAAATTAGGCTAAGCCGAGCCCTGTTAAATCAAGACTTCACTGAAACTTCAATCACCAGCCAGCTTTGATTCTCCACTTGTGTCCTCCTCCGAGGAGATTGGAAAGTTGTTGCGATGTATTGTGTATATAGACGATGATTCGATGACTGCATTACCAAAACAGGAATGTCCTCATAATAAGGGTCTTGCCACATCCTTTGATCTCTTCGTTTTATTCATGGGAGCCTGAGTATAAAAGACTTGTGGCGATTTCCTCAGCATCCACAGTTAGGACGAGACGCCTGCACAACCATGGTCGGAAGGTAAGAAGGTCCCACTACAATCACCATCACACCTCATATTCACTTGACATCCCCAGTTTGAGCATCATCAAGTTGTCTGTGGCCCTCCTGGTGGTCATGGTGGCCTTTGCCTCCAGCAGCAAAGCACAGGTGATGAAGAAATATAACTGGTTGAAGGGTGACGCTACCACCGGCACAAGTTCCACAAGGCCCCGGGGAACCTCCAAGGGCCACGCCAAGGAGAAGTGAAAGGAGTCCTTGACGTGGAATGCATGAAGTTGCTGTCGTTGAACCATTTCAAGGGAGTTCCCAAAAGTCCAAACTGACTGTGCAAGTCAATAATGTGAAGTCTCCTTAAACTTTCTTCGCCCCCTCTGATATATTCCACAGAGATGCCCAAAAGTAGCGGTCTTCACATTTTGTAAGCGCCCAATTTAGTGATGATGCTTGAAGAAAACCAATGTCGGGCCATTACTTGGAGCCTGATGAAAAAAGCTTTGGCATGATCAGAATCTGCGCGGTACAGAAAGGGAGATCAAAAACGCCAGCAACGCCGAAACCGTTGATGCCGTTGGCATCTGACGTGCCAAAGAAGTGATAAGTGAGCATCTCAGTTGTAACAGACGTGGTCATCTCGTTACTTTTTTCCTCACTGACTCCTTAACGTTGTCCTATGGCTCACTTCTGCAGTGCTCTGGAGCGAGAAAGTCACCAACTTTGGAGTGAGGAAGTTCCCCTCTCCCTCATTTACCCAGTATCCCCTGGAATAAGAAAGAACTGTTCCAGATCACGTTCTCCCGAGATTGGTTGGCCGGCAGCGGCAAGCGCGCGCCCGGCAGGGTCACCTTCTCCCGCGACTGGCTGGCGGGCAGCGGCAAGAGGTCCTTGGGAGCCGAGGCCGTGTCGACGGGGCCGCTGCTGGCCGAGACGCCGGTGCAGATGATCGAAATCCTTGTCGACTACTTGGCCAGACAGGTCGTGGTAAGTTTGCTCAGCAGCAAATCGAGCCCGAAATGACCGAAATGATGCTTCCTTTTCTGTCCAGGATGCCAAGCTACAGAGGGTGTCCTTTCTCCAATATCTCCAAGGGCATTCTGAGGCCTGAGGCTCCTTTTTTTCTCCTCCTCAGCCATAACTTGGACACATCTTAAGGTCTTTTACGTCAAGAAGTATCATCAACTTAGTTCCAATTCTCCTACTCCATGTTTATCTGGTCTGCGTATTTATCAGTCGAGGTACTGCAGCGATGAGCAAAGGCACACTTTCCTTCAGTACTGAAGAACAGAGGCAAATATGTGCACTGCACGATGTTAAGTTTTATGTGTCAAATTTATACTGCAGTGAATAGAGGCGAATAAACAGCATGCGCAGAACGTGACAGCATCAAAATGTTGCCGTTGCTACCTTGGTTCACCATGACGACGCATTTTTGGGGCAGATGGATGCAAAGACAAAACTATGACCTCAGGCTTCGACCACATTTCTTCTCTGTCACATATTGGGAACAACAGAGAATTTTTCTATTGTATCAAAAAATTGCAGCCAATAAAATAAGCCAGAGAAGAAGGTGGGAAGAACACACTGAGTGAATAAAAAGAAAGATCTGACAGAGAAACAAGAGTTGTGTGTCAACAATGATAAAAGCCCAGAATATGCGGTTCAGTTTTTTTCTCGTGGAAGCTTAGTTATCATGACATTCACAGTGTGCGTCTTGGCGAGGGGCGCGCGCGTCTGCCAGCACGCGTACAGGGTGGGCAAGACGCTTCCCTTTGACTTGAAGCGATGGCACAGACAAAACAGCTTGGAGAACAGCAGGCACAAAAAGCAGAGGCTTGACTTAAGCTGCAAGAACATATCTTTTTTTTTATCAGGGAAAGAAAAAAAATGACGTTTTTAAATCTCCTCTTCTTGGAGCTGATCCAAAAGGTCTGGACATAATCTTTCTAAAGCAGGCAAGTGACTCACACATTTAAATTCATGAATAAGAAAGGGCCTAAGGCGAAGCGATTCAAGGTTTGTGTAAACGTTTTTCAATAAGCTATTGAAGAAAAAGGTGCCCAAAGTAGTTGGGTGGCCCACAACCTCTCATTGGAGCAGTAAGTCGATCAGTTCCCAAGCTTCAGAGCAACTGCTTGGCCTTGAGATCTGGCTGGAGCAAGAATGACCCCTATCTCGCCTTGATGTGGCACTTCTTGTCGGAGGCGCAGGAGCTGTCTGATCAGGTCTTGTCCTCGACGTCAACCTCGCTTCATGGGATGCCCACGTAGAGTCATCATTCACTTAGGGAGGCCAATTCTTGCGCACTCTGTACGGGCCGCTACACCAAGGGGTTGCGCACTGAGACAAGAACTCAATCTCGTTCACTGTGTGCTGATTTCCTGAACGAAGAAGTCAGCCTTGTCTAAGGGGAAATTAAAGGAGGGGTTTTCCCCCTATCCCCCCCTTCCTCTCAAACAAACCTACACACAATAGAGGCCAAGAGTTTAAGGCGCCTCTGAGTCTTGTGCATTGAACCGCGAAAATTTCCCAGCGAGCTTTATTGACTTTCGCAGAGGGAGAAGACTTGTGTCGAGATCTCTTTCTTGAGCTCCTTAATTCGGTTGCAGCATGAGCCAAAAAAACGAGTCTTGGGTGCACGACGAAACTTCAACGAGCTCCGGGTCAAGGGTGGCACGAGATGCTTTCCAATAAAGGACGAGCGACTCCCGAATTGGCACATATTTTGGACCAGCCTGAGTGCCAAAACGCTGACGAATTTTGGCTGGTGCCAGAAATGAAAGACAGAAAGGTCAGTCTGGCTCATTTGTTGGCACAAACCAGTCTCCGTCCGGCGACTTTCGGCGTCAATAAGTTGCCGGTTTGCGTACGCCAAAGGCCTTCATTGTTCAGGTGGCGTCGAAACTGCGCCAGGCTTGACTCACCCGGTGTTTGATGCGCCAACAAAACAGTTCTGCTCAGCTGTCTGGAGTGAAGTCTGAGCATCACAGGAATGTCCTTATACATCCAAACATCCCAAATGGGGATGCTCAAAGGTGAACTCACACCTCTGCGTTATCATACTTCTTTCCCTCTGTGTTCACGATGTAGCTGTTTACAACCAAAGCAGCTCACCAGTCTGTGAAATTTCTGGTGCCCCCTGAGAGTTGCCAAAAGAAGTCCAAATCTCACAGTTAAAATTGGAACGTGAATTATTTAATTCCATCAGTCAGATTCGACCAGGCTGGTAAATCAACACTATGGCTACTTGAGCTGAGGTCTCTTTTTCATAACTTTCTCTCTTTTTCAAAGTCCTTCAACAAGTTCTTTCTTCAATCAGTGATTCCAGCTACTCATTCCTCATTCAGTATCCCAACTTATGGATGTTGACAGCTGCGATAAAGCGACTAAGTGTGACTTCCACAGTGGTTTGGAGTAAATGGAGATGCCGAAGAACACGTTGCAGGACGTGCAAAGCTTTCGTTTTGATCACGAGTTTTTGACAAAAAAGCCTTTAAAATGGCTCAGTTTCGAGTTAACTGATTGGCAACACTGCATGAGACGTTGCTTTGAGATGTGCCAACAACTGATGCATTTTAAGGAGAAAAATGAACTAAAGGGTTATGCGAAAATGATTTGCACTTTTTTTGCAAGCAGCTCCTGCATGCGTGCTGTTTAATCCGACGACCGCGTCGACATTGCTTTGCTTTCGAGCTGTGCTCAATGCTGGGGCTTCGCCAACTTCAAGCGCAGAATTGCACGGTCTGGTGCAAAAAATGCTGTGACTCATGTGTTGCGCTACCTTTTTCACCTTTTATTGATCGCTCACGCACTTTTTCCAAAGGCTCTTGCGGTCTGTTGGATCTGGCCGAGCGAGGCTGGCTGTGGTGGCCACAGTATTAGTAAATAACTTTAAACATTGATGAATGTTGACCCTCCCTTCATAACATGCCAGTATCACTTGTGTCCGTGTGGCCTTGCCATTTCTGGATATCAGATAAAGGATTAACCCATAAAGCAGGCAATTTTTTGCTACAGTGGCCCACGGATTCATTAGTGTCGTGTACAGTAGTACAATCTATTTGATAAAACGCCACCCTTAACAGTGCAGTTTCCATGCTGGATCATGCAATTTTTGCAGTGTTTATGCAGCAGCCACAAAATAGGCAGCATTTTGTGGAAAGCTCAACATAGGCAATGTCTCAACCATCATTCTTACAAAACTAGTCTTGATTCTTAAGTAGAACGATAATCTGAACGCTACCAACCACAAGCAGCTTTTTTCTAATCTGACTGGGTGTAAAGAAAAACTTTTGCAAACAAAAAAAATGCGGCCCGAAAAGTCAGTTTAAAAGAGTTCCAGAATTGTCCTATTCCAATTAACACATTTGATCAAAAGTCTGGACTTGTCAACCTTGCATAAGCAGTGAAGCTTTTTTTGGCACCAACTGCAAAGCAGCAGCTCCAAGTCCAGCCTTAGGACTATTTGACCTGGGTCATTTCTGTCCTTGGCCACGTTGACCGCTCGATTCCTGGCACCCACTTCTCGATTCTTGGCCATTCCAATACATCCAGCTGCCGTTGGTGTAAAATGTGACACACCCACCCACCCACAATTTTTCCTTACACCCTGTACGCCATCTCATGGAGGACAATTTGCTGCTCAGATAATTGTGCACTTCATCTAATTGTGGCTGCACTAATAACTTAATAAGCGTCGACTGCTGTATCTGATATACGGATCAAGTGTTCGGGTGAAGCGACAGAAGGTGGCAGATGTTGTTATAGTTCTTAACTTCAAAACATGAGAACTATTTATCAAGGGAATGTTTAGGGACACCGCAGAAGAATCACTTGGGACAAGTGGAATTTCAATAACATACGGAAAAGCTGGCATGTGCAGTGCATGCACTGCACTCAATTCAGTGCTGCAACGAACCTCTCTACCTTTTCTTCTCGAGCTCAGCTAATTCATTGCTTTTGCAAAAAGAACTTTCCCATATCAGCTGACGCAACACTGTTGGCCAGTGCAACCTTCACTTCCATCAAAAACTCATGGCACAGAGCAAGACAAGAAAAACCACTATTAATGGTGACCGCGGAGCAGACTTTCAGGGTTGCCACAATTTCATCAGTTTCAGCTTTTGCAAATACAGTGTGCAAGACGACGAATGCTTTTATTATACAAACAAGTATTTAACTGAATTGGCTCATTTTTTGACAGCGGAGGAAGTAGCATCAGTTCTAGCCTCAATGGCGCCCCAGAAAAGATCTTATGGGTCGAGGTCGGGAGAGGACGGAGGCCACACTTGTTTCGACCAAAAGTCATTGAAATATTCTGGACCCCGTCGACATTATGTGCGTGTCCAACACCCTGTTGCCGGACGCAGTTGGCAAGACCACTCGAGTATCTGAGCAACTTCGAGGTAATGATAGCCACGCAAGAGAGCGTAAACACTTGAAAGATCATAGTAACAGGAGAGAAAGGCCAACGTTGCGGGACCAACGAGGCACACAATGTTCTCGTCTGGCTTGAAAAAATGCTGCGGGGTCTTCTTTTCGTTAGACCCCGGGACTCCAACAGCAGTCACCGGGGCCGGGTTCTGGAGGAAGGCCAAGGTCTCTGCGGACAGCCTCTCGAAAGGCCCACACATGTAGGGCCTTCGCGTGGCGGCGCGTTCTCTCCGTGCGATCCGCATTGATCAGTGTCTTCATGTCGCTTGAGAAGACTTCACTTCTCTCGCTGCTCCCACAGTCACTTCAGGGTGGCCTCAGGGGGCCTTTGTCACCCTTGTGGAGGCTTTTTAGCCTTGGCGCTGCACTGACATTCACCCCAACGATCTCTGCCATGCGTCTTTGCGGCTCTGGTGTGCTGTACAATTCAAAGGCTGCCTTCTGGGCTTTTCATCCGTCATTTTTGGGCACAAGTCAGAAATCTTAATACGGTGCGACACTCCGAATTCGGCCGACGACGGTGAAATTCCAAAACAATGGCTAAAAGTATCGGTTTTCGCCGAAAATGTGAATTTGCAGCCCTCATATTTCCTCTTGCACCCGGTGCGAATGTATTTTGTATTGATTCTTCAGAGCATAATCCTTTTATATCCGTTGTATGGTGTATCTGATTAAAGGTGTTGGTTCGCCAGAAAACCACCAAGTATGAGCTGCCCGTGTTGTGAGGACCATCAAGGTGCCCCAGATCATCCCTAAGTCCCTGAATAATTGTCCACTTTTGGCGGAATTACCTCTAATGAAATTAATCAACCCAAACCAAAGTTCTCCAATATCTGTTAATTTTTAAAGCAAAAGATTCGCCAAGCTGACCATCATCATCATTGTCGCACACTGGGACGGAGGTTTGGAGAGCAGGAAATGCGTGGAAAATGTTTCAAGTTCCTCTTGGTTGAGGTGTCAGTTAAATGACAACCTATAGCAATTGGCGCCATCTAGTGGCGCCATATTAAGAAGAAACAGCAATCGCCGCTCAGTAATGAAGTTCATGACGACGAGTGATTGATGCATACGATGAAAAAGACGACATTCTTAAGGGGGACCAATAATTCTGTACTTGTCTGTACATAGTTCGTCAAAAATGGACAGGTTGTCAAGGGTGAGTTGTTTTTCCTCCGTCATATGATAAGAATGGAAGAAGGTGGAGAATTACGTATCCGTCAACTGGCCAACGATGCGCTGTTGCTCACGAGCTACTCTTCAGATCCTGCGATGGAAAGTTGGAGGCCTGGCTGAACTTTCCAAGAAGTTTCATGTCTCACCAAGGAGAGGAAAGTCTTCAACTTATGCAAACAAGTACTAGCCAAATGACTTGTGAATGTGACAACCAAGTAAAAGTTAACAAGCTGCAAGAAAGTGGACAATTTTGCTGTTGCGTCAGAGACCTTTATGTTGGGATAGTCCACATAACTAAACTATTGTTGGCGGCCAGATCGAACTCAGCTGCAGTATGTGTACCAGAGCAGGTCTCTTTACGTGTACTGTACTTGAGCACCATCATCAAAGGTAGCGCCATTGGTGACACCTATTTCATATATGATGTAAGCCTTGTTATGAGTGTCGACAAGTATTTTCTATTAACTACTCTCATCAATCTTTTGCGTAAATTGTTTGAGCCTCAAAATAAACATCCCAGGGTGGCAACTTCTCCTCCATGGAGAGGATCCTGTCCAGGCAACTTTTTCTAAAGTCTCAACTACGTATAGAGGTGGTCGCATCTTGCAGTACACTGTATCCAGAAACAAATATCTTCCAAACCATTTGTTTGAACCTCCTGCAAGTTTCGGAGAGTGATGTCGCAAGTCTCTTATAGCTAAGTTCCGAGTTTTGTTATGGTTGGACAAAAAGCAGCTGAGTTCCGCCCCATGGGAGCTCAGAGGCCAACGATTGTAAAACTGCTCTTCTCCATGGCCGTTTCCAAGGCCATCGGATCGGGTGCAGCGTCACTACGGTCTACAGGACCAAGAGCTTGACCGAGACCACAGGGGATGTCACGAAACCGACATCAGAGCATAGAATTGTGAGAACTGTCAAAAAAGTAAAAGAATATATAAAGGGGTGGCTGAAGACCCACCCTTGCCAAGACTTATGGCCTGTCCAGGTGCTCAATGTTCAACCAAGACCTGGCGATCCTGCTGGCGAGCCCACAGGTCAGGTCTGTGTGGCTTGAGAGGGGCTAGACGGTCATGAAATTTCTCATAAGCAACCAGCGAAGAACAGCATTGATGTACAAAAAAAAAATAGTTAATCTCAGCGTAGCCTTCGAAGGTAAGAATCAACCCCTAAAGCCAGAGGATGTCCCTGACAATGTGAAGTACACGTTTACAACAAAAAAAACCCGTAGGATTGATGGTCTCGGGCACCAGCAACACCTATAACCAATTCGACCCTGGACTGACAAGAGCTTTGGCAAGAACTGCACTTTCACCTCGGATAATCCTTCATGCCATTGCCAGGAGTACCTGGCCAGCAATTTCGCCTCCATCTGGCTCAAGCACTCCTGGCCACCATTCTTGCCCGATCTGAACCTGTAGAAGTACACCATCTAGGGGAACAGAGGGGTAAGGGCATCCTGAAGGCCACACAAGAGTACCAAGACTCCGAATGACGGCATCAAACAGGAGTGAGCCGAGCCGAACAGGGACCACACTGTGGAGGTGTAGCCCAGCTTCGGGTCAAGCACAGATGCAATACTGAAGAATGATGCCTGGCACATTGAGTAAAATCATTTGCCAGAGCTGCTCTAATCCTGTAAAATACAGTACTCCTGGGTTCCAATCGTCACCTTGAGACACAAGGTTTTAATAACTGAAACCGATGTTTTCTTATAACTGATATGAGATTTTTTTTTACAGCCACGTAACTTTAAGTTGCATACCTTCAGAGCAAAAACTCATGCTTTTGATTGCATTCATCTCTTTGTTTAAGCATTAGAACATGAGCAAAATGATGTTTTCACAGACAGAGTTTCCGATAAGCCACTGTCCTCAAAATTTTAATTACTCACAGAGCCCCCAAAATTTTGAAGGTGATTTAAATTTTCCTCAAGCTGTTTAATGACTGTGAGCGAAGTTTGGGGACTTTAACCGATAGAAATGCTCTATTTTATGAACCTCAGGGCTGAGAACAGTGGTGACTGTAGTCGGATTATGATTTCTACTGAGATGACTATAACCGGAGACTACTTTACAAAATTTCAAGTCCATTGGCAAACTCTGGAGTCATAGGCGTTTTCCATTTGCGAAGCAGGTGTAATCTTGGCATGTGTCACCCTGTAGTTTTGGTTGTCTCTCCCTTTTATTCGGTCCAGTACCTAGTCAGAAGCCCCCTCGACCCCCTTTTTCTTCAGGCCTCGGGCTAGGCCTCATTTTTTTCTTTAATATTTCGAAGTATCTTAAGCTGCCTGCCATTCGTGGCTCACATTGATCACGTTGACCGTGGAAGCCAGTAAAAAGTTTGATTCTTTTTACGTCGTCAACAATCGCGTTGACATCCTGTACGTGTTGAACAGCATACGGGCAATTTGGACCTTTTTTTTTTAGGTTGATGTGATTATTAGACTATATAGGACCTTGAAAATCCGACAAAAACACTATATGCGTTGGTATCTCATTCATAATCCAACAGCGTCACGTCCGTGTCGTCGGTGCCGCCCGAAGTTGGACGACGTGGGCAAGTTCACCGTCCAACTCATCCAGTGCTGTCTGAAGTGCCAACTTCAGGCATGTTGTTGAAAAGACGCAGAAAGCGTTGCCATGTTCAGATATTCGTACCCCATGCCAAATGATTGAAAACCCTGTGCTCGACGAAGCAGTAGTGTCGGCAAATCTGAGCCACCCCGTAGTGGGCATGTACATGACTGAAAAAAAAAGGATTGCTAAATTCCTCCAATACCCAGTTAACCGGAGGAGAGTGAAAACTGAAAAAGTGCCTGAGCACACCCGATAACTGGATGCCAGGTCCTTACTGCTGGCCTTGTCAGCCTTTTTTGTGTTTGCAGCGAAAAGACCGCGTTAGACCAGCCCAATTCTTATCACCAGACGAGTCCCGCGCGTGCAACGCGGTCCTCTCAATGGGAAAGACGCAGGACACGCAAGAGATAATGATATCATCAGACACGTTCTCTTTCCCCCCGATTCAGAACGGATAATGATGACTTTCGGTGTTTCCCCAACTTCAAATGCTTGCGTGAACATGGAAAAAGTTGCACTCCAAACACTGGGTTCAATGACAAATTTGACGGCGCAGAAAAGTTCTTTTTTTCCCAGGGTTTCACACTCAATTGATATTTATTGATCGACTGACTAATTTTGGCACGATGAAGTACGACCACTGGAGGGGGAGGGTTAAAGACTGCCAAAACTTACGCTCTGGCCATAAGTTTTGACATCTCTCCCATCGAAACTTTCAGGAGCCCCAAGAACGTTTAGGTAAGAAAGGTCCTTCTTCCCCCTCCCCCTTACGTCGGTCTCAATGTGCTTGGCCATAGCGGACCTGATAAATTATTCACCTCCCCCCCCCTTTGCCCTGAGAAGAACTTTCGCACCTTTTTTAGGTACAACTTTCCTTTTCCGTGATACAAAAAGTCCCCCTTGTTTACCTTTGACTGCGTCGCCCAACGACACGCGAATGCCTCCAGTCACTGCCCGCGCGCGCGCGCACGCCGGACAACCCTTTATACCACATTGTGTGCGCACAGTATGAGTGTCATGAATGATTATTTGAAGAGAAGGGCAGGTGTGACTTTCAGCCTGTGACACCTGACGACTCACGTCGCAGGGATGGAATGGGAGGCCTAACAGGCCCAATGTGACACGCACACGCGCGCGTGCGCACACACAGGGAGAAACTTGAGGGTCTGCCTTGGTCATCAAACATCCTCATGCTTTCCATATGTGAAAGTATCGATGATGCCTACATTCGGCTCCACTTACAGGATGAGCCGGCTCTGGGGTACTCTATGTAAGTAGATGCAGGATTAAGGCCCAAGTGAATACACAAACACTTTAAAGGGTTACAACACCACACGTCTGGTTGTGTAGTTCGCTGGTTTTCGGTCCTCATCACAATTGCACGGCTGAGGGTCAAGTCAGTCAAGTCTGGGTCATCTTGACCGATCCAGGATCGGTTGGCCTGATCCACCCACAAAGCAGTACCAGACCTCCAGGTGGAAGGCGCTGGAGATGAAGAACATGGTCAACACCTTCCCCTACGCTGATCAGATGGTGAGACGCTGGATCTGGAAGTCTCGATGACCTTCCAAGGCCGGTCCCCCAACGGGTCTCCAGCATGTCAAGCATGACCAAGTCCGCCCCGGGGTTACGAAACGAAAAGCACACTCACTGTGTGACCCCCATGTGGACGTGCTGTGGAAATGACCCATCCTGGGAGTCCGACGTAATTACCTCATAATGATAATTACCCACCCAATGCGGACAATGTCGATGCACTGAGCAGAACGCCTCCCCCCCCCTGACGCAGGCTCCTTCTCCATCTTTACATAACTGGCAACAAGTGTTTGTGAATGATGTAACGAATGTGCCAAAGAGCTAAAATATACATGCCTTTAAGCTCGTGTCAGGGCCGCTACTTCCGATCCACTCACCGCTTCTCTGTGTTCGAAAGTGTGGAACAACACTGATTTTTTCCTCTGTTGCTGAACTTTTTTTAAGAATCCACGTCTGAGCCAAAGACAGGATGCGCGTGCCTTTTGACAGACAGCCACGAACTGAGAAAGGCCTTACACGAGAGAGAGAAACAGAGAGCGAGGGAAGAACAAGATGCGGGTAAAGGCAGCGGGCGCAAAAGTCACGAAAGAAAAAGATTTTCCAGAATCATTTCTACCACTTGACCGGAGGTTTTTCTTCGATTTTCCTCGCAAGACCCGGGCTTTCGGGGACTCTTGAGTCCGGGTGGAAGACGAATTGGACCACGGACGTTCGATGGTCAAGGTTGATGAGGACCGTTCACGCTAAGAGTGGACTAGCCGGGCCCTCTGGGTACCTCGGGACGGAGTTCCGCCTCCCCCACTTGGCGGCGTACACGCTGGGGGGGTCCTCCTACTCTCTGACTGTCTGGTCCAGGGGGATCTCCGCAATGATGATGAAGGGCAATCGCACAACCTCATAACGGGGGGCGAGATTTGGTAAAAGCGAGGTTGCGCGAATTCCAGCACGCCAGGAGGCGTCCTCATGGGTGACGGGTTCGAGGTCGCAGACCATTTCGTGACCGTTTCCGCGTTCCGTGAGTGAGGGTCCTTCAGGAATCTCCTTCAGGATTGTCTGCGAGGAATCCGAGGAATCCACTGGACATTTGAGAAGATGCATCATGGGAGGGCTGCTTTGGAAACTTGATCTGAGCTAGACCTGAGTCAGGAGTTCCTTCCATCAGCTCATGATAACATTTGCGTCAGCTAACCAGTTACTTAGCATCAAGGCAAAAAATGGCCCATGTCCAACGTCGTGAAGACTCTCAAGGCTAATTTGGTTCCCCACCAGTGTTTTTAGAACTATTTTGTGTTGAAGCACTTGTGATTAGAGATGGAAGAAGAAAGCTAGTCAACAGTTAAAGCACTTCTACTGGCCAGATGGAGAGTCAATCAGTTGCTCTTCACAAGGCTTCATGGGAGATTGGGAGCCCAAGTATGAAGCAAATAGTACTTTTTTAAGTAAATCACTCAAAAAGTTTGTTGAACCAATTTTTGTATATCTACTGTTCGGCGCTTGCCTCTTCCATGAAAGACTTCCAGTGCATATCTGTCCTTGCTACAAAGAGGCGGTGTCCACACCTCTTTTGGTCATTTTAAAAACGCTCAAAAAGGAATTCTTTTTTTAAACAAAAGAAAGTCTCAGGCTGCTTCTTTCTGCCAATGTTGTTCAAGCGTTGCCTCCAGCATCGCTTGAAGAAAAGTCTCGCACACCCTGAACAGTAAGTGCTGTCATTGTTTTTCTCGGTTGCTGCGAGGCCCCCGAATGCGTCATCCCGATTGTTCCTCCACCGATTTATTTGCTTCCTCCCATCAATAGAGAATAATAATCTTAGACACCTTCAGAATAAGCTGGATCCCTTTTATTAGGGCATTCATTCAAGGCACGTATTCAAGGCTCAATAAAGTGAAAGCCACGCGGGTCTTTCTTCAGCAGAGCCAAGATTGAGCAATTGAATAAATTTTTTTCTCTTCCTTCAGGTCCATAAACCCAGGTGGTTCCATGACTAACGCACCAGACGCTTCTCGGGATTATTTTCCACTTTCGGGGAAATTGAATTGCTCCTTTCCTTTCTTTGTCTCCTCCTTCTGATACGATTTTGACATGTGTGGCAACCCTGGGTCAAGACACACAACACTTATTCGGTTTGAGTCATCAGCACTGCCTGGCACAGTTATTGACTGCAGTCATTCACGCTGTCTCAGCTCGGTATTTAAGCTCCATTTGATAACTTAACATCCAGCATTTGGTGATAAAAAATAATCCCAATCTTATTCACTTCACATCGATGTGTAGGGGACCGTTTTTGTGCGCTCCTGGGCACACAATGATTTCTTTAAAATGATCCATCAATACAATTGGAGCCGCTTATGAGAACACCAGGTATGAGAACAATCCGCATGGAAGAAGAGATTGCTCGGGAATGGAGTCAAAGTGCACTCTAT
>JAAUXU010093841.1_pt1 | contig 23088 bp, 26 predicted proteins | sample 7278151 | NCBI WGS metagenome assembly JAAUXU01 (sample SAMN14350113, study PRJNA611818) | marine sediment metagenome | isolation source: surface marine sediment (1.8m) | place: French Polynesia: Moorea | collected 2018-08 | reverse complement strand
GTTCTATAAATACAATGGTGTGTGTGTGTGTACGTACAAGGGTGAACATGCATTGTTTCTTCCCAACTTTGTGAAGTATAGCGTCAGCTAGGGATATATACTTCTGGATGACGGCCTTGATGAGGCCTCCCTTCAGGTGACCTAAAGACCCTACTCTCCTTGGATGTGTTTCGTCATACAAGACGGATCAATACGAACAAAGTTTACGCTCCAACAACGTAAAACACTTGAAAAGGGGCCAACAGTTAACACATTGAGGTTGTTGTCCGCAGTAGTCCAGAACCCGCCCAAGCAGACGAGGTGACCCCACATTCCTTGGCATGTGGCTCCCCTGGCTCACTGTACGGGCTGGCTGGTCTACCTCGCCCCAAAATACCCTGCTCAATGTAGGGATGAGTCAAGAAACGAATCGTCCGGCCAGACACCCAGGTAGCCCCGGAACGATGCAATCAAGTGTTTCATCAACATCCACCCCTGCAAAGTCACGTTATAATAACAACCTTTTAATGCTGTTGTGAGTTCTGGAGGTCCCCAGGTGTGGCCGTCCCTACATCAGGTCGTCTTGGGCCTCCTGTGTCCACTTTCCTTTTTAGCGGCCACATTCTAAGAGTTTTTCTGCCTCTTGGGCGACTTCATTCTCATAACACAGACAGGACTGAGGAACCCGTGGAGAATCGAGGTCTGGGCCGCGGAGGTGCCGGCGCTGCCCACTGGACAGTTCGGGGAAATCGACGCGGCTGCAGCCGCAGGGGAGAAAATGCAAATGTGCCAACTCCTCAACAAGAATCTTTATGGCTTTCTTAAGCTGTCCGGGCCCGAAAACGTTCGTTCCCGCTCATTTTCCCCGATGTTGGGGCACCTCGAAATAATGGGATTGGCGTCGGTGGCGAGGCAGAAATGCCATTTTATGGTTCCAAGAGAGCAAGAGGAGGCCTGGAAGAAACACAATCTGTCTGTCTGCGTAGTTGCTGGTGCGCGTGCGCATGCGCGTGTGCGCATGCGCGTGTGCGCATGCGCGTGTGACCCTGCGTGGCTTCAGTGGCCCACTGAACAAAACAAAGATAGTTTTTCATCCCGCCCCTTCTATCTGGGAAAACCGATCCGACAGCATTTTTCTCTGCCTTTTCGAACGTATCGACGTCGTTGATCGGGACTGGAACAAAAGGGCATCACGCACGCACACGTCTCTCTCTCTCTCTCTCTCTCTCTCCACTTATACACGTCGTTGCTCTTATCGCAGTTGCCCCCGGACGTTGACGTCACAGACGCCACCGTTTTTGCCCCGGATTTTTGGCATGACCACTCATTCAAGGCTTCTCTTTCTCCGGGGCAGGCACACATGGCTGTTGAGGTCCATGCGGTTGCTAGGGTGAAGGCGACGTCTTCCCACGTCCATCTTCCCGCACAGCATTGTGAAAACGATCGTATCTCTGGCTGGCATCAAGTTGAAGATTCGGGCGTGGCAACACTGTCTGAAACGTGAGTCCGAAGGCGGCAGCCAAGGGATGACTGCGAGGAAGATGTTGTTGCTCAGGCCACGGCTGCAGATGCCGCCGCGCCCACCGACACCCAGATGAAATAACGGAGGATTTCGGCCTTGATTTCGGACTTTTCCCCAGAGTTGGACCGATTCTGTCTGCACCGAGCGGGAGCGCTTGAGCAAGCACAACGTCCGGCAGTGCCCAAGTACACATACGTGGCCCTGAGCTGCACGTACCAATGCGCTGACAACGTTGATATCGTCCTGCGACTCACTCACAGCACCGGTACAGACAGACAAGCGCTCACGCCGTTCCAGAGCGTGCGCACAGTCAGCCCTCGTCTCCCTTTCTTTTCTGTCGCGCCCCAGAAAATCTTACGCGCTTCCCCCATTCTTTTCCCCTCCTCTGTGATTAAATGTCCATTATTTTTGTGGGAAATGTGGTACGCGCATGATTCGCAAAATCCTGTGTCAAAAATCTTGTGCTCGCTTGCTCGTTCGTCTCGGAGCAAAAATGGCACAGGTCCGCTCTCACCGGAGTTGCACGAACAATTTTGGGGGAATTTTTAACGCTCGTCTTTGCGGCAAAAGTGCAAAAGTGTGCGGTGACGGAGAAATGGGCAACCGAACTTCTCGTCCCGTCTGTCCCGGACGTCGTCGACTGTGCTATGACTGCGCTGTATGCAAAAAAAGGGGGGAAACTGGGAAAGCGAACAGCGTTCGCACGTGTCGTATCGAGACTCACACGTACAGGGTGACGCCAGCTAAATGGAGAGAATGTTGTCTTTCAGGTGCTATCAATCCCATTCTGCGCCGCCCAGTTTCCCGGGGGCGGGGGGCAGTACGGAGGCAGCAGTGGCGGTCTCTCCTCAAGCACGAATGACTTGTTGTGGCAGACTGAGCGGCCGGCCGACATGGCCAAGATCCAGGACTTGGAGGTCATGTGTGGGAAGCGACACATGGAGGTGCAGATCACGTTCGACCGGCCATTCAACGGCATCGTCTTCAGCAAGGTGAGCCCTGCCAGCGGTGCCAAAGAGAACGATAGGACTTCCTGTCCAATTTCAAACTTTAGTATCTCGCTCGAGAGAAGTCGTAATGGCATAATGAGGCATAATGAGAGACCTAATTTTTTGCACTCTCTAGTGACGTCTGCGCTTCTTGGCCGAGAAGGCAGCAGCAAAATGCTAAGTTGACTTGGCTTATTTAGTGATTTCGCCGCCGGAGAAATTGCAGACGTGACTCCCCGTGATCCGGTCCTCCGGAGCTGGGTGTGGACTGCAGTCCACAGAAAGAAGTCCCGGGACCCGGACGATCTCAAGATGAAGATTACGCAAATCTCCATCAGTTTGTCGAAAAGCACAGTGGTCACAAGGTCATTGAACTGCGCAGACCAATTGGTCACAACTAGCACACTCAAACCTGTCTTTGACAGACCAAGAACTCTTGCCAAAAAATTTGTGGAATTCAGTGGCCTAACTTAAATTTTGCAAAACCTACGAATTTGACGAAAGTTGAACAGACTCTCGAAACTCTCTGACAAATTAGTCCAGCGCCCTACGACCTCTGGCCAGCGAGATATTCCAGGCTCTACAGGGGACAGGACTGTTTGGTCACCCTGTTGTTCAACCGCTGAGAGAAAACCTATGTTTTTTAAGGGCGCGGTTGACCGATACGACTGCATCTACGTCAAGCCCCAGACAGGCCAGGCACGCTACAAGTTCGACATCATGTACGACTCATGTGGGTCAAAGCCAGACCTTAACGGCAAGTTCTACGAGAACAACATCGTCATACAGGTAAGAAGTATGCATAATAACACCCACTTTTGCTCGATTTAACTTCGTCAGCTGCTTTTCGGAGAAGTCTCTGCATATTCCACTCTTCTCTGAAAAATGTCAATTTCGAGCTCCCCGAAGCTGAAGCCAAACCTCAGAAAACATATGCAAGATATCCATAGTTGGCTAATTCGAAAAGGTACTTTTTTGGGAAAAGGATAATTTTTTGGCCTGGCTCTTTGGCCTCTGGCCAAAATGTTTAGATTGTACTGAGAAACGTCCAGAAACGTTAAGGGCTTATTCTGTGGGCATTTTTAAATGGCACATGGTATGTAGTAAGTGCAGTGCACCGCGTACTTTTTTCAGCCATAACTTTCCACTGAATGTTTCACCCCTCGAAGGAAAGCCAAGGAGCTGCTCCAAAATTAAACTCATACACACTTTTACTTCAGGACTACTCATTTATTCACAATGCAGCCAAATTTTTATGTAGTGAACTCAGCTATAGAGAACATAACTTTGATCCCTTGTTTGGGAAGAATTGGTAGTGCTAAAGCAAAAGTGCGATTGAATTCACTTTTAGACAAGCTTCTTGGCTTTCCATCGAGGTGTGAACCATTACTCTAGCTCAATCGAGCCAAAAGTCATGGCTGAAAAAAAAGAGGTGTGCGCCGCTACACTTACTACATACAGTATGCTACAAAACTTTGACTTAAAAAGTGCAGAGGGTGAAATCCCCCCAGTTTTTCCAGAATTGAGACGTTTACCAGTGAAAATAGTGTCTAAATAGTGTCAATTTTCCCCCAAAAAAGACTAACAGTGGCATTTTGGAAGACGCACAAAGTGTCAGTTGTCTTTTCTGCCCTGCCCATGCTTGGCTCCCCCGTCCTCCTAGGCCTGTAACACAGGGGTGTCGTGCCGGCTGGCACGCTGCTCCGGGGCTCCCGACTTCGACTCCTGTTGAGCACAGAGCAGCCCCCCGGTGTGCACTGGGACACAGGGTGGCCTTCTGCAGTCACGGCCCGGTGAACGAATATTACTCACTGTCCTATGTAGTGGGCACCGCTTGTACCGGCACCCTTTTGCATGCCCAATGAAGCCAGCACCTCCGAAGCAGCCGCCAAGCTGCATGAAACAAAAGAAACATGGAGAAGAATCAGAGCAGGAGGAGGACTTGGTTGAGAGCTTAGTCAGCAATTAATATCGCAGAAATTCTTTGCGAATATCAACCATGAGTGCTGATGCAGCTTGTACTGCATGGCGATATCGGATATCGATACGAGATGTTGTACAGTCGTTGTAGGGAGCATTCCGGACTTCTCGTATGCCTTTGGAGAAGTGATTCTGCCTGGATAACTTAGTAAGGCTAGTGTGGGTTATGATGACGTTTGGTCAAGTGGCTTTAACCGGAAACCCCTCGGGTTGGTTGGTTCGCTGATTGTGATTTCGGGATTTTCGAATATTCAGTTATGAAAAATTGCATTTCTGACTCACAGCTCAGATGTTTTTTTACACGTCAAAGAAATATTCATAGCTGACCGTTTCTCATGCATTGCACTTGTCTCTCTCCTCAAGTCCCGTGGCTACAAGGGTTGCCACAAACACACAAAAAGGGGTAAAGAAAGGTTCGATTCTCCAAGACTCACATTGTATCTTTATACCTCTCCTACAGTATGACAAGGACCTGATCGAGGTGTGGGATGAGGCGAAGCGGCTGCGCTGTGAGTGGTACAACGACTACGAGAAGGGCGTGACGAAGCCGCCCATCAGAGTCTCCGACCTCGAAGTCGTCGAGCTCAACTTCAGGGGCGACAACGTGGACTGCTGGATGGAGATCCAACAGGGAAAAGGACCCTGGGCGAGCCCGGTCACAGGGATTGTGCCACTCGGGACCACTCTCACCATGGTCGTGGGCATCGACGATAAGCAAGGTGAACAACGACGCTGTATGTCAATAAGGGACCGGAAAAAGGCCAGGGCTTCGTTCAAGTCATGAGTCACGAATGACAGGAACCCTCAAAGAGGATCTTTTAAAGCTTAATAACATTGACTGTACGTATGTACGCGTCGAGTGTCCGGCAACAGCCGGCAACAGCACCTCCGCAGGACTTCATTTACTCGAGTGGAGCACAAAGATTAGCCTTATTCAATTCGGAGGTAGGAGCAACTTGCCTTTCTATTCTTTCTCCGGGTTTTCCTTGACAATAGATACGAGAAATTGATACCAGCAGACATGACGAATGCCACTTTAAGCCGGGACTGCTCTAATCTAACTCAGATTTGTTATTCTGAAAGCGGTGGCGCAACGTTACGGGCAGTTGGCTTCGAGCAAACTATTCTTTAGCTGCTTCTGTGCTTGCTTATGCAACGATTAATTGCAACTTTCACTCTCCAAAAGCGTGAAGAAGACCCCATGAAGCCCCCTTAATGCCCTTCTCCATACGTTGCCAAATTCTTCCTCTTTTTTTTTAAAAGAAAAAAAAAACAGACTACAGAACAGGCGGATAGAATATAGCTGGGTTTTTATATGCTGAGTTTTCTTCTACTGCATATCCCTCCTCTTCTGCTGCCAGATTTTTCCTTCAGACGTAGCCGGCTTAAGTTAAATCATATTCATACGTTTCCAATTCATGCATTCTTAACGCGATTAAGTATTTCCATGCAGGGATTTTCTTTCCTTTCCTACGTTTGCTTCGTAAGATGGTTTGTCTGAGCGAGAAAATTGTGGAAAGTCGACTCTTCTTGATAAAGAAAACTGGCGGCCATTTTTTCCTCGATGATCTTGGTAGTCATTTTCTCTCTCTTTCTTCTTGCAAGAGTGATCCAGATTTCAAGCACTTCTTCCTCGTCCAACTGTGCATTGGGCTGAGATCGAATCTGCCCTCGCGGCCCACCTGCAAAATAAACTGTAGCTGAAAACAGCAGAAAAGAAATAGCCTTTGTTAGAACTTGCCAAAAATGCGTGTCAAACATGAGGCACGCAAAGTGTACATACTTAGTATAAATGGCATACGGTAGGTGACAACTTCAGAGGCTAAAGTAACCTCAATTTCGAGTGTCAAACAGCCACTTGCACGTTTGCACTAGCTTATGTGCAGGCCAGTGCTGCCCAGTCATTGGCGTTAGTGACTTCCGTGGGTGCAAATGTGCTCCAGACGCTGCAGTGGCAGCTTCTGGAGTAAGCCTTTGATTGAACTTGGTCGTTCTGACATCCGCCTGTCAAGATACAGCGTGACCAGCAACTTTGCTATTGCTCATTTTGATGTTGGTGCAGCAGACCTTTGACGCTCAAAGTGCAGCAGACTAAACCAAGCGGGGATTTGCAGTGTGCTGACGCACCCAGAGACAGCCGGGTTAGCGTTGTCACCCCCAGGAGATCCCGGAGGCCAAGGGGGAGTGGTGGCCCTTCAAAAAGGTGAAAAATGTTACGCGTTCAACTTGGGTGGCTTCACTTTGAGCGTCAACATGGGCGGTCACAAAGTCGAACTCATACAGTCAATCGCGAATTCAACCCATAAAAGTTTCACTTCAGCAGATGAAACCCATTTCTCCTCCCGGAAATTACTTTCGACCAGGACTGTCCTGACCGAACCAGAAGGTAGAAAGTTGAACAGTTTAAGCGCAGCGTAAGTGGAGACAACAGATCATTTCTCTCTCGGCCTCAGAGGGCGAAAAATCTGTTCCTTTCAGGACAAGATGCTCTTTGGAACCTTTCTAAACACGCTCGCTCGCTCGCTCGCTCGCACGCACGCACACACGCACTCTCACCAGCTCAGTCGGACTGATCTCGGAGAGTTGCCACTGGGCGAAAGTGAATTAATAACTCGTCTAGAGGGAAATCTGAAAAGTAATTTACTACGAAGAAGGCAAATGTGATGTCGCTATTAAGTTCTGAAGCGCTCTACGGCACATGGATGGTTACACTTTCACTGCTTTAAAGCTTCCAGAGCTTCCCTAATCGCGCCAAAAGTCATGTACGCTCCAAGTTCAAGTGTTCATCAGGGAACTCGACTCAACTCCAGCACGATCCAGCCCCACTAAAGAAATGTACTGAGCTTTTTGATGATTCCTTCAGGTGAATTCGACATGAGGGTCAAGTCTTGTGAGGCGTCCGACAACCGCAACAGGCCCATTCAGCTCTCAGACGCCGAGGGATGCGTCCTCAGGTACTTTTCAGCGATATTGGTCACTGCTAAAGTGGATTTTGTCGTAACTTGTCTTGTTCCATCCAAGGCCCAAGATGGTGTCCAAGTTCATGAAGATGCGCTCCACTGACCCGCGCGCCACCGTCGTCACTTACGCTTTTTTCCACGCGTTCAAGTTCCCAGACTCCATGGCCGTGCAGATCAAGTGCAAGGTGAAATGATAGTATTTCATACATATGCGAAGGCACATGTCATGATCGCTCACTCATTAGCCAAAGGCTCCCTGAGTCAGCGCAACTAAACAGTTCACTTGAACACTGTTGGTCATAACACTTACATCGATGAAGCATCCATGGTTGCTACTGCACCTACAAGTTCTTTCAAGGTTGAAATCTGTCGCTTCGGCTGCCCCGACCACTGCCAGAGTCCGGTCAGCTACTTCTCCAGGGAGCAGCAGGTCTCCAGCTCGCTCAGCAGCAGTTCCGTCAGCCAATATTCAGCTCCACAGCCTAGCCAGCAGCATTCAGCCCCTTCGGCGAGCCAGTATTCTGCGGCTCCGGCGTTTTCATCGCCCGTCTACTCGAACCCCTCGTCATCGTCAGCTGCGGCTGCGGCCGCAGCCTCATACTCGGCACCGTCGACATCGACGTCATCTCACGCGGCACCGTCAACGTCTTCTTCATATTCAGCACCTTCACCGTCTTCTTCATATTCAGCACCTTCACCGTCTTCTTCATATTCAGCACCTTCACCGTCTTCTTACTCCGTGCCTGTATCATCGTCCTCATCATATTCAGCACCGTCCACTTCTTCATACTCGCCACCTCTGCACTCACGAGTGGACGGGCCTCACCTAAATGAGGACCAGCCCAAGAAAAAGAAAAAGAAGAGAACTTTGCTGCCAAATCGCCGACGACCTCAACCCTCTCGACGTCAACATCACCAATTTCCGTCCGAACTCCAGCGCTCTGGCGGTCGCTACGCCCCTGCCCCGCCATCCTCGTTGCCTCTGCCCCTGCCATTCACCCAGGCGCAGCCAGCCCAATATCAGAGGCCGCCAGCGAGGAGATCGGACCAAGCACCGGCACACCCCTCGAGAAGGATCGACGAAGGAGGGGACGACGATAAAGGAGGACTGAACTTCCTCGGCCTAAAGTTGCCGGAGCTCCCAGAGCTGCCCAAGCTGTCGCTGCCCTCCTTCTTCGGGTCTCAGGAAAAAGACGAGGCAAAAGAGAGCAGCGTGAGGGTCGTGGACGGGGTCAGAGTGAAGAGCGAGGCCATCCCGGTGCAGCTAGGCAAACGGCCTCCCAAGGATGCCCTAGAAACAAAGGTAAGCTTCAGGAGCAGTGAGTGAACGAGCTTTGAATGCCTCAAAAAGACTTTCTTTGGCAGTCGTCTCGGCGGCCGACTGCAGTGCCCATTTCCCGCACTTCGTCCCGCGGTCACCAGCCGCTCGTCTACCCGTCCTCGTTCGACGCCGCTGAGACCCCGGCTGTCGTGCCCATTGAGAAGGTAGCACTCGGATCGGGCGTGGCCACCAAGAAGTTTCCTTATGGGCCGCGATCGCTCAACATAGAGACCATAGAGCAACTGAGGCGCAGGCGGCGGAGTCCGGCCAACGACGCCTGGAGGCTTCTGATGCAAGAAAGCCGCAGAGTCCGGCGCAGCGCTGAACTGGGCGTCAGGTCCGGCTACGAGGTGGTAAGCGGGGTTGATCTCGACTTTGACCCGGACGAGGACGGACCCGTCGACGTCTTCAAGGTGGGTTCCATGACGATATGCATAGGTGGAGGAGATTGGATGTGAAAGGAACGTCTATCTTCACAGGGTCGGATTCAAGACTCGGACGTTATATATGGCGTTTGCCTGCCCGCCGCCGGTTTCACCGCCCTCTTTGTGTGCATGGCTCTCGCCACTGTTGTGTCCGTGCTAGTATCAGGTAGCCTTTACTTTCTTGTTAGCTCCTTAAGAAAGTAACGTAACTGCATTCTTCTTTCAGGCTTCGTGTGTTACCATCGCCAACTCCAGAAGGCGGCTGAAGAGAACGCACCGGGCCCGCCGCCGCCGCCGCCAGTCATGAGCGCGGCTTCAAGCGAGAGCGGCGAGAATGCAGCTGTGGCCGCCGCGGCGGCTGTGGCGGCCGCCGCGCATGCCCAGATTGAGCAACAGCGTCAGATGGGTTGGGGATTTGACACTTGGTTCAGGAAGAACGGCCACAAGCATCCAACCCTGACCTACTGAGGGGTGATGAAGACGTCGGAAGGGCCAACATAAAGGCGTGATTCCGTGGATTTTTGAACTGGCGACGACGCACAGACTCCCGGGACTCAATTTTCATTTTAACACTCTATCAGTTCTCCACGTAAACCTCAGCGATGGACTGGTAGAAGGTACAATATCCAGTTCAAAAGAACAGAAAAGGTAAAGTCTTCCAAAAATAATCGAAGGACACCGTTGGTAAGAAGGAAATCAAACACAGAGAGGTGTTTCAGCAAGAACTCTGCATGTATAACTCATCATCGCTCTAGTTCCTCACTTAACTGACCTTACGATCGAAATATTGTACGGACCACGAGAGCCCTTATGAGGCGTTAAGGGATTGTTGTTTCTGCGTTACTTTTCTACGAGCTGAAGACACTTTTATAAGTACATAATCATATAACTAAATGCCTTTGACGCTTCACCGAACAAGGAGGACGCCCAGACAAGGATCTTAGGCATTCTGTGAAAGAAAGAAAGAAGTAAAAAGAACAGCACGATTGATCGTCCTCCATATCCTTAAGAAGAGAGTGAAAAAAGTGCAATTGTTTGGTACATTCCTGTCTATGTGCGTATAAACTTGTGTTACGTTTGGGGCTTCTGCTGAGTGCGTTTATCGAACAACCCTCGGGGGAAGCGCAGCTCTATTTCTAGGTGATGTGCATTCTCTTTTTTCTTCTCTCCTACATACAAACCCTACTGTTCTTGTATAGCTGTTGAATCATCATGATATACATATTTGCGAATAGATTCTGGCCTCTTGATGCTGAGGGTGCATTTCCACTCGCCGTGAGGACAAAAGCGGTCGATTGTCTTAGAAATTCTTCAGTTGGTCGCGCGGAATTTTGCACGGTGGAATTTCCTAAACCAAGTGAACTGGACTGTTGCCACCCTCGTAATACTACTGTACAGCTGTACTGAATATTGATGTAGATGTGAAATACACCATGTACAGTGAGGGTTTTCCATCATTTTATTGCAGGTATCGCAGGTTTACAGCAATCAAACTTGTGTACAAAGTAACGCAGTTCGCAGATAACGTACACATAGCCTCCTTCACAAGCTCAATGAATGGCAGGATTGCGACTGTTCTTGTTCACAAGTGCAGTGGTTTTGAGAGCACTGGGAACCGAACTATAACTGATAACATAAAACTTGCACGCTCACGTTTTAAGCATTTTCACTCTCGAGAATGCTTGCGCAACTTTTTTTACTTCACAATTTTTCAATGGCTCAATGAATGGCCGAATGGTCAAGGGTTTTTCAGTGTGCGTACAAGTGTTGGAGACTTCGAGCTGAGAGTACTGAAAGACCAGAAAAATAATAACAATCATGTTTCGGGTAGAAATTTGCGCGCTCACTTGTCAACCGTCGTTTTCATCTTTGGTTTCTTCAGGTTTTCATTCAACAGATACACTAATACACGCATACTGTACATACATCACATTGTACACACACGATGGTCAGTTTGTCAAAATCACAGAAAGGTTAAATGGTACCCTCTGATGTTGTGCGTATCACTGTAATTGTAGGTCGGCCAGCTTGCTTTCAGGTCATGGAGTCTCCAGACAATTTCACCATCAGAGCTTCATTCATCAGCCTGGAGGGGATAGTGATTGAGTATTGCAAGTGCCAGCATTGTGAGTATCGTCGCATTGTCCGCGTCTGCAGGTACAGAGAGGGGGAGAAGGAGAAAGAGAGAGATATGCACACGTAGAATCGATCACGAAACTTCAAATCCTCCGCCTGTCACATTCGCACTGGGCCTGACGGATCTGCATGCAGATTCGCTCAGGGATCTCGGGGCGAGACTCCACTGCCGCCACCGGGACAGCAGAGCCTGACGATCACTCCGACAACGATGGCTGTGACGATGGCGGTCACGATCACGGCGATGAGCACGGGGATTTTCCAGTCGCCGTCCCTGTGAATGGAGGAGGAGGGTAAGGCAACGTTGACCTCGACCTCGGGGACCTGGGTCTGGAGAGGTTTGATTTTTCTCACCTGATCTCCTCCTCCGGGGGGTAGCCATCCCCATTGCAGATATCCTCCTTTGAGACCGTGACCCTCTCACCCATGATCATTTTCGTACACGTCGAGTTCTTCGTCACCTTTTCTAGCGCCTAGCAAAATTAGAAAGCCGGGGAGTGAGTGCTGGAAATTTGTGTAATACTAATTCTACCAGGGTCCTCATGGCCCAATCACAGTAGAATCCCAAAAAGGAGTAAGACTATTTCTTCGAAAAAAAAAATGAGAAAGTAGGACTTTTTTTCACGCACGCATTTTCCGAGGGGAGGGGAGGCCGAAAACCCGACCCGACCGAAAAGTGAAAAAAGGTCCTTTTTTTTTTTTTCGAAGATGGGATTTTCTTTGAAAAATCCACTCTTTCAAGCCCAAAACAAAGAAAAAAAAGCATGAAAACAAGTTACTTTTTTCACCCAGTTTTGCATTAGAAAAAGTGGATTCTTCAAAGAAAAGTGCTTGTAATTTCGTCACTTACTTAACGCAACTCTTTTTTCGCACCTGTCTTATGTATACAGTGAGCGGACCTTATAGTTTCGCTATAACACTTTTTCTTAGAGTGGAGCGGGCGGTAAGTTACAAGGCTCACTCCCAGTTAGACGGCTGACTGCAGAGACCAGGTTGTACTCAATACAAGTCTATATACTGTGTGCACGGGTGTCACTGGTTTCGTATCCTTTCACTTTTTCTATTCTTTTTTTCAAAGTTCTTTTCAGGCTCGGATGCTGACTGGCTCCACTGCCACAACAACAGCACAGGGACCAGCAGCAGGAGCGGTTCCAGACGGTGAGCTTGCAGCTCCAGCTCCAGACCACTGTAAATCCTGGCATTGTTATACCGCTGGGGGCTACATAACGCTCTCCTCTCCCACTGCCCCTGGGGTCGTCGTAGCATTTGCGCTTCAAAAAGCAAACCTCGAGCATAGAGTGGTGCTACTTGCGCAGATGGATCTTGATTAAGTTCAGGCAAATTTGTAGCATTACTACATCACTATGAGAAGTTGTAGTGGAAGATGAGCCCAAGACGGGACCGAGGTCTGCTCTGCTGCACGGATGAACACATTGCCGCCCACCTGAAGCATCTCACGACCTGCATGAGGGTCGATGACAATGCCTTCTGGGCTGGGTCACGCGGCCAATGTGGTAGAACTAGGGTTATACTACGTGCGTTGTCCCAGGACAATAGCTGGGATACTACCCAGCAATTGTCTAAGGATGCAGCTCATGGTGCGACAAAAAATCCTCCTGGGGACCTTCGCATTGCGTTCTTGCCTCTTCAGCTGTGTGGGCAAATAAGCCAAAGTGACATGAAAGGGGTATCACCTGACATGAAAGAAATGCTATAATCACTAAACAGTGAACTCTTTTTAACCCTCCACAGGAATCGTCCTCCATGGCGAGACTGGACCAACCACACCTGACGTCGCACCCTCGGACACGGAAGCCACTAAACACCTGATGACAACAGAGTTCAGGCCATCCTCGGCTAATGAACTGTCCGGCTTTTGAGCCCCAAAGCGACCGGGCCTCAGGGGGAAAATGAAGACAAAGAGGCCTCAAAATCTCTCAGGAAGTAGAATTAGAAAAACTTCATGAAGAGTTTGAAGCTCATAGGGCGATGGCAATCGCCTGTGCTGGAGTTTGAGTGGTGACCTCAGCGCCGGCGGCAGCAAAAGATCTCCTGTGCCCACACCAAAGCAACTGCCAGCATGAAGACTGCCTTGCAGTGGGATCCAAAGGAGAACAGTTTGTTGGACCCTCAACCCTCAGCACAGTCAGTGCTTGCCTGTCATGGATGAAGGTGCTTTTCAGGGCAGAGCAGCTTTGCAAGAGACAGCAGACCTGAGCTGCTCATAAGAAGATCACCACCACTGCAGACGCGAAACTGCAGGGGGAAGATAGGAGGTTGAAAACAGAAACTTGTTCCATCCCTTGAGACACTTCGTAATCCCTGAAAGTTTGATCGAGATGGTTTCTGAGATCTGTCCCCAAAAATCCCACTGAAGAAAGGAATACGAGAGAGCAAGTCACTCGCTCTGGTCACAGAGAGATTTCCTTCGATATGGAGCTAGGCGAAATGGAAAGATGCATGGCTCAATACATCAAACGAGCGTTTCAATCCGAGCTTGCAAAAGTGTGACAAGCCCATGTACATCACCACATGCTCGCTCGACCACGTGGTAGAGCAATTTGAAGCTGCCTTAAATGCCGCATTTTATGAAGGGTGTCCCATGAGAAAAGTAAGGGTTTTTAGAGCCACTCCAATCCGCTGTGATGAAACAGTACGCAACTAGGATAGAGTGACTGGGAAGGCCTGGAAACTCTACTTTCATTCCTGATCGGAAGACAACTGGGACTAGAAAGACCTGGGACAACAGGGACTGAAAAGGACTGGAACAACAGGGACTAAAAAGAAAAAGAGCTTTTCAACAAAGCGTCAGAAAAACAAAAAGAAGCTCTACAGAGACCACAGATGTCAAAACTACGAGTATACTGTGTAAAGACATACATGCTGTACAGCGTATCATGGTGAAGACAAAATTGCTGATGACCAATGGCCATCAAGCATAGTTAACAGGCTATGAAGGATACACAGTCCCCAGCAAGCTTGGATGTCAGTAACAAAGAGAACAAACCTTCCCTATTTTTAAGGAAATACCATGATGTAATTAACTCTATTTTGTCCAGAGAACAAATGAAGGTTGCTAGTGACTTGTTCGAAGATCATAAAGTCATTGACCCTGAGGACAGCACGCCTCTAGAACTTAGACAACTACATGAAGCAGTCGAGGCTACTCCTCAACTTTTTACGTGAATGCTCCCTATGTACTGAACTACCCGCATTGTTGGGTAGAACGAATGGCAAAAGTAAAAAGCCCTACCTACGTGTCTCTAGACTCGTTACTGCTGAGCTCCTGCTTTAAAATCCCCATGTGGAGTAGAATACAATCTGCACAGCACCATCTAGTCTGCATATGGACAAAGAGGACAGTTGCCTGGGCTTAAAACTGCCTGCACTACGACCAACTGTCAGCTTATCAAAGTGTCTCAGTCACAAAGTATCTCTAAGAAAACATCTTAGAAAAACGTAGAGGAAAGAAAGCATATTTTCTTCAAAGTTTGAATAGTCATATTTGGTCGTGTGACCTTTTCAACATTGACAGCAATTTGTCACTGTCGGCTACTTCTTGTCATTGCTATTAAGAGTGAACGAGAATTTGTTCTGTCCACTACCATACAGCTACTGCAGGGTACAGAGGACTCCTGTTTGAACAAATGAACTTGGATCCACAACTCTGCGTGATTTTGAAATAGACTTGTCAATGAATATATTGGAAACTGCGAGCGTTGGGCAATTGATGTGAGTAGTCCAAATCACTTGTTGCTCAACTTGGAGTAAGAGAACTGGTATGCTACCCTCAAGCTTCAGCTAAATAACTCTGTACGAATGTAGTCAGCAAGGTACATGCGCACTATGGGACAGGGCTCCGGGTTTTTAGCTGAGAAGTCAACTTCCCAAATCATTGAAATAATGCATGAAGTGCATATGCGTGGCCCAACATAACCCTACTCAGCTTTGCAGTGCTCTCATCACTTTCTGCCCACTGGAAAGTGGGTGAACTAGTCATTGACCTCTTTGGCTGTGACATTGCGCACATTTATTGCTGCTGTTGCAGATCTTCTTATAAAGCAAGCAAAGATAGCAAAGATGGAAAACTCCCCCGCGTGAAGTCGCCACCTCCTGCGGTTTTTTAGGCCACCCTCTAATTTCTAAACTAAAATATGCTAAACTGGTTGAACCTGCATCTGGCTTTGCTTGGGGGAATTCTATACATCGCTATTTCCGACTGTCTCTCTCCTCATCCACTGTGTACTTCACGCTGTCCATGTACTTTGACCTCACCACGCACTTCATGCTCAACACTTTTGTTGTTACTTTTGGAAGTGGCTGATCCTCCTCTCCCCAGCTTGTGGCAGTGATGGCAGTGGGCCGCCAGTCGACTGGTCAAGCCCCAGTTGGGCTTGCCAAGTTTGTCCAGCTCACTGTCCACTTCAGCTGACTCCTTTTCTTCCCTGCTCCAGCCATACAAAGCTACTGGCAAGTACTGGTACCACACAGCTAAGTCATGCAGGCTTAGCTATACCTATTGGCCCAGCAATCTATGACCTATGTAGTAAATGCAACATTTGACCTCAGTTTTGGCCTCAAAACAGCCTTGTAATGCAACTTTGCATAGCCTATGTCCTTCCTGTTGACCCAAAGGTCTTGGATGTCAAAATTGAGCCAGATCCATGAAGAACTGAGAGCACTAGAGGGGCACAAACAAATATACATACCCAAACAGCTTTATATATACTAGGTCTTGTTTGTAGCCTAGCTCCTGCGGAGGACTTTTTTGTGGGCATTCACATGTGTGTTGTGCTTATGATGGAAGAATTTTCACAGTAGCTGATAAAGCTGATACACACTTCTTAATACTTAATTCACTGCTCACAGCACACTTCCGCTTCTGTTTTTTTGTTGACTGATTGGTACTTTATGAATCTCTTTCTCACTCTTAGACATCCAGTTTGTCTCCTGCTTCTAGCATCATCTGTTGTACACTTCTGTCATGAAGCTAAAAAAATTACATTTGTGAGTGTCACACACACTCAATCGTAATTTTGACCTCCCCCCTCATGTCACTCCACAGATTGGGGTTGCTTTCTTCCCAAATGGGGGTCAGGATCGGTCCGCCCATGTAAGTGTAGTTTGAGAACAACGAAAAACTTGGCCAGGCCCATGAGGGGAAGGATGGATTATTATTATTATATAGATAGATATACGCAATTTGCTAGAAATCAGGGGGTATCTTTGATGAGGTCTGAAGGGGGTAAATCTGGGTCTTTCTCGACTGAACTTGAGCTGTGTGTAAAAAAAAAATCCGAATATCGGGCTCCAAAAATTTTGGGCGCACTCCACTCAGGTATAAGCACCAATGACTACTCCAGGCCCAACCTTAAAAATCTGGGAATCCTTCTGTTGTTCTGTCCCAAAGTGCAAGCGCGCGCGTAATTGTACTATTGAAAAAAAGTCGCTCATATGTTTCGTTGGAACTTCCTTCAAGCATTCCCTACCGGATCATTGTTGCTACCACTCTCCTGCCGGCATTCGCAGTTTCCCAGAATCCCATTGTGGGCGGCCTGGAGCTTGTTTCTGACGAAATTTTCGCTATAGTCTGAATCAGCAAGGATTTCGATGGGTGACTCTTTCAGGCTGTAGAAGTAGTTCCCGAAGAAGCTGATGCGGACGTCATCCTCCTTCAGGTCCTCTTCATTGCAGTCGTCGAGGCCTGTGAAGGCTTCATACTCCAATTGGACCATCGGCTGAGAAGTGCTGAAGCTGTAGGACAAGAGCTATAACCGTCCTCCTCATCCTGTACCGCAGTAACAGCTCAACTGCTCACCCCACGAAGTTATTGGCCATGTTAAAAGTTTTGACGTTGGAGGCTTTGATGGCCATCTCTGTGGCCGTTGGGAACTGGTTGTCGGAGATCTCGAGAAGGTTGGCACCTTCAATAGTGATGTCGCCCTCGCCCAAATCTCCGAAGACGTTGTTTTTAATGTGGATATCGACCTGCATGCAGTACATTTGTCAACAATCTGCAGTTGATGGCCTGGCACGTGTTTATTATAGTACTTGGTATTCCAGGTAGCAATCCTGGTCGCCACCGGGGAGGGCCTTGAACTGCTCATTCCTGACCTCGAGCTGGAATCCAGTGTCGATACCGACTCCGTCGGTGTAGTCTTCGTCGGGCCGCGTGAAGCGGCTATTCTCTATTCGGACGGCTGGAGTACGCCCGGTAACCTGGTCAGAACAAGAATCACAAGAATCACCTACGATCACTAGAATTGTCCGGTATCGTCAGACAAACTAATTACCCCGTTAAAAACGTTGACGGACACTGCCACGTCGGTGCGGACCTCGTCCATCCAGATCTCCACCTTCTCACTGAAGTCAAAACCATTGGTGGGGAGTTCAGAGAACGTCACGTTGCGGAAGTAGAAGCTTGTAAACTGTAAAAAGGGATTGGTTGAAGCAAGTTTGATAAAAACTACTACAGAGAGACGAGACTCACCGTCCCTTCATCTTTGTCACTGCCTCCACCCTCTGCTTCAGGCGCAAAATCATCGATGATCAAGACTTCGATCTAAAATACGTACACAGCTCGTTTATGCGCCACTTTCTTGGACTGGCCAGAACAATATTTATTGTTATGGATTCAGTTTTTCTTTACGTTCTGTAGTATAAAGACTGCTCCCTCCAGTTCAGAAGCGATGCCACTGCTGGAACTGCCGAGATCAACGGCGAGTTCTTCGCAATTTTTGACCAAGAGGACAGCAGAATCTACCCAGTCCTGAAAACATTGCAATGAAAGAGAATAAAAGTCACAGAAGGATTCCACTGACCTGCTCGAGATCGAGGTCCCAGTCGCGCACTAAGTCGTCGTCAAAGGTCTCGGTTGCCTTGAAAGAACATAGCCAACAGTATTTCATAGAACATTTCATTAAAATCTTATGAGTTCGTAAAAAAATACACATGGCACTTCATCGCCTAGTGATTGGCGTCAGACCTCTAGAAACGCTGTACTCACCTCTCTGCAAGAGCACTCCATGGCCTGGAACGAGTTGACCGACTGCCCTCTTTTGAAGTTGATGCCGTTCCTAGCCTTTGCACTTAGCTCATAGTGACTGGCCAACTTGTTCTTTTTCAATTCGCAGTCGATTTCCGCAACACTCAACAATGCCAACGACAGCCACGTAAAAAAGAAGATGAAGTTTCGGCAATAGCGGGCAAAAGACGACATCATCGCAGAGTGTCCCCAATCTGTCAGTCTTCCGCGGTCGACTCCTCACACAATCTTGTCACTCAACGCCTTAAAAGCGATTCTAAAAGACCGGTCAATTGAGTCTTCAGCCAAAGAAATAGTTCACTTCCGTTTGAGCGTATACAAATGCCTTACAGATCACTTGTCTTCACACACCTGAATGAAAGCTTCTCCGATATTTTGGTGCTCACCCTCTGTTGTCCTTCTCGTACTCGCGCGCATTCTTAACCATATGTACACCCTATAACTGCAGTAGAGGTGGAGCAGTCACGGATTTTTCACTCGAGATGTTTTTCTGGTGTCGTTCAACTCTCTTCGTCCCGTCCTACTCGAGATGTGCGGGCAAGGAAGACTCACTTCGATGCTGCCGTACGAATCGTTGCCTATCCCTACTCGACCTTGTTCGGGCCCCGACGCACTTCTGGAACAAAACCATACTCGTGTGTAGACTTTGTAACCAAGGGAGGGGAAAGGCTCATTCCCCTTTCTCTTGGTGGCTTTCTTCTGTGCTGTGCTGTGCTGTGCGTGCGTGCATGCGTGCCTATTCACGCACGTTCGCCGGGGCGTGTGTGTGTGTGTGTGTGTGTGTTATCGCAATTCGTGCCAACCGACCTCGTTTAACCCAGAATCAACCACATGAATTGCCTGCACATTAGTCCCGGACCGAACTTTCTAGGGTTCCGAAGCTCCAAAACTTCGGTCATCTTTGAATGCACTGCAATTGAGTGAGGTGACAGTTCAAAGAGGTAGTATGTTCATATCAAGCAAAGTCCCTTCTTTTACGAGGAATTCGTATACAGCGGCACTGTTATCCCCTTAGGTTTCCTCTTTGTTAAGTGCTGAGTCACCTCTCGCACGTACCGCTTTGCACGCGCTCCAGTATTGTGTGTACGCGCGCGTTATCAATGAGTCAAACATAGTTTGATTATTGACATAAAGGTTGCTTTGGAATGGGACCGAGGGGAGCCAGGGAAAACCAACAATAACACTTCACTTTACTCATGCTGACCTGGGAATGATGAAGACCTCAGCCTCTGGCAGTGCCAAATGATGAACTCTCCTGAAGGAGTCCTGAGCGGTGAGCTCTGGCCGTACGCCCGCCAAAAACCCGTGGGCCCCTTTGCGTAAGGTAGACCATGGTTTTCTGCGCCGAATCCCCGTGGGCAACCACAGTAATAACCCGCGACGCAACATTTCTTCTATTGCCTCGTTTATATAGAGAGCCAGCGCAGTAAGGAGGTGTCACTACCCTCCACGTCACGTCATTACGCTATTCCGTATTAACTTGTGATATATGCTCAGTCGCTGGCAAACGTTGAACGCGCACTTAGCCCAATTACATGACTCGCTTACATGCGTGCACCTTTCTTAATGTAGTCATGAGGTCAGTTGCTCGTTTGTGTTTAGCAATATATCTCTCTATATTGGGAATGGCTGTGAACAAAAAGAACCCCTCAGATGCACGCGAGGGGGTCATAAGACAAGAGGATTGGGGAAAGCAAACAAAATTCATACCTAGAGAAGGTATGAGAAGGACCCAAAACCTCATGAACGCGCTCTCCCACATACTTCCTGTCTTTCCTCCACCAAAAAGAATGACTTTGTCGTCCACGTCCTGTTCCAGTTTGTCATGTCACCCAGAGACAGGGAAAAGACCCAATGCGGTAGTTTCAGTCCACAGTACTCGTATCGTCTTAATTGACGTCCCCTGAGTTGTAAAACTGAAATTACAATAATCTGACTAAGTCAGCTAAACCTCGCCCGCACGTATCTAGGATAAACCGTAGTTATGGATCTCACAATTAGGCAAGTCTGTTGCTTCCAAGTTGGACATTGGAGGTTCGTTCATGTAAGTGTTGTAAGTAGGACAGTTGCAGCAAGAAGAGTTACTTTCATGGGGAATTGGAGGAACCTATTTAGGGCACTTCTGTGACTTGGATCAACAGCTGGAAGTGCGGGCGCAAGAATGGAAGAATTCCATGAAAAATATTAATACTTTCTTCGCAAAAAGGCCTCGAGCATCCGAGCAGTCATTTATGCAAAATTATAGTATCCTCTAGCAGACGCCTATTGATACCGGACGCAGCGTTGCAAGGTACGTCACACGGTATAAATAGGCCATGTCTCATGTGAATGCTAGACCTACTTTTACATGCAAAAAATCGATAGTAGAACGGTTTGTGAGGTGAGGAGACGCCCAAAACTTTCTTCCCTTGGCTCAGGTACACATTGGCCGCTTGAACGCAAGCGTAATGGGTGGGCATTGAAAATTCTGTGGAGAGGTTTCTTGAGTCAGCTTTGGAAGCTGCCGAAACATGTTCTTATGCCTGATGTGCAGAAATCGTCGTATTTCCCTGAAACAAGTAGCACCTAGGCTAACTGAGCAATGTAGAACGTTAACTCGGTCCCAATCTGTGACCCATCTAGAAGCCTTGCCTTGGTCTCAGAATAACTGTTCTGCGGGAAGTCGTACTGTAGACTCCTGTGCGTACTGCTAAACCAGGCCTATGACTTGGGTGATTCCGGTGCAGTTGTGTGATGGTCAATGTTTCAAGGTTCTTCTCTCCAAGAGTTCTTCTAGAAAAAGGCTGAGGAGATCGGAAGGCCATGCCGAAGACGGCCTGAATCAACCATCAGTCCCATCCGCGCACACAGTTGATGATGCAGATCCTGACAAAGCAGGGTCGGTTCGCTGAAGGATGGCGATACACATACCGACCCTGACTGTCCAGGGCCAGTCAGGCCTGCCATTGATCATAAAAGAGATTCTAGATATGACTCAGTTTGTCCTGAATCTGGTCCGAGAACCCCATGCTGAACTCTCAAAGGCAGTCGCTGGTCCTTTTCCCGTTGGTGGTGGTGTGGACGGAGGACCCGGCTGCCTGGATGGAGGGATGTATTCGACGTTGCCTTCTTCGTCTTGAACAACCAGAGTCCATTCTAGAACACTGTGGACTGCGTACACCATCGACTATGAACCCACACGAATGACAACTTGGCTTTTCAGTCTCATACGTATGAGCTCGACTCAGATCCCGACTTATTATCCTTTGATTCCAGTCGAATCAACAGCCGCGCGCTCCAAGTGTCCAGCAGCAGGTTCAAAGTGTCAACATTTAAGACACCAGTAAAGATTGATTGGCCGACCACCAGTCCTTGCTGATGCCAGTGAGGATGTTCGGGCCCCCGTACCCGCACCCGATATCCAACACTTTGGCCTGCACCCGATGGGACCCATACCCCCGGATCTCCGGTCCAAGGGGCCAACCAGACGTCTCTGAGCGAGTGGAGATGACACAAGTGGATCTCAGAAAGTGGAGACGAGATATCTGCCGTTTTGAATTCACTGAACAGCAATGTTTGCTAACTCCTCTGCTCACAAGAGAGTAAACAATGAAACTCCTAGTGAGTCCAAGGAAGGTTTACCCAATCCGGGATCACCTTGAGTGGTTTGACGAGGACACTGCAAAGTGTTGGCTCTGCTCAAGTGTCCTAAAAGCTAACCATGGCAACACTTCTACACATTGGAAACACCTCAGGGCCAGGCATGACAAAGTTCACCAAGAAATGACGGAAAAGCAGAAGAGAAACAAATTTCCAAACATAAGGCTCAGAGGTCACTCAGGAGGAGGCGGGGCCATCAGCAAAGAAGCTGTACAAAATCCTAACCTAAGCATGAAAATGTGGGTGTTTTGCCAAGTTTTCTCTGATTGTTTAAGTGTGTTGGAGGTTGACTGTAGGAGGTCCTTCAGTTTGTTGGAGGTGTGTGTATTTCTGTTTGTATTTCTGTTCTGCGTACAAGTTTGACTTGACCATTCATTCATTCACTTCCATTCATTCATGTCTGCATACATTGTCTTAACCAGTTGAGGTGCTCAATGAGGAGGGGAGGGGAAGGGAGGAGTCCAGTGGAGGTAGAACTTGTCAAGTACTAGAACTGGTCAAAGTACTAGACCAAACTGGTTAGTTGATTGTCCAGAATGGACAACAAGGAAGCTCAGTCAGTGAGGTGTGCTTAGTGTCTGCTCCCAACTCAGCTTCAGTCCCAGGTAATTCTTCATGATATTTTAATGTTTCCTTCCCCTTATTTGATACAAGGTATGAAGAAGTCTTATACTCCTTTTTCCCTTTTTGTTGGTGTCCTTTGTGTGACCTTGCTTCGATTCAGATATGAAACAGATTAATTCAGATATCAAATAGACCTTGCTTTGTATCAAAAAGGTGTTGCCTTTCCTGTGTCTCACTCTTGTTAGTTCCTGCTGATTGCTGTTAGTATATTCTCCTTAATTCTTCTGTGTGCTTTGGCCTCAATTCTGTAGAGGCATTAGAGTTGAGGCATTTATGTTCTAGATTTCCTTTGTGTACAACTTTGAAGTGCTTTACTAGTTCAGGCACCAACTGAAACCAAATGAAGGGAGTGTTGTCAGGTTGAAGGCAGGTTAGGTTGAAGGCAGGTTAGGTTGAAGGCAGGGTAGGTTGAAGGCAGGTTAGGTTGAAGGCAGGTTAGGATGAAGGCAGGGTAGGTTGAAGTCATCG
>JAAUXU010088337.1_pt1 | contig 23089 bp, 33 predicted proteins | sample 7278151 | NCBI WGS metagenome assembly JAAUXU01 (sample SAMN14350113, study PRJNA611818) | marine sediment metagenome | isolation source: surface marine sediment (1.8m) | place: French Polynesia: Moorea | collected 2018-08 | reverse complement strand
ACAGACACACACGTAGCACTTCATATATTGGCCACTCTTCCTGCCCAGCGAAGTAGGTTGAGCGTAAGCGCCAGCTATTAATCAATGCATTCACAGGTTCCACTGTGGATTACCACCAAGAGTTGATCAGATCGGCATTCAGAATCACGGATAATCCATTGGCCAGCGACGGATGCTCCTGTGGAGCGTCATTCAACATAAAAATCGAGTAGAAGACCTGTGAAAAAGTTTGATAGACATCCAAAATTTGCCTGGAATCTTGCAAGTTGGATAGTGACTGATCAGAACTACAATGCTCTCGCTGCAGAAGCTGCTTTTGCCAAGATCCCGGACCGCTCTAGTTTTTCACAGAGATCAGGTCTTGTGTTCCTGTGGAACAGCTCTTGTCGACCTCGAGGAGGCGGAAAATCACCTGACCAAGTGTCACGAGCCCTCCGACCCTGGGTCTTCCCTCGAAGAAAGCCTCCAGTTGCTCTTGGAAAACTTAAAAGAGGCCGCTGATGCTTCACATAAGGACAGTGGAAAAAATGCTCTGGAAATCCACCTGAGAGAAATCGAAGTGCCTGAAAATTCCGTTTACGTGATGTTACCCGAAGATGAGATAGGCGCTGGCACCGGGGCAGATTTTACGTGTCCACATTGTGTCTTCAGAGTGCAAGACCCCTCCAGTCAAGCAGTCACTTTCCCAGATTTTTCGGCGTTGAGCACTCATTTTCTACGACATCACCCTGACGAGTGGACAGCAAAAAGCCACCCCAGGTTGCTCCAGTCCAAGGAGGCAGCGGCAAAGTTCGACCCGAGGCGTAAGTACAGAGGAGACAGGTTATGAAGACGTTGCTTAATATACCGTGCAGCTTCGTGTGCCAATCTGATCTCAATCCTACTCTGATGGTCACTTCAGGTTGGAATCACTGTTACTTCTGCCCCATCCCGTCATGTAGTCACCATCTCCTGTCAGGCAATGGACGTGTCAGACCATTTTCCGAGCGGAAGTTGCTCCGCCAACACTACATGAAGGTCCACGCGTTGAAGAAGAACTCCTGTAAGAAGTGCTCGCAGGCGTCGTTCGCCAATAAGTCCCTGCTGGCGAGGCACGAGAAAATCTGCGGACTGAAGTTTGAGTGTCTGACTTGTCAGGCTTCGTACAGCTCTTACGAGAGCCTTCAGACTCACGCGAGGAGAAAGGGACACAAGATCAAGAGCAGTGAGGTGAAAAAAGGTTCTGCGTCGACCCCTGTAATGCCACTGCAGGTGACAGGTTAAAGCAAGTAAATGTGCTAGTTCCTTGTCAGCAACTTCTTCTTTCAGATCTTCACTGGGTCTTCCGAGTTGTCTCCCCGGTTGTGGCACAGGTCGTCCCCCATGCACCTCAACGCAGCCATCGCACTGTCAGAGCTCGGAAACTGCAGCAGGAGTGAGTCTGGCCCGAGCAACTTGATCTCGGCTGTGGTCGGGCAGGTCTCTCGAGGGGCTTTGATCGACGTCGGGGTACAGACAGACCTGCAAAGCTCACGCAAGCGCTCTGCGGAAACTCAGACTCGGAAGGGGAGGAAGATGGCGGCGAGGACGTACAAAAAGAAGGCCGGTAAGCTCATGAGTCTGTTCAGTACATGGGTCAGTACTAGTACAATACATGCAGTTCGCACAGTTGAGGTCTGAAGTTTGCGTCATCTTGAGGAAAACCTTGTTGCTCTCTGAGCTAAAACCGCTCAATTACACCAACACTAATGCCGTCGGGAAGGGCCTAACTTTGCTCCAGTAGTGGACTGTAACAGACAACGATGTACATGCTTGGATTCCCCCACAGAAGCATTCACTGGTGCGTCAAGCCACATCTTCTCCTCTGATGGCCGCAGTTCTGCTGCGCCCAAGATGTGTGAGATGAGTGCAGCCACTCAGACGGACCTGCCGTCTTCAGTGCTGGAAAACGTCTTGTCATCCCTTTCCTCCTCGGAGACGCAGACCAACAACATGGTCGGACCCTTCGTTGGATCGACGCCTACCAACAACCCTTCCTTTGACGACAACAGCATTGGACACGACGACGACCCCGTGGACAGGCACACGCAGTTCGACATCGAGGACGTCCTATGTTCGAATTACACCCAGACAGGTAAAGTAGAGTGCGTAGACACCACGGATGCGAATCAATATTAAACTTTCGGTGACTCACTTTTTCAGGCTACATGACTTCCACAATATTGCCTTTGGACGTGGTGCCGGCCTTGGTATCCATAGAGACTCAAACCATCGACTGCATGTTCGTAGAAAACGATGAGCAACTAAGCAAGTCCCATAATCACACTCAAACACACTGACAAAAGAGCAGCTCTCATCTACCTATTAGTCAGGGCTTTGAGAAATGTACCTTTCGTTGATTGCACCTCTTCTACGTGACTCTTCCAAACAATCTCTCACTACTTTTCTTTATCGCCGTTCTTCAGCGAGGCCACCACGTCCTGATTCAATCTGTCGAATTCTGCTGCATCAAGAAAGATCTTTTCCTTGTCGGGCGCCAGCTCCAACGGGGTGAAGCTGTCCGGATCAGGCACAGGGCCCTTCCACTCCAGATCTGAAATGAAAAAGGACTCATTATTCGCTCTTCTACCACTTCCTGGGCATGACGTCCTTAACTGTAAGTGTTCGCCATGGACGTGAATCTGTCACAGCCGAAGAATGGTTCGGACTTTTTTCCAGCCTTGGTCTTGACGACGATCCAGGGAACTCCAAATGCTGATTCTTTCTTAAGAGCCTCGTTAGTCGTTGAGTCAAGCTCCTCCATCACTTCTTTACTGTTGCTGAGCTGAAAAATTTCTTATTTTCCTCTGGACGTGGGCGGGTATTTTTTGTTTTTAACCAGCTCGCCTCCAAACAGTTGAGCGCCTCCTCGTCTGACAATCCCGCCCTGAGAGCTACCATCAAGAGGCTGGAGTCCTTGGTGATGTTGCTGTCCTCTGACCAGACGCGATACCAGAGCTCGCGGCTCGTGATTTCTAAGTGCTCTAAAATAACACAGACTCTCCTGCAGCACCAGTCAGAGTACTACAACCATCTTTAATCTATTCTGCTAATAAAAAAACCCACTCTTCATACCGGTAATTTGTTGGTTTACTCCCGATTTCTACTTTCTACTTACCACTACAGAAGAGTTTGTGTCTGTGTGACCAGCAAAATCTGCTCCTGCCAAAAGATCTTGACCGCCTTTTGCACATACCCAGCCACAAAATGTTTTAGAAGTAGAGTTAGTCTTAGCCAGTGCTGAAGGACCTCGCAGAGTTGTCAGAATTTCCCGAAAAAGTGCAGCGGGAGCAGCGTCTTCTGCAGACCTTGAGCAGGACAAGAAGTGTAGTGGGACGTAAAGTAGCACTTCTTGTCCCACTCTAGTGCATTAAGCAGGGGGGAAAAGTAGAAATCGGGAATCAAAAAAATGACTTAGATGTACCTTCATGATACAACTTCACTGCAGTGAGAAAGCGTTGCTGTCTGAGAGAGCCGGCCACGCCCAAAAGATAAAACGGACTCTCTGGCGTTCTAATGGGCACCTAGAGTAGGAAATGATTCATTCTAGTTCGCTTCTAGTCATGTATCTCGTGATCCAGACACTACATACACGTTCTACGAACTTGATAAAGCTTTCCTATCCGCTCCACGTCCTGAAAGAAGTAGGATGTTTTGCTTGGACTGCCAATCAGGGACTCCACAAAGTTGTTGCTGCTCCCCTGGTCAGTGGAGAAAAATCAGAACTTCTTTTTGCGATTGGAAAGGAAAGTTGTCCCCACTTCTACTGACTTGGAAGACGTTGCCCATGAAGACGGGCTTGAGCCGAAGATCCAGGTTCCACACAGGCCTATACCTGACGAGGACCTCGAAGGCGGCCCAGCAGTAAGGGCTCAGGGTGTCGTAGAAGAAGTCCACCCGAAGGGGCGCCCGGTACACGGCCAACGGGCGCCGGAACAACATTTTCGTCGCCAAGATGCGTCACAGCCAGCCGTCTGTTTTCAAGTTTCTGTTTGTTTACACTTACAGCTGTTTGACTCAGCTGTTCTTCGCACACAGATGAGAACATATGAGTCATCTGGGGATGGAGTCCCCGCTTTCAGCCGTCTGTCTCTGGTTCTCCGGTTCTCCCCTAGGGTCGTGATAGCATCTTCTTCTCTTTCGTCGCAGCTGTAGTGAACCACTGACCTGAAGGTCAGTGTACTGAACGCGATCTATCTTATTCATGTGCACTGATGGCGTCGTCTTGTTCATGTTGCTCTCGCCTGTGATCTCAGTAGTCACTGAGGAGAGCCTCAAGAAGATCGAGAATTTTAGCGGGAGTCACACGTTAGCAGAAGCTTTGAGTTCTCACACTGCCTCGAGATCTTGTGTCTCCCGGCATTGTTTTGCTGTGATGCAGTACATAGGAGGACAAGATCTAGCGACAGCGTAGCAATCTCGTGCATGACCTCTCCAGAGAGAACTCAGTCAGCAGCAAGTTGCCAGTGAAGAGATGTCGCCACAACAGGGCAAAACTTGACGACTACTAAGACTTCAACTTTTCGATATTCCAGGCATTCTGGGGCCCTTCATGAAGGACAACTGTGTTAGGATGTTTGTAAGGCTTTTCTCTCAACATCTCGCCATATATATTTTTTGACTTAGACCAAAGGACACTTGCCAGAAGGTACAGACCATGGATGACTTGGTCACAGCCCTTAGGGCCCTTCAGAGGCGGTGTGGAGAGATTTCAACAGGCTGAATGGGCGCGCTTAGCATCCGCTAGATGTCGCTTTAGACAAACTTAGGAGATGAATCATCTGTGTATTACCTCATCTGTGTCACAGAGCTGGAGATGTCGCCACCTAACTGGGCTGCAGCGCAGAGGTGCGGTTTCATGAACAGAGATCCCACGAGGGGCGGCCCACAACTCCCCTTCAGAACAGACCCCGAACGAACTTGGCCTACTTTTGCATGGGCCGACGACAAATATGGCAACACTGGCTTGGTCTCTGCTGCCTTAGCCAGGGCCTGCGTCAAAAGCAAAGCAAACTCTTCTGACGTGGAGAGAGGATCGCGATTTCGCCTTCTCCTGCCACATGCCGTCGCCCTCGGCGAAGCCCTCGTCCTAGTACTTGGGGCTCTTTGGGTGCGAGCAGCCAGCTGCCAGCATGAGTGAGGTGACCGCGCACTGGATCTCGGTGGGGTCTCGCACCTTCCAAAGGACCGAGGCTTACACCAGTGCACTATGGAGTCGCGATCTCCCTGCGGCTGCCGGCAAGATCGGTCAAAGCGGCCGCTTCTTCTTCTCAGCCGCGCCGTTCGGGGGACCAATTCTGATTTGGAACTGTGCTGACGACGACAACACCGCGCAGATATACCTGCCCTCGGGTCCTGAGATATCCTGCTTTAGGATCAACAAGGGAATAGTCCGGACCCTGGCCTGCGACTGGTCCAACTACGAGGAGTTAGTGGCCGTGCTGGAAGATGGGACTGTGCTTATGTTCGACATCCTTGGCAAACTCTTGCGCAGCTTCAACCTGGGACAGGAAGCCAAAGACCTGAAGCTGGCCAAAGCAGTAATCTTCCGAGGAAGCCGCGGCACCGGCGTGGCCGCTCTTACCAACGGTCGTCGCTTCTTCATCGTAAACAACGTCCTAGAGCCACGAATTCGCAAGATGCCTGATATAGACATGATGCAGGTTGACGAGGCTTGCTGGGCAGTACTGGCGGACGAACGCCAGGCGAGGATCGCCGTGGCCAAGAAGGGATCCTCTTTTTCCGCATCTGTGAGCGTGGTCTCACAGACGGACGTCCAGTCCCTGATGATAGACTCACTGTCGCCTGGCGAGGGTGCCACCGTCATCCAAATAGTCCCTTCTGCCTCCTTCTCCGCCAACGGTGTTGGAGCCATTGCAGTGCTCTTCTCTACCGGATTGCTCTGGATGGGCACGACGGAGCGCAAGATGGCATCCGTGAGGCTGAACTCAATGCCCGACTGTATCGCTTGGTGTGCGTCGGACGCTGTGCTTCTCTTTTATGCATCCACCAGCATCTGTCAGATCGTGACTGCGAGGGGTGATAAGGAGGAAGTGTTCCTGCCGGACTTCTTATCCGTCACCCAGGAGGTTGACGGGGCACGCGTTTTCAACACGTCTGGCGGGCAGGAGCTCATACGCGAAGTGCCCAATTGCATACTTGAGGCCTTCTCTATTGGTAGCGTGGCACCCAGCGCACTTCTTCGCTTCGCTGCCGAAGAGTTCGCCCGCCAGAGCCATCGTGCCGACGAATATTTGAGAGAGATCCCTGACCGCGTCGATGTCGCCGTAGCTGGATGCATCGAATGCGCAGGACACATGTTCGACACCCAACTGCAGAAAGACCTGCTGCGCGCCGCTCAGTTCGGAAAGTCCTTCCTAGTAGGCTCCAGCCCGACCTCATCAACCGTGGCTGGTGGCGGTGTTGACGCCTTTGCGGAGATGTGCGTGGCGCTTCGGGTGCTCAACACCTTAAGGAGTCCACGGATCGGAGTACCCCTTACGAAGGAGCAGTACGACTTTCTGACACCTCAGGTGGTCGTGGATCGGCTACTTGCCCGTCGACTCTACCCCCTTGCTGTCAAGATCTGCCACTTGCTGAAACTACCGGCCAAAGATGGTGAGAATCGAGTATTGGCCCATTGGGCCTGTTACAAGGTGAGCTCCTGCGGTGAGGGCGACGACGAGGCCAGCGTAGCCAAGGCCATCAACCAGCGACTTGGCCACCATCACCCTCAACTTTCGTACAGCGACATCGCCGCCAAGGCAGCGGACTGCGGCAAGAAAGAACTGGCTGTTCGCATACTAGAACATGAGACACGTGTCCACAAGCAGGTGCCGCTGCTTGTGCAGCTTGGGCAGGAATCGGCTGCTCTCACTCGAGCACTTGCAAGTGGTAACCGCGACTTGGCGTTCTCCGTCATCCTTCACCTGAGGTCGGAGCTCTCTTCGTCCGATTTCCACATTCTCATCAGAAAATACCCGCTGGGCAAACTTCTCTTCGAGAACTACTGTCGTCAGCACGATGACGACGCCTTGGAGGATTGGTTTGTTCAAGAGGACGACTTTGTATCCCTTGCCCGTCGCACCTTCGTGCAGGCCCACGATACGAATCGCTACGAGACGCGTATGACGCGTTTGCTTAACGCTCAGGACTTCTGGCGAAAGGCAGCCAAGGGATCCGGAGGCGGGAGCGATGCTTATCCGCCACTGGTGGAAGACGAGCTAAAGCTGCTCAAGACGCAGTCGGTGCTAGAGGACAAATTAGGTACTCGAAACTTTGTCGGTCTGACAGCGACGCAAACAGTGATGGAGTTGTTGATGTTGGATCAACAGAAGCATGCTGAAAAGCTCAAAACTGACATGAAGATGAGTGACCGGCGATTTGCGTGGCTCAAGATTAAGGCGTTGGTGCGTCAGGAACGTTGGGACGATATCAAGAAGTTCATGAAACAGTCGTCGTCACGAAGGTCATCGCCTCCTCTGCTCACAGCGCAAGTGGTGAGGATTGTTCACGATCTGGCCGGTGAAGAAAAGGCCAAGGAGTTCCTCACGGAAGACTTAGTGTCCAATTACACTGACAGAGTAAATCTCTTCTCGGACTTCGGCATGTTCCTTGAAGCAGCCAACGCCGCGTTTGTCGCCAAGAGTTTAGAATCTCTCACTCTGTTGGAGGCCAGATGCATGGGGAAGGAGGACGTTCTTAAAGCTATAGCGAATTTCAAAACGAGATTGCTGACCAAATAACGAACACATAGATTATTGTCAGAGCAGAGAAAGCCATCACTGATTGTGTTATTTTTCTTAAGGATTGTGATTCGCCGCCGCTGCCGCCATGTACTACCCCGTAGGCTGGCCTCGGGTGCTGCGCCTTCCACCGTACGACGATTCCGTGCGCGAGACGGAGATCAAGGAAGTCGTCTGCAACAGAGATAAGATATTGGCGGCAATCTTGACAAGTGAAGCTCTCCAGATTTGGTACATCAAGGTAAGGTGCAAGCAGGCAAGTCTCTTGGCAGGATCTGCGCTCATTGAACCTCCATCTCTTTGTCTGTCTCCTTCCAGCCTTGCGTCCCCATCATAAGTCATCGAAGGCCTCCAGAATCTGTGGAGGAGATCGGCGAAAATGTGTCCGTCCAGTGGAGACCTGATTCCTCCATGATTTGCGTTGTGGTCAGTATGGACACCATGTTGTGCTTGACGTACGTGTTCTAGCACCCTCCTATCACTTTCAGACTGCCAAGGGGCACCTCATAATTTATCACATAGTCGTTCCCACTGATGTCAAGACGTTATATGAGCAAGTGGATCCTCCTAGCCGGCACCTGAAGAGGGAGAGCGACGAACTGTTTATGAAGGAGTTGATACCGCCACTGATCTTTTCCCTTGTAAGAATGACGGTTCTGAAGTCGTGCAGTTAGCTTAGTCAGTGCCATCAATAATCGTTGATCCATCGACATTAAGGCCTTCGAGGTCGAGGTCGAGGGTGGTATCTCCGACGTGGCTGCCATCCGTGAGGAGCTAATGGTTGCCACCAAGGCAGGGCGAATCTTGCGTTATGGCTGGGATGGCCAGGAAATCCGGGACTACTCCCTCGACCTCCGTCGCATCCCTTTCTGCATGGATCAGCAGGTGCTCAAGGCAGTTCCCCTAGCCGACGAGGGTGCTTTCGTAACCAACATTGTGTACTCGCCCCTCATTGGAGGTTACGCGATTACCCTGAACGACGGCAGGGCCGCGTTCCTAGTGGCGTCGAACGCAAACTTCGATCCCAACGTAAGTAGACCTTATTATCAGCACCTGTGGTGGTCGAGCAGGTGAGCCTCAGATTGTCAGCCCCCACCTCATCTCCACAATGTTCTTTTTCCTCCAGTCCGTCACCGGTATTTGGGCACCTCAGCTCGACGATGCGACCTGCATAGCTCTGAACCATAAGTACAAGCTTATGGCCTTCGGCAGGAAGAAGTAAGTCGAGTTCTTGTTATGTGCCGTGAGAGTCACTGGAAACGCAACCCCTCAAATCATGAACTAACCAAAATACTTTTGACATGGAGATCAAACGTATCCTTTTATGTACCTTTCGTAAGTGAACCAAAATATCTCATTCTTTGTCACAGCTCTCAAGGGGCCGTCTACACCATGGACGAGCTGACCGGTGGCTTGGCCCTCATACATCGTCTGGTTCTGCGCACGCGCGACTTTCCTGGGTGCCCCGGTGAAGTGACCTGCATGCGGTGGACGTCGGATGGCACCGCGCTCGCCATGACATGGGGACTAGGTGGATTCTCCATCTGGTCTACCTTCGGTGCCATGATCATGTGCTCTCTCTGCTGGGACTACGGTTCAGCGGTGTCAGACCCGGTGACGCAGAATCCTCTCTGTCTCCGGAGCATTGTGAGTATTCAGGACTTGCTTTTCGCAGAAATCGCTTGACCTCGGACTTGTACTTTGTACCGAGCAGGATTGGTCTGCAGAAGGCTATCAATTGTGGATGGTTAATACGAAGCATCGTAAAGCCAAGGAGGACGATCCAGAGTTCATGCCTTTCCCCAAGGGAGACAGGAGGTCCGAAGGCACCAGTGATGAAGACCATCCGCCTAAGGATAACCCCTTAGCCAACAAGGCTCTGGTGCTGCAGTTTGTCAAAAGTCCGCTGGCTGTGAACCCAGGAATGGTGAGCTGTTCAACTCCTATCTTCTATGTTGAAGCATCTCATGCTAGAATCCATCTTGTGCTCCGGCAGAGCAAGCAAGAGCACATTTACCTGCAAGGTGAGGACCGCCTCTACCTAAATCTGGGTCAGACTCGCGAGTTTAGCGAAGGAGGCGGAGAGAGCTTTCATGGAGCCGGCGGCAAACCTACTGTGAGCACGGGCGACCACATGATGACTATGATGCGTGGCAATATCTCACTCTCACTCATGTCATCGGGTAGCAAGCACTGGACGTCCATAACTATTCCCCACACCTACATGGGTAATAGTTGGCCCATAAGGGTGAGTATATTAACTACTAGCGATTGTCATGACGGCTAGCAGAGACACTGGCTCGTGGTGTTGTCTCCCGTGCAGTTCACTGCGTTAGACGACGACTGCCAATACTTGGCTGTAGCTGGACGTACGGGACTGGCTCACTACTCGATCGTGCAACGCCGGTGGCGCTTGTTCGGCAACGAAACCCAGGAGAAAGACTTCATCGTCACTGGCGGGTTGCTCTGGTGGCGAGGAATCATTATCGTCGGCTGCTACAACCTGGCTGCCTTGCAGGACGAGGTAAGATACAACGAACTTTCCGCTGGATGGCAAATCAATCTGGCTTGCGTAGGTGAGGGCTTATCCAAGAGGAGAGAAGCTCGACAATGCTTTCGCCAAGATCTTCAAGGTGGAGACACAGGTGCTCTTGATAAACCTGCTCAACGACCAGCTCGTCGTTTTCTGCGCGGATAATCAGATTGATGTTTTTTCTTTGTCAATGGGCCAGTCTGGAAGTAGTAAGTTATTGAACCAGTTACTAGCGAAGAAGATAATTCTGACGCAGTCCTAAATGACTTCAGCGCCATCTTTGATATGCTCAAAGACACTTACCTTTGACGCCAATCGCGTGCCTGGTCTCAATTTCCATCCAGCCTGTGTCACCTTGGTCGCCATGACCAATCTGCGCACCGAGACAAGGTAGGAGATGCTGTTGAATCCGCTATAGGCATGGAGATGGTTAATGAAAGTGTCTCACCCGTGCTATGAAGTCGATCTGGAAACCGAGACTCGCTAAGTAGGGAGTCCCCTACAGCTACCAGTGGCAGTTCTGCCGGGGCGACGAAGGGAGAGGACCATGTGCAGCAGCCCAGCTTCATCCTCAACGTATGCGGCAGGGTGATCATGATCCAGCCGGAACCAAAGGCCGGGGAGGGTAGAGAGAGCCCGCAGATGGTAAGCGACTGATATGGCACCATGAACCCACTCTTTTAAACATGTTCTCTTCAGACGCTGCCGACTGTGCTGGCCTCCTGCTGCGAGTCGATCTGGTTCCCCAGACAGACAAACCCGGACAAGCCTCACCTGACTGCCAGCCTGTGGCTGTACTGCGGCGCGCACGGGATGAGAGTTTGGCTGCCAGTTTTCCCCAGAGAGGGGGATCACGGACACACGTTTATGTCGAAAAGGATCATGCTCCACTTTCCCCTGCACAAGCTTTACCCTCTTGGTGAGAAACTGTCAATTTGTTCAGGTTGAGGAATTCGTTGGTAAGACCCCTTGCTCTCTTTAGCCATACTGTTTGAAGACGCCATCATATTGGGCGCGGAGAACGATACCATGCTGATGACCACCCCCGGGATGGAATCCACCGCAGTTCCATATTCGACGTTGGAAAGAACGGTAACAACTTGCCAGTTACATTCCTTAACGCGCAGGCCTAATTCTTGGCATACTTTTTTTGCCAGAGCCTGCTCTTTCTTCATCCGATCCTAAGACAACTGATCCGTCGAAACCTGGGCTATCACGCATGGGAGATCGCGCGGACGTGCATGATGCTCCCATACTTCCAACACAGCTTAGAGTTGCTGCTCCATGAGGTCCTGGAGGAAGAGGCTACTTCCACTGAGCCCATTCCGGATGCTCTACTTCCCTCAGTCGTGGAATTCATACAGGAGTTTCCGGTCTTTCATAGAACTATAGGTAATGATCCATCTCGCTTGACTGGACGGGAGTCTGTGTTCACCACTTTAGCCTAAAATTAGGTCGGTGCGCTCGCAAGACCGAGGTTGCCCTGTGGCCTCACCTCTTTGCCGTTGTCGGAAGCCCTCGAGCCCTCTTCATCGAGTGCCTAGGGATGAAGGACCTGGAGACTGCTGCGTCCTACCTTCTGATCTTACAGAATCTGGAGCCGCCAGCGGTTGCGCAGAATCACGCCACCCTTCTTCTGGACGCAGCTCTGGACTCGTGCTCGTGGGAGCTCTCGAAGGAGTTGGTTCGATTTCTCAGGACTATAGGTGCGCGAGAATTCTAGCATACGATCCAGACACGATCCGGGATCAAAGATCTAAGGCATGAACACTGTTCGATCTCAATTCGTATGTAGATCCTGATGAGCTGGAAGAGGCTTCCCAAAGACCCATTCCTCCACCAACCCACTACGGTAAGACCCCGCAGACGCCGCCCATCAATAAGTCTGCTCCAGAAGAGGACATCTCAGTGCTGCTGGGCACTCTGCAAGTTCCTCGAGGAGGTCGCTCTACCTCCATCAAGGAGCTGGGATCCACGACCAAGATTTCGCCGCGAGATCATCACCACCATCGAGAGCTGGCCAGGAGTCAGAGCGAGTGGGCTCACCGACCAACCCCCGCTTCTCCAGCTAGCACTCATGCTCGAGCTCGTAAGGTCTCCGCTTCCTCCTTGAAAGACGGCGGAGGCAACGCCAACGGTGCCCATACCAGCAATGGCAGCGCCGAGGAGTTCTTCATCGACGTGATCTTACAGAGGCACGCGAGAAAACTTTTATCTCAGGCGCGTCTCTTCGACCTTGGCACGTTCGCCGCCCAACTGGACTTCCATATGGTCGCCTGGCTAAAGAGAGAGAGCACCCGCGCTGCCCGCCTGGAGAATCCGGTTGCCGCGCTGAGAAAGGTGCATGCCGACTTCGCGTGGCCCTTCCCCATTCTCCTGAACTCGGTAGTGAACGACCTCAGGAGGAAGCAGTCTTCTTCGTCGTCGACGGGTGCCCAAGTGCCTCCGCCGCAAGAACCACTAGTTTCATCCACCTCGCATGCTGCCGTGGACGAAAAATTTAGAGCTCTTCGATTGGATATATCAAATCACCAGCCACAGCGTCCAGCATCTCTTGGATTGGCGGCGGGAGCCGCAGTGAGTGATTCTGGGTACCTTTCGCACCACAACAACGGCCACGACGTGAAGGACGAGCTCACCGGCTCCTACGGGGGTGACCCCAACATCTTATCCGAACAGACCATAAACGCCATGCTCAGGCCGCACAGTTTCAGGGGTAAGAGAATCACTGGGTTGCTTCGCGTGACGCACGGCAGTACCAACTAACTGTTTCTTCTCCTTCTTCGTTTTTGTTTACAGAAGACATGTCCATTGTCAGCGATGACGTGGCCTCGACGGCCGCTGCCGAGGACATAAGTATGACGAACCAGGAGTGGTCGTCCCTCCAAGCGCATTCCGAGTACGTGCCCTCGCCCCAGGAGCTGGCAAGTAGAGGACCACAAAAGTCCGAGATCCAGTTGAGGTAATAGGACAGTAGTAGTCCGTGTACACGTAGTGCGAGTGAGGCCTGGTGATACTACCTCGCTCGTTTAGGTACCTGCTTCAGATTCTGCTGGAGGCGAGTTGTCTGGAGATGGCGTCGGTGATCTCAATCGTATTGAAGGATGCCCTTGCCCTTATTCGCATTGTCAACGCTGCACGGACGTCAATGGATAGCAAGACTTGCGTCATGAGGCTCTACAAGGCCATCAAGGCTCTCGAAGCATGGGCACACGCAGAATGGTAAGTCTAGCTGTTACTTGTCCTGTCTCGAGCTGTCTGCTAGAAAGTATAGACTATGCATGTTGACAGTGACTATGGTCTAGGTCTATCACAGGACTACTGTTCATAACATTACGCGCAACTATGCGTGCATGTCTTTCAGAATCAAGAGTAATTTCTTCTTGTTCTTTCCCCAGTCCCGGATACGCGCCTTTCTTCCAAGCCATTCAGCCACAGCTGAACAGCCTTAAATCCTTCCTGAATCTCCAGTCTTCCTCTTCTGCGGCGTCCTCACCCACCACAACGTCCTCCTTGCCCCCTCTTCCACCGAACAGAGCAGTCGTGGCGGCCTCTTCCAATGCGGCCGACACCAGAAAGAACTCGCCCACGCTCCTCCCGCCTGCCATGAAGCACCACCATAGCAGTGGCAGCATGGGCGGGACCACGACGACGGCCAGTGGCGGCAAGTCTCAACATCATCGACAACTGGCAATGGCCAGACAGCGCTCCCTGCCATCGGACCTCACTGGAACAGAGGTATTGAGCAAGAAGAGCGCAACCGCACCAAAGGACGAGGACGGCGGCGCCGTCGCAGAAGAGGATTCGAAGAGTGTGACTTCGGTGGTGTCAGACGTCCTCCCCGAAGGCCAGGACGAGCAGGCGGGATGCGTCCTATCGTGAGAAAGCAATCTGTGATGGAATGAAGAGTAGGCAACAACGGCAATCAGAGTTTTTATACATGAGGTAGTTGTTTGTAAGCAATGCGCGGTTGAGGAGGACCTGACCTTCGTCTCCGCCCTCGCCCTCGTCCTGTGAGCGAAGCAGCGCGTCTGGTTGCAAAAGGCCGAATCAAGATAGCGGTCAAAGATTGCAACCGATTCCGGCCAAGGTTTTACCTACTTACACTTTTCCTGCTGTTGGCGTTTGTATGAGTATTATTGAAAATGAATTGATTTTTTCCCCCACATCGCTTCCCGCAATTTGTATTTTCTTCATCTGCTGCGTCTTCACTGCACATGAATATAAAAGTCGGTTTCGATTATCAAGACTTTAAAAAATATATGCTACTAGTGACGATTACATTACAACATGTAATACGTGCTCATACATACAAATGAGGACCACGAATCCTATCTAGCCGAAAAAAGCAAAATACAGAGCCTTCTTGTACTGAAGATGTGGCTTCAAGAGCTAATCGTCAAGACATATGACCGGCGGGGCGAAGGATTCTGACGACTGGACCGGGCCCGGGACGCTCGACTCTTGTAGCATCTTGCTGCTGGGCGGCCCCAGTTGGGAAGAAGAGGTGGAGGGTCGGTGGAGGTCGAGGGGCCCCTCCTCCTCCTCGTCGTCGTCGTCGTCGTCGTCGTCGTCGTCGTCGTCGAGTCGAGCCATCTGACGGTGGCGCTTCCTCATTTGGGCAGTGGTGGCCATCGGGACGTCCTCGTCGGTGTCGGAGTCCAAGGTGATAAGATCGATCTACACGAGAAGACAAAGAGTAGCCAAAGAAAACACGATGTGTCAGTGACAGGGGTCTCACCGAGTGCGGTGCCGCAGTCTTGAACTGACTAGGACCAGCGCCTCCACTGGCGTCCTGGTCGCTGGTGCCTGCTTTGTTACTGGAAGAATTTTCAGGCTGTTCTTGCTCCTCCTCGTCGTCGTCGTCAACGCTGAGAGTCTCGATCTTCTCGGTGGGCTTTGCTGGTTCCGCAATGGCCGGCTTCATCTCGGTGGGGGAGGCCGAGGACTGCAACGAGGACGAAGGCGCGCCCTCCTTCTTAGGAGTAAATGGATCCCACGAGCCATCGTTGTGCAGCACAATTTCGTGGTCGTCGTGCGGTAGGCGTGGACTATCCAAGATCTAACGACGGCAAGAATGAGCACCAGTAGTTAGTTGTCTCATGTGCTTGACCATTACCTCTTTGAAGAATCCATCAAGAAGAAGATTGTCGAAGAAGGCGGGCTTGTTGCAGACCGGGCACAACCACTTGGGCTTCCTCTCATTCATCATAAGGTAGAGGTTCGCGTCGAAGCACTGGAGATGATCGCACGTGTTTGCTCGACATGGATAGGTCATCCTCATCTTGCCTGGGAATGAAGAAGCTCTGCTTGTCACACCCATTCCAGTTCACTCGATTCGCCTAACTAACCCAGAGGGCAAGCCAGTGTGACTTTGCACGACGTGGTGGCGATGTCACTGTCCTTGTCGTTGAGCTTCTCCTTGATGAGGGCCCGGGTATAGTCTGACACCCTTGTCCCTCGGTCCTTCAACTCTTTCAGTAGGTCTGAAGGGCCCAGTTTGTCCACGTAGTACACGGACACGGTAAAACCGCGGCCGATGTCGACAGCCCAGGATATATCCAGGTAGTTGGGCATTGTGGATGAGAGCTTGCAAAGTGCCGTAATGTTGATGGCCTTGGGCGGACGCTTGGGCTCCATACCGGGCTTGTTGGTAGGGATGGGGTTGGGCAGCGGCTGCAGTTTGTTGTTGACCTTAGTCATGCATGGAGAAAGACAGATGAGATAACCCAAAGTCACCGGTAGGATCTGCATGTCTCACCTTGACACAGATTGACGATGGAAAGTTGTCGTCCTGCTCACAAGATGTCTCTAAGAGACTAAACCTCAGCAGGATCTGTCTTTTGTATTCGACTCTGCAGTTGCCATCCCTGTAGGTGCTGCGGGCGATCTCCTCCACTTGTGACGGCGACAGGTAGAACGAGAATTTCTGCTCTTGAAAGCGGGCTGTGCCGGACGGCTGCAGCGAGCACGGCTGCATCGGGGTCGCCAGCACTTTGTAGAAAGGTAGCTTGCGCAGCTTCACATCGGGAAAGGTCGGGTACATGAGATTCATCCTAGACAGAAAACCATAGTCGGTTGATAGTTGTCGGCCGTTGTCATGTGCTTGTCCACGTACCGTCTGTCGTCATACTGGTACATGCCGTATTTGGATTCCGACGTTCCACAGAGGCCAGCACCACCACCCAGAGTCCGGATCCCAACGCTTGCGCTGCCACCGCCGTAGCGGTTGTTATGGATGATTCCCGAGTAGTGCTGAGCAGTTGCCAGGTGCGCTGCGTAGCTCGACTGGGACATTGGTAATGAGGACGAAGAAAAGTTCGGCATGACAGGGGTCGAGACCGTCGCTGAGGAGGCAGCCTTGATCGTTGCCAGGGATGCTGATGCCGTGGCAGCGACCGTGCTCATGACGTTGGCGATGGTGCTTTGAGCAGTGGAGGTCGGTTCAAACGCGGGCATGGTAGGTGGGGTCAACAGAGCTGTCTCCGGATTCGATATGGCTGAAATAGACATGGTACACCCTCAGTTGTAGGAAGTGGTTCGGCAACCTGACCGTGGCTGTGAAGTCAACTTGTCCAGGTTCACGATGGTTGACATAACGCATTTAGCTTGGCAAGAGAAGCTTTGACCGCCAAAGTCTGACACTCACGGTGCGGGACCACTCTCATCGTACAGTACCTGGTTTCTCAGTGGCAGTTTGGTCCTGCTGCTGCTTCCGCTTTTCTTTGACATCTTTCTTGCGCTCCTTCTTGGCCAGGGCTGCGGCGGAGGACGCGCGGCTGCTCTCGCGCGTGGACATGCGCACTTCCCGGCGGGATGGAGGCGGAGGTGCAACCGTAGGGGACGGCGTGCGCCGACTGTACGAGGAAGACGCCGAGGACGTCGTTGACGAGTTGGAGTCCTCGGAGGGCAGGAAGTCTGCGTCGTAGTTCGGAGAGTAAGGATTGACAGAGGCGGCAGAACTCATGCCACGGTACATCGCTGCACTCAGGTCGCGAATTTTTTTCTTCACATCGGACGTGTCCAACTCGAGAACTTCGAGAGCTCGCTTCTGCGGAGAGAACAGCAACTGAGGACAACTTGGTAAAGGGCACCTACGACTTGCTGAGAGTACCTGCAGGTCCATCTTCCTGCCGTGTTTGTTCTTGCCTGCGAACTCGAGCAGTTTCTGGAGCTCCGACACTCGAAAGCTGGTCACCATCGACTTGAGCGTCTCCGCGTCTTCCATGCTTAGCTATCGCGGCCGCGGGAACACCGACAACAAGCTCGAGGGTCCTGAGATGTGAATGGACGAGAAGGGGAAGGCGAAGCGACACCCGAGAAACTTTTGGGTTAACGATATCCTTCGAGCTGGCCCGAACCGTACGGACAGCCCGGCCCGTTGGCCAAATGCGAGCCGGAACTTCAGCAGGCTTAAACTGAGGCACACAGAAAGATGACAACTTGTCTATCTGTCCAGTTGGCCTCGCTCAAGTAGGTGGACAGACAATTGAGCACTGACGACGGTCCCAAGGGCAATGTCAGGGACGTCCTCGAACGAAAACTCCGCACAGTCCGCAATCCGACCCGAATCGCTTCTTGTCATCCCGACCCGACCCGAAGCCCGTAAAATCTCAGCTCGATATTTCAGGGGGTTTTTTTTCCCTGCTACTTCGAGGGACAGAGTTGCCTCGGTTTGCGACTCATGATCGTCGTAAGCGGGATCTGCTCCGGGAACGACGCTGACAGTACGAATTTGGTCCTCCTGCCAGCACCAGGGCCAGCTTTCCGTACCTGGCGGGGACGTCGGGCCACTGGTTGAGGCTGGCACTGATGGAGTCTGGGGGGCGCGCGTTGAAGCTTCCATCCTGCGACGTCCCGAATGGCAACGCCTGGGTGAAACCTTGGTGGAAAGAAGTTGCCAGGGCGGTCAGTCCGGCCTGAAGCCAGCTTGGTGACGGGCCGGTAGGTGTTCACCGACTGTGACACCAATCTGGCAACGTTGCTAGCCCTGCCCCGGACCTTGGTGTGGTACTGTGGTAGCCCTGGCTCCCTTCGCCTACGCCAGTGAGTAGAAAGAAGAGAGATGCCCTTCTGGGCTGTCCAGACGAGCCAGTGGCGACGGTGGCGCCTCTACATCCTAGGAGGTAAACTAAGGAACTACATAACAGACAATAGAAGTAAGGTCGCATGAGTCTAGCCCATTTATCTCATGGAGACTTCATCTCACAGTCTTTACATCGTCAACGACTTTCTGCAGATAGAAGTTGCTACTCGCGAAGGTTTCCGAACCCATCAATTTTTTCAAAAGTGCTGTATCACTGGAACTATTATGCTTCTCTAGTGCAGCTATAGAAAAATGTGAGTTGTGCTGCAAGAAATCATGAGACATTTGTGCGTATTTGAAAAACTGATTCGACACAGCACGTTCATCTTATAATCTTTTATTGCTCGGCAACCAATGGCACCAAAAAGCCACAGAAGATGTCATTGCAGTATTGGAATGCTGACACTGTCCAGATCTTTGTTGAAAGACACTGGTAATGCACTTAGGACATTGTCTCACATGTAGCTTTTTTCGGTGTGTGGCGGGAAAAGCATTATAGTTAGTATCTTGGTGCGTAAGAGTACAGTAAAAGTCTGTTATAAGAACACCAGATGTAAGAGCAATCCACATAACATATTCCACTTCTATATTTCTTACTTTGCTATCCTTTTGAACAAAGTGTCTCTGCTTATAACAACATTTCGGCCTAGACTGGGTGATGTTCTTATAAGCAGCTTCTCCTGCTCTGTTGCTGCGATGACATGCGGTGTCTGCAGTGAAGCAGCAAAATTGCTCGCGAAGGATCAACATTCAGTGCTGAAACTCATTCTGAAACTTTGTTCGACAAAAATTAACATATTTGTCTCCGATTCATGCGACCTTACTACTATTGTCTGTTATGTAGTTCCTTAGTTTACCTCCTAGGATGTAGAGGCGCCACCGTCGCCACCGGCTCGTCTGGACAACAGCCCAGAAGGGCATCTCTCTTCTTTCTGCTCAATGCCTACCCCTCTGCCTCGCCTCCAAGCTCAGAGAGAAGGTAGATATAGAGAGCACATCTCCACCTCTGCGCAAAGGGGAGAAAGAGCCCCAACTTGTCAGCTGTTGATGGTGGCAAAATATCTCCATTGCTTCCATTTTGCGACACAGAAATAGTGATAAAGCTGAACAAGATGTCAAAATTGTTACTCCATAAGGTGTGACATAACTTTTTACAGCTAAATCTAATGTCCGGCAAGAGAAGATGACTTTTGACAAATATCGTGGAACTATTAGATGAGCTTAACTATGAACTTTGGAAGAACAATAGACTTGAAGTTGTGTAGGAATGAGCGGAAACAGCCTTGAATTAGGTGCAGACTACTACAGTGCTATATAAAGGGTTTTGCCACCATCAACAGCTGAATCTCGGTTGCGCGCGCGTGGACCCTTCCTTGTGTAGATTGCTCTCTCTATACCTACCTTCTCTCTGTCCAAGCTCCTGAGGCCGCTGAGGCTGCTGAGCTCCCTCTCGTTTGTGACTTGGCCCGACCCGTAGCCAAGCCACAACATAGAGACACGCGACAACTGCGGACGGCGCTCTCATCCCTGCAGCCGACCTCAACCGCGCCCGCGGTTAAGTGTCTTCCTGGCACTCCTTTCGCAATCATCAATCATCTCGACCGCCGTCGTCACCGACGAGCCGGACTCTCGGACGTGTTCCGGCCGAACTCGCTCAGCTGCTCGGCCGCCGTCGTCATGCTCGAGCTTCTAGGAGCCTAAGAAGAGAAAAGAGATACGTGACTCGAGGCGATCCGCCATGGAGGGTAACCTGTCCAAATGGACCAACGTGATGAAGGGCTGGCAGTACCGCTGGTTCGTGTTGGACGAGTCAGCGGGGCTCTTCTCGTACTACACTAGTCGGGAAAAGATGATGCGCGGCGTCAGGAGGGGTTGCGTCCGCCTCCGCGGAGCCGTCATCGGCATCGACGACGAGGACGAGGCTACCTTCACCATCACCGTGGACGGAAAGACCTTTCACTTTCAGGTAAGTGCATTCACTTGGAGGCATTGTTGCATTTCTTTCTCAATGGACACGTTTTGCATGGTGTGGTTAAAGTAGGACCCAGCAGTTCGGTCATATCTGCGCTTGAAAGAGTATCCCTGTCCAGCAAAGCCTGAGCCACCTTGTCTATGTCGTCGCTGTGTTTGAGCACCATGTCCTGCGCCACCTGGACCGCCTTCGCTATGACCTCCTTTATGTCACGGTCGATTTTTTTCCTGATCGTGAGTCCAACGCTCTTGACTGCAGCGAGCTCTCTTATCGATATGTTGCTCCCGTTGAGTCCATACACGGCGCTCCACAAGTACGCCAACTTCGTGACTTTGGCAATATCATTTTGGGCTCCAGTTGTCAAGCATCCTGTGAAGTGCAGCTCTGAGTACCTTCCAGCAACCGCGACAGCCATGGTGTCAAACACTTCCTCGCTGGTATGGAACACCCTGTCTCGGTTGTTATACAGCGTGTATCCCAGGGCGCCAGAGCCGTCGGGGACCACTGAAACTTCGATCAATTCCTTTGCGTGTTCCAACTTCCAAGCGACCACTGCGTGTCCGGCCTCGTGGTAAGCTACAGTTTCTCGCTCCCAATTCGACGGCGCCGGCCGGTTTTTTCTTACTTCATTCACGGCTTCTTCAACAGTCCGTTGGTTGACTTCGGCCAGGTCTTGAGCTAGAGATGTCATCAAAGCCTTCATGCATATTTGAGAAATGTCTTGACCGTTCAGCCCGTGAGTCATCGAGGCCAGCTTGTACAGTTGCTCTTCACTCTCGCCGTAAGGTGCGCCCACTTTTTTGAGCTTGTCGCGGAAGAGCGAGGCCCGAGTCTTTCTGTCGGGATAGTGAAACGAGATCTGCTCCATCATGTTCAGTGCTGACGAAGGTCGTCTCAGTCTGTGGCTAGTGGAGAGGATGAGCAACTTGTTTGGGACTCTGGCATGTCGGGAAGCCTTCTCATGCTCATGAAACAGAACGTGCAATAGGCGTTCGTTGTTCCGTGCGTCTTCCCTGGTAGCTCCGTGGCCACAGGAGGTGCGAGTTACAGAGGCGCCATCGTGATCCTGCCTGAACGATGTTAGAAGGGCGTAGTCTGCCCGTTTAACGAATATCACCGTTGGGACGCTGTCGTTGGGGTCGCTGAGAGCGTCGCTTATGGTCATGAAAGCATCCGAGGTATCCAGCCTCATCATTGACACCACGAGCATTTCCATGTCTAACTCGACGAATTTTCCGTTCGCTTCGGCCGCTATCGCTCTCGCCATGGTGCGCTTTCCAGTGCCATCCGGTCCATGAAGCACAAGTCCGGGGATGACTTGCAATCCGGTGTCCCTGACTAAGCTTGGCTGTCTGAGGAGTCTAATGTACCCTTGTAGCTTCTTCTGCGCGTTCGCGCAGCCTTTGACGTCATCCATTGTAGGCTCCTTCTTCGGGACCAAGGCGGGCTTGGCAGGGTCGTCCATTCCCAAGAAAAGGGACCCCAAGAAAGTCAACAGCAGGATTGAAACCACGACCTCTCTGCCTGCGTCGACCATGACACCGTTTCTGTGCATCCTTGTCATATTGTACTTGAAGAATAATTTAGAATAGCAAACCCCATATTCTTATAGAGAACGTCACAATATTTTTCCTGCTTGGGGTACAAAGGCTTGGAATTCTGGGGCCTTTCGAGTGCACACAGTGTGAGTCGCAAAATATGTCCGATTGGATCATAGGTGGACATCACGGTGCCGGTCCCAAGAGAAGCGGTCCACGAGGGGGGGGGGGCAAAGGAGTGGCAAGGGAACAGTTTTAGAAGAAGACGGAGAGGGATCAAAGTGGTCCAGGAAAAAGACTACGACGTAAAATATTGTCCTCAGTGGCTTTTTCGGGGAAAAAGAGGCGTGGTTTTTATCTTCATTTGGTTCTAAATTGCATCCCCTCGGAACGCTGCTCGGACGAGCTATCCCAAGAATGTGAATGTGGTCTCTGGGACCGAGAACACAAGACCGTGGACGCGGTTATGGCCCTCGGCAATATCTCTGGCAGACGTCGGACGTCCTGTGATCCGGGAAAGTGTTGAGATCTTTTCGGATACGTGAGAACCAAACAAATATTCGTTTATTTGCTTGGAACAATTTAATATAGCTACTTTCTCACACCTGTAAGTACCTCATTTGGCACCAATTTTACTCTACCTTCTCATTGGCGTCTACTTAAAGTGAATTGCATTTCTCCAATTGAACGAATGGCGCTGATTTAGAGGCTATTTGACCCCTACTTCATTTCTCTTCCAATGACACGAGCTCACACAGTTACTTTTGACCATTCAAGTGGCATTTTTGCAGGTTTAAGTATAGATTTACGCATCTGTTAGCTGTGATTTGAAAGGCGAAATTTGCATGTAAGACATGCACAGAATGTAGTCATTCCACGGTACGAGAAATGCACAAAATCTCTTCATCAGAAGTTGTATGACGAGATCACAAGGATGTGGCCAGCCGGTTCTGTGTGTCCATGAGTCTTGTCTACAAGGTGAAGAGCAAGTACATCACAAAGGATCTCACAAACCATCCTCAGACAGGAAGGCCGTGTACAGCTCGTTCCAAGGCCAATATCAGTGCTGTGAAAGCCAAGGTTAAAGCCTCTCCACGTGTTATGTTATGAACTGGAATGAACTGGAGCGATGTTTCCATAAGGAGAGTTTATTCATAACTGAAGAGAGGAGAGGAAAAGAGGGTGCAGGAGATGCTT
>JAAUXU010102801.1_pt1 | contig 23093 bp, 30 predicted proteins | sample 7278151 | NCBI WGS metagenome assembly JAAUXU01 (sample SAMN14350113, study PRJNA611818) | marine sediment metagenome | isolation source: surface marine sediment (1.8m) | place: French Polynesia: Moorea | collected 2018-08 | reverse complement strand
GCTCCGCTCATCGTAGAGACATGTTCTATGTTTTGATGGACCACCACGACAGCTGACATTTCGCCTCAGTTCAACGGCTTCGTTCACCTTCTCCCTCCTTTATTTTCTTTGCCTCGTCGCCGTTGCGACGCTGCTGAAGCAACAGCTGAAAAGACTAGGGTTGACACTCCATGTTGGGTATGTGGCATGAAACTGTTATATGCGTACTAGAATGACAGTGCGCTGGTCGCTAATAAACAATGATGTTAATAGAACTCACAGTAGTAATCAACATTGACTACCAGAATACAACATCGTTAAAGAAGTTGCTTGTTAAAGGAGTGCAAACTTTAATGCGGCGACAAAAGACAAGCACGTTTAGTAATCCTGAAAAGCGTGAGACGTCGGAGACATGAGCTGGGGCACTTTCCTACGAAGTTGCGTGCTCGCGTGCGCTCATCCAGAGCACATCTAATGCGCTAACAGATGCTGCCCGAGCAGATGCCCATCTCGATGAAGAATAACACGAATAACAATGGCTGATCCATGCTTGTCACTCCAGTCTTAATACGCATCTCTCGTACTGCGTAACTAAGCATGTTTCTGACCTGCAAGTAACAGCTGAAGAAAATACGTACTTGTGGCAACACATGACTGCTACCCTACGCACTTCAAGCAGAGGCTGCACTGAAACGAGTGCTGCTCTTTTCTCAGCGATTTCTGAGATAAGGCGAAGACCTGAGTGAAGTGATTTTTCTGTAGCAAGATGCAACTGTCCATGCCTGTTTATTTTCTATGTCATTGGTGCCAGAGACTATAACGTGAGCTAGTCATGGAAGAAGCTTCGAAAGACACTGTCTGCCTGTTGATAGTCTGCTCGGATAATCAAAAGATTGTCTGGTGCAAAGAAACTGCCTTCCTGCCATGGACTACGCAAAAACTGGATAGCACTTGGAGCAAGAGCATTGAGGATTTGCTGACGCAGGTATGGCGTAGAACGTCACAAGGTGTCGCACGATTTATGTTACGAATTCCTCAGGTGGTACCATTTCCGACTGCCACACGGTTGGAGACCCGGCGGTTTGTGCTGGTGAGGCTGGTGCGTTTGTGGTGGCCAATGGAGTCAGCCTCGCTAGTGCAAAGGGCCACCTTTTTCGTCGAGATATCTAAGGACGAAGGAGACAAGTTAAAGGTACAGTACGTGCATGACATTGGACACATACATCCTTACAAAGGAGATGCACTGATGGAAAACAAGAGCAGACGCGCGACGTACGTAAAAGTACTGGCAGGGGCGTATTACGCGGTACTTCTACTGCTATTTCCAGCTGTCGTCAAGGTACAACTGGTCCTCCATTAGCGGGTTGTCAGCCAAAGGAGTCGTGGACCCGGAGTGTCAAGAACTTTTCCGGAACGTGCAAATGGGAGGTGCATCCGTCGTTCCATCATTTTCCCTCACTGAGGTGGACGAGACTTCGGTCATGTCTGGTCAGCAGGAAACTTCCAACGAGAAAAGGATAAAGTCTCATCTCGTGGAGGCCGCCGGCGTAGGAGCTGAAGGTCTGACATGACATGCGTGCTACATTCCGTATAACACTACTTAATCGACAATGCTCCAGATCAAAAGCGAGTGTACAAGGAGTTCCTTGAACTCTGTCATCCTAGACGGTACATGGCCTTCGAGCAATTCGAGAAGTTCATGACTATGTTCGGTGGCTGGGAAAGGCCACTCCTGCCAGCTCTCTTTAGGTGAGGTGCAATGAAGATTAGCTTTAGGAGTTTCCAGTGGCCTTGGTCTCCCAACTCGTCGGATCCATGTTCTCAGGTGCTTCAACTCTCGAAAGGCGCAACAGCGTAGTCCACACTTCCTGACATTCTCCGAATTTCTGAGCGGCGTCTGTGCCTGCGAGCCCAACACGCCGCACGGGGAGCAGGCGGGTGAGGCGAGGTGCAGACACATCTTCTGGTAAGATCTCCATGTGAACGTAAATTGGTCCTGCGCATGAAACCTGTCAATTCTCATTACCAGGTACTACAACAAGGACAGCAGTGGACAACTATCTTTCAAAGAGTTCTGTTCTCTGGTCAGAGACATAAGAGCAGCCAAGGGATTCTCCACGGACACGGTGGATGTGGAGAACGAGGCTGCTGTATCAGCAAAGTGAGGCACTTATCCAGATGAGTGTAGTATGTGGCTGTGAGCTATGTCATCGCCAGAGTCTTTGGGTGCGAGGACAATGACAGCCTGACCTTGACTGACTTTCTCACCGGCGTGGGTCAACTCAAGTTCCGAGGAACTTCGCTGTTGTTGCGATCCCCGGAGTCTGTGCTAGGCGGACTCAGGAACAAGGTACGTTGTACCACAGTGTGCTCGTTTAGTATGCTTCCATGTACCCTTGTACGTACGTACGTGCTATAGTACTGCGACAACGTTGTTCAGTCTCCTCAACCGTCGTCGTCCTCACCTAACCGTAAGCGGTCGCGTCCCCAGCCGAAAAATCCTCCTCCTCTTACCTTCGACGACACCTCTCTCATGGATGAAGACCACATCAATAAGAACGATCTTCTTACCCCCACCAACGGCGGCAGCGAGCTTAGTAGCGAGAGTGAAGATGGTGGTTCTCCCTACGACTTCGCAACTCACGTGGTTAAGGTCAAGAGGTCCGGACAAGTGGTGGACGTGTCGTCTCTGTGGGATATGGGGCGTACGTAAATGTCCAATTAAGGTCCGCTTTACAAACGTAATGATGATTGTACGATCGAAGACAATTATTGTTACAGCATCACAAGAGGCAGTGACTGCTTCGTCCTGCTTCACCTCCTCTCAGAGAACGAACTTTGGTCGTCTGCAGTCCATTAAGGCCTTCAACGACAGCTCCGAAGCTAACGAAATGCTAAAGGGACTGAGGTATACTTTTTGTTTTACTGCACATACCTCGGGCGTATGATTGCTCATACGTACACACCTCAGGTACTTCGAGAGGACCTCCAAGAATAGCGTGCCTCCCAAGCCGCCGTTGTCCTGGGGCAAGGTCAGGGTAAAGCACAGCTGTTAGCTGTCACCACTGCACTGCAGTTAATGGTGATGTTATAGGTGGACATGAAAGCATTCGGGACGTCCCTTCTCGAACTTTGCCACTACACCAGAGGACTCTTGGTACAAGAACCTCGCCTAGTGAAACTGAAATCGCCCACATATATCCTTGGTATCGCATTGTAATCGTACTCGCTTTTTGGAAGCAGCGATAGCTACCTACTCTTCTGCACTTGTTAGGCGATTTGCACGGCAACTTCAGCGATCTCGTCTGCTTTGAGAAGGTCTTGTGGCGAATGGGTCCCAACTTGGTGCCTGCAAACTTCCTCTTTCTCGGCGACTATGTGGACAGGTAATGCATATAGGCAATTACAGGGCTGTAGGTACGTCTAAATGGACTAAATGATCTGCAGAGGCGACTTCGGAGTTGAGGTTGTTGCCTACCTGTTTGCGCAGAAAGTGACCGCGCCCACCAAGTTCCACTTGCTCAGAGGTGATGACTCAAAAGCTTGTTCACGCGGTGGATTCTTAACTGCTCCGGTCACTGAACGACAGGTAACCACGAATGCCGCAGCATCCAGCTCAACTTCACGTTCCACCAGGAGTGCTTGGATAAGTTCGGTAAAGACCTGGGTGGGAAAATCTGGGAGGAGATCAATAAGGTACGAGGGCAACATTTACTACTGCATCAAGTGGTAGACGACGTTCTACATATACTGCAGGTTTTTGACGTGATGCCGATAGCGGCGCTGATCGACAAAAAGATATTCTGCGTCCACGGGGGGATCCCACCACCGTGGATGGGAGACGGAACAATTCATGCGCTGGACAATGTATTACAAGACTGCTGATTGGATCCTCTCCAAGCCCCAATAAATCGCTTTACGTAGGTTAACAAAATTATACCGGACCCGGAGATGGACGAACCGTTGGTCTGGGAGTATCTCTGGAACGATCCTCTGCCGTCCTCAGAGACGTTGTCCCCCGAGAGCCAAGACGACCTGGGGGATTCTGAAAGCAAGGGTTTCGTCGCCAATTACCGGCGTGGTACTGGCCATATGTTTTCGGATACTGCCCTGGACGAGTTCCTTCGTAAGAACGGACTGTCGCACGTCATCAGGGCCCACGAAGTCAAGCAGGCTGGGTTTCAGGTTTGGATAAGTGTACGTTTATATCTTGGCATTGCGTGCCGGACCAGTGTCATAAGCCCTGCAGGAGACGTTCTTCCAAGTATCTGTATCTGCAGTCAAACCTCATTTCAGGTTCAGCACGGTCAGAAGTTGCTAACGGTGTTTTCGTCGTCCAAATACTGCGGCGGCGTTAACGAAGCGGCATGCGCTTTGGCAGACAACAACAAACTCAGACTCATCAGGCTAGACACTGCTTAAACACCTATTGTACAGCACATCCACAAGACTCAATGTCCATTCCAACATTTGTCCAGCAGTCATGGAATTTATTTGTACCTTATGTCATAAAGTCACTTAGGAGTGATCCAAGACGTAAACATGCGTAGAGACCACAGAGGAGGTCCCAGTCTCTAGTGAATTACATCACACTTATAAGCGGGTTTTTTCAGATGCTAAATTTGCGCACCTATGCTGGCCAGCACCCTCAGTTCTGGAGTCGTTAAGTGCTGAGCAAAGTGCGTGGGGAAGTAAGGTTGTTTGCAGAACTGTGTAAGGAACTCTGTCAGGTAATGGTTCAGGTTTAATTGGTAAAGAGGGTCTGAGAGAACGTCAAGGTCCTCCTCATCCTCCTCGTCTTCATCAAGGCCATCGTCCACTTTTAGTCCTAGAGAGAAACGACATCTCAATTAGAAAGAGTAGTTCATCATCAATGGCACTTTTTCATCTGCTTACGTGGATCTGCCAAGACTCGAGAGAGATCGACCATCTTGTGGGAGGCTCCTTCTCTGCTGGTGTCGTGCTCGTTTGGATCCTCATCTGCCCATTCATCGTCGTCCGTCTCCCCTTCAGACTCATCACGTTGGGAAGAAGCCAGAATTTCATTCATGGTGTGAAGTTCCGACACGATGAGTTTAAATATCTTCACCTGCACGAAATAACATAAAAATCTGAAGACTCCAAAACGATCTGCTCCATCCAAGCTTCCCTACCAAGACCGGAATTTTGGTATACTCCACAGGCTGGCTCTTCGTCTGCGAGCGAGTAGCAGCTCTGGTCGGTCCAGTTTGGATGATCTGAGGAAAGCAAATGACTCTAAATCTTCAATGAGAGCATTTCCCAAAGGTTTCTCACCATGTCTCCTGCCACGGTGATGTCCTGCAACCTAGTGTCGTTAGTGTTCACGCCGTGCTGGAGCAGCTTGGCCAAAGCCACTATCGAGACTCGATTCTCATACGAGCCGTAGACCACGTGGTGAACGCTGACCCACCTAAGCAGATTAACCAAGGCGTTATCGAGTAGAGATGACCATAAAATATACTTATACGTGCTTGGTAAGGACAAATGCAAGTGCTGATTCACCAGTCGGACCTGGCACGGAGGTTAGAAACGACAGGAGGGCGTTCAACTGTGTGTGTACTAGCTGGGCAAACACCATCAGAAGACTCTAAAGAAAAAAAACGTCTGGATGCAAATCTGATCGCCTGCGCCATGGCTTTTTCACCTGCACAACGCTGAGAGTTTGTGATCCCTGTAGTTTGGACAGTACAGCCTTGAGTAGGAGTTCCAAGTTCTCACCCAGCCGATCGCCAGTTTTCTGAATCAGTGTGGTCACCAGACGCCCCACGAAAGTGGCGCTGAATTCACTGCCCACCTACATGGAGGAAAAAGTCTTGCTGGTTCTGCTGAAAAAAGGCCTAGAACATGCTGACTCACCGGATTAAGCAAATGCTCAGCCACCTGCACCATGTACCACAGCCCCGTCTTGCCCTCTGCGTCCCTGAAGTGACATATCTGGTCAGGAGCCGTTGAGATGTAGGCACGGACGCACTCGCCGCCGCTCTATAACGAGAGTGAAGAATCTTTCACTTAGCATCAGTGACCTACGTGCCCAAAATCGTCGCGGAATCCTTATTAGTGGACACCGGTTGTCATTTCAAATAAAAATTGAGCGAGAGTACCCTTAAAGTGAAAAAAAAGAAAGTGGGTTAATGCTGTAATGATGTCGAACTAAAAAATGTCCGGCACTGGTCTCTCCATGCTGCCACTGAGGCGGCTGCAGCCTTGTGTATTGTCATTGGTGGTGGTAAAAATTTACCAGTGCCTCTGAAAAACAACGTAGGACATTAACAATCTCCTCCCTAACCCCCTACATCATGAGGCAGACCGTCTTTGTAGTCCTTAGAGTGTCTCCGGCGCTGGAGAATCCCCAGGATCGTTCTTCTGCTGGATGCAGCAACATGTTGGACAACGGTTCTTGGACAGTAGAGCTACTGATCCCAAAGACCAAGGCGAGTGCACGCCAAATGTTGGCAAAAATCTTGGCAAGGAAGCAGTGAGGGCCAACACCAAACTCATACAGAAAGCAGTACCAACAACCCACCCGAAAACAACGGAAGGCGGAGACCGAGTTGGTAATCATGCTCCAACTTCAAATAACGGATTATAGACAAACGAGTCATGTACCGCCGGGCATACAGCTAGAATGTTGGTAATAGCTAACATGCCTGTAATATGGAGTTGTCGTCGGATCTCAGCGTACATTGCACGACCGCGGGGAAAGCGGAGCTCATAAGAAGTTCAGATAGAGGGATTCGGGGCGGGGGCGTTCTCGTCCATGCTCCTACTTCACTCTTGAGAGGTCGAGGCTGGGTGGCGCGAACCAGAGTTTCCATGGCGTCCAATGCAGCAGCCTACAACAAAAAGGTCGTGGAGGAGCAGTACCTTTTTTTTTCTCTCAGTCCCACCTTCAGGCCGAGTTCAACAGTGTTTTCTTCCGCCGCCAGGATAGATACGAGTGTCGGCACCAGCCTTTCTTGTAGAGGCTGAAGACAGCGTTCGTTACGGCATAACACGGAGATTACATCCATGACGAGGTTCACCACGGAAGGATCTTTACATGAAGAAGAGCAACAGACCTCGCCAATGACAAAGCTGTATTCATTCTCTCAGTCTGACTCACCGCTGCTGTATTTCAAGAAGATCGCGATGATGAGCGGGCTCACCTTGGGTTCGCAGGAGAGCGTGAAGTCCTTGTCGCACTGCAAAAAAGCCCCCACGTCGTCTTTGGCAGCTCATGCATGCAAGGATTAGCTTAGTGGGCTCACCCCCAGTACGACCACCATATTCTCCAGAATTAGTCCAAGTACGTCGCTGGACCGATTAAAGGCTGAGCTCATGTTGATAAGAGCGTCCATGACGGCGGGCAGCACCGGTGCGAGAAATGCTCGTCGCTCGGCCTCACCACGGCGGCCGAGGAAGGCGCAGAAGCCGCGGATGGAGCGCACAGCGCTGATGCGCACGACGGACAGCTGGTCTGGAAGGATACGGCGACGTCACTGATTGCGCCTATGCAAGTTCTAGATTCTGATCACCTTCTTGCAATCCTCGTACGTTGGCCTCGAGAAACTGCGGCAGGGCGGAAGCCGGCATCTGGGACGGAAACCTGCTGCCCAACCAGAGGCATCGCCCGAATAAGTACGGAGAAGCTGAAATGGTTGACGTTAATCACGACCTAACAAGCCATTCCAACTGTCTTTACCTGGGTTGGCAAGATTAGCCAATACGACGTTCTGCAAATAGTTTTCCAAGTCGAACTTGACCTTTCCTGCCTTCACCTGTCCCTCGATGACTTCCTTCATGGAGCCCAGAGCCAGCATGGTAGCCTCATGCACCTTCCACCAATGTCGACTTCCCGAATGCTTTTGCTACATTGACTTTGCCGGGTCATCACGATCTTTGGTCGATTTATCAAGTTGGTTTACCTGTTCCGCCTCAGTCACGTGTCGCTCAATGGTCTGGATCAGGGCGACGCAGCATTCGTCCTCGAACTCCTCGCTCAGGGTCTTTAACACGGACAAGAATTTTCCTTTTTATATAACATTTATACAGGGCGACGCGGCAGCTGGTCTCACCAAGAGAAGGTCTTGCGCCGAAATCCTAACCGAGAACGCATAGGTGTGCTCGTCCTCCTCCTCCACGAACTGGTCGGGGTTCTCAGACCACTTCTCACACTGACAGAGGATGAGACGGGATAAGTCTCGGACAAAATTAACTGCATTGGATGTGTACCGGTACTAAACATCATTAAAGAGCGAGCGGAAAGCGCGCTGATGGCGGCGACGGCGGCAGCGACTTTCTATCTCCCATCGCTAATATGAAGGGAATTTTAAGAGAACATGCTATAAGCACCTTGCTGGACCGCCCCATCAGAGCGCATTGTGCGCAAAGCTTAACTTTTATATTATCTACCTAAAGTTACAATTTTATTAACCGCTACGAAGTAATTTGGACCCTCCGTGTATGTCTGGTGATCGATGCGTCCGGAAGGGCTCTTCCTCTCCCCGGAGCGTCGCGTACGGGATAAGCAAGAGGTTCACCGCCCTCATTGTGATTATTGTGTCTGCCTACACAACGGCTGAAATTGTCTACGCAGCTACAAGGCAGTCTGTACGGGTGGACCCTTGGGAGCGTACATGCCGTTTCTTCCATTTGCATGCATTCGGACGGACCAGTATCGTATCACGTGCTTGCTCATGTTCAGGGCAGGCGACCGAAATTCTCCTAGGCTACTACTGTTAAGAAGCTTATACCGACTTCCTATGGTATGCATCACTGGTACAAGATCCATCGCAAATGGATCCGCCACAAAGACTACCCAACGTTACAGCACCAACCTGATCTTCTGTGATTTGCATGTAAAGAACGATGTAGTATATGAGGTCGGGCAAGCCGCCCCTCACGGACTCCCGGTACCTAAATACATAAAGGAATAGTAGAAACTGCACTTTTTTGTCGTTGTGCGAAGGTGTTTACCTTGGCACCTCGACCAGAGACTGGACAATTTCAAAGATAGCGAAGACTAAGTTCTCGAAGCCCAAAACCTCTCCGTCAGAGTCCACCAGCTCCTCTTCGCCGCTGTCGGACTATAAAGGGGAAGTCAAAGACTTTACTTCAACAAAGAACGTTAAACTTCAGAATTCACTTACGTGGTTGACGATCTCCGCCACGTATTTGGCTGCGCAAACCGTCAACGTCTTCCATACAGCCGGGATCACGTGACTGAGGTAGGGTGTCATCGACTTGGAACAGTTCTTCAGGAGCACTACCAATGCTACAAATAAAAAAGGGGATTGACAAGAACGTCATCAAGCAAGCATCTCGGGCCAATAGGAGTAGGTTGGAGAGGCGACGATTTCTAGCGCGATTGGTATTCTCCAAACTGGGCCTTCTTGTCAAATGTTACGGCCAAGAGAACCCATGAATGGAGAGACACCACCTCACACCATGAAGGCCATTTCGAACGGGCGAGAGACACTAATTTCTAAGATCCGTATGGGTGTAGGTGTCTGACTGAGAAACGAGGAGAGACTTATCCTCCCAGCTTCTCGCGCGCAACAAAGAAAGGGGTGCGCGCCGCACGAAACGTGAGAAAGGAGGGCGCGCGAGCGCTTCAGGAACCCCGACAGGATTTGGCGAGTCCTTTTCTTTGTTAGGGATGAACATGGAGGGCCCGGGTTCCCCGAACAAGACAAGTGCGGGGAGGGTCCCCCAAAATCCTCCTGGCTGTGAACAAGAGCGTGACTGCAACGCAGCTGCTCAACAGTTCCATACATTTAGATCTGCGCATTCCGACAGCCCTTGTAACCCTTGAACTCAAGCAGACACGCCATAGACCACATGGAGGGGATCGAAAGACAGTCCTTTGGCCTACAACATGCTTTAATGTGCATGCAGCATCCCGTAAAGAACAGTCCCCATGTCCAAAGAAAGTCTACTCATACAGGAGCTTTCCCCGCACCCCATAAGAACCAGAAGGTGGGTAGAAGAGACGCGTGCGTCGGCATGACACGGCGGCGGACTCGAGATCGAAAATGCAGTTTTCCTCGCGAAAAACTTTGTGCAATCCTTCTGCTAAGCCTGGCAGACCGTTGATAGGTAAACAAATTAAACGATCTAACACACAAACATAGACGCACTTGGTGGTCGCCATTGCAACATCCGGCATAAACCTGGCCAAGTTTTGCCAACAAATAACATGCAAATGTACTGACAAAAAGTCCATTAGCTATTGGATGGGTGATCCATTAGACAGTTGCACGACAAAGCCTTGGGTATGACATCTAGCACGGACATTTTGTTATGCCAGTGGAAATGGGTGCCTACGGAGTCCCTCGTACAAGGACGAGGCAGCAGCCCGAAGGCACCGGTGTCTGTGTCCTTGGTGCACTCCTTCCATCAATCACTGCTGCACCACCAGGGTGCTTTCTTCTCGCAAAAGCGCATGTGCAAGATTGGGGTAGAGCAATTGCAGTGGGTGGAAGGGGCAGGGCCTGCAAGATTGGGCGGGGCTTGTGCGCTTGCAAAACCTGCGAACTTTGGGGGAGAAGGGGAGGGTGGTTGAACTTGCGCAAGAACGAGGGCGACATATTGATCGGGATGCAGAAGTAGACAGCAATGACGTAAGCACCGGGTGTGCAAATTCGCGAAATACATTGGATTTCACTGCTCGCAGCGCGGCGAAGACTGAAAGCCTATTACTCCTACTACTGACTCTACCTTTGCGCAAAGAGTTTTCTTTCTTTCTTTCATTCTTTCTCTGTCTTTCTTCCGTTCGTTCGTTCGCTTGTCGTTCATTCATTCCTTGTCACTATACTTTTACCTTTGAGAACTTCAGTCTTGAGTCCTGCATCCGTGACGTGAGAGTGGTCCGGAACGTGTAGCGCTGTCACCAGGGCCTCGGTGAACGTGGGAAGAATAGGACCGAGCAGCGATTGGGACAAACTCCTGATTAAGGATGGAACAAGTCAAGACGCAAGTACAGTAGAATGAAGTTTTTACACTCACTTGTTTGTGTCTGCCATGGTGCAGATCACATTCGCCATGGTGGTAAAGATCTCAATGGCCCTAGTCCTCGTACGAACCGTGAAGGCATCCATCTCCATAAAAATGCGATACATGTCTGGCAGAATGACAGGAGCAACCTCAAAAAAAAAAAGTAGGGGGATTTTTTTTTCAAGACGTTTGCAGCAGTGATGAGGATCGAGGACAAGTTACATCTGTGATCTGTGATCCTGAGATATCTCTGACGAACTCCTTCAGCACCCTGACCGCTCCTTGGACGGCGAATTCGTTGTGACTCTGAAGTGCAGCCATCAGCAGGTCGAACAGTTCTGGCCAATCTTCAGGCCAATCCCAATGACCGATCGTAGAAATGGTGTAAGCCAGTGAAGAGCGAACCTGAGGAGAAGTACAATGACTACGGTAGGGCTTTTAAGCATCATGGGCATTGTACTGAGGTAACTTTCACAACCCCAACTTCAACCGGATCAACTAACAGTGTACCGAATCTGTTGCAACCACACCCGCTTTAACCAAACCAAGTACTTCCTTTGGCCTTTCCCCAGCCACCAGCATTTTTTCCCCGAAAGCACCCTCAACCCGTCTATAACTTCATTACACAGCCATGATTCAACCCCTAAGTGCATCACTGCCAGTCGCAGACATGTGCAATGCTAAAAGCAAGATGCTTCAGGGGGACCAAACACTTACAGCCTTAAAGCTTGGAAATTATTCTTAAGAGAAAGGTTGTAGTAGGTGTACGGTACAATAAAGTGCAGGTGACAATAATGAGTAACTATCTCTATCCTTAGAATGTCTGGCAAAAAGCTGTGCAAATTCTTCGTGCCCCAAAGGGTCCCCCCTTCCAACGTTGCGAATATCCATTATTTGCGTTGGGTGGCGTCTGTCTGTCTCGTCCTGTGATGCGAATTCTCTAAAGGGGTTGGTGGCTGGTGCAGATCGAACAAAGGGGTTTCTGAGATGGGGAGAGAAGCAGCACAAAGGAGGGAAAGGGATTTGTAAAACACCGGGGTTCAAACATATAGCAAAACTTCAATATTGTCACCGATTTAGTGTTGTGACGAAAAAATGATTACTGACCTAAAGAAGAAAGGGCTACCATGAACATCTGAAGTCTTTACCAATGATAAGTTGCCCTTGCGCTGCATCAAGTACACGAAGTAGGATATCAGTATTAGAATATTGGGGTTACGTACGTTCGTACAAGCCATCGATTGCTGAACATGGAAAGAATCACAGATCCAGAAGTTTTCCTCGCTGCCCAAAAGTCCCCATTATTTGGTTTAGGAGCACTAGTTGTCTCAACTGTGGAGAAGCTCTATTATGACTAAGCATAACCTTCTCAGGTCAGATCAGTGACAGGAAAAAGAAATTCTCCCCTAGAAAGCTCATCCGCCAGTGCAAATTATCTGATCCCCTTGGCGCAGAGGAGAGAAAAGAAACTTTGTGCAAAACTCTTCTGCCCAACGTACAGGATGTTTGAGGCCACAAAAAAGACACAATCAAACCGTCGCAGTCATTCTCGTGGCTCCCACACGGAGCCCGCGTGTGCCAGTGTTGCGGAGGACCAAGCATTGCCTTGGGTCGTCATGGGTGCCAACGAAATGCATGCGTTGGGCAACAGCGGCCACAGGGTTACTCTCGCTCAAATGCACATCGTGACAGACCGGGGGGAACATGTGTCTATACTGGAGTGGTTGCAGAAATGTTCCCTTTGTCGCCCTTTTTTCTACCCCTTCATTCAGCTTGCAGGCTATCTCACAAAGGAGGAGAGAACCTCGAGGAGAGCAGAGACTTTCTTTGTCTCAGAACAAATTTCTGGATAGAAGATCGGACTTACAAAGCGGCTGAAAAGTAGCGCATTTTAGTGCCAAGACATCGGACTAGTGCATAAAGAAATCAAAGTTTGATAGATATCGGTGGTGCCCAAAACCTTGACGTGACAGCAAGAATCAATCAAGGTTGCCAACGTTGGGGCCGTCAGGTAAGATGATTCCCAAGGTTTGGTCGTGATGGCATTTGAATTGGTCATGAGAACACAATCAATTGTCACTAGACCTAGGGGGAAAAGTTGTCAAAATGTGCAAAAGAGGACTTAAAAAGTTAACCAAGACATGGTCCCTCTGTTTCGAAATAAGTGGGCCATTTGGAACTGAAGATTTATTGGCAGATTAAAATAATGCCATGACCTAAAATAATACCATAGTTGTTGCACCGCAACTTAAGTGCTGGTGGTCGTGGAGTTAGGAGCCAACAAAGTTGGTGATTTGACGGTGACATCAAAATCATACCTTCTGCAACTACAATACTTCAGTTTTTGCACTGAAAGTGAGGGATATTGTTCAAAGTCAAATCTGTCAAACGAAAAGTGTTATGAGATCTTCTCCGCGGCAGCGACACCAAGATGGCCGAGCATTAATACAGTAGTGCAACTACGACCAGTACTTCAAAGCAAATCATTTTTTCCAAATAGGTTATGGTCCTGCTTCAATCAATCAATCATAAACACGCTACCTAAAGCCTCACTTATTTTGGAAAAATTGAAACGGGATGATGGCTGACTTATGTTATAACAGAGGGAGTAGAAAAAGTTCCAATATTAAAAGAAATATTTAAATGCAATCAAAATTATAAGAGTGAGACCGAGAGGAACGAGAGCAGGGGGCATGAGCGAGACAGCGTCGAATTGTCTGCTGGATACTTCTGCACCTTTGCCTTTATTTGGTCTGACCTAAGTCACTTTTTTTAGATTTACAGTTTTTGAACCAGTTTTGAATTGCTTAATTCGAAGGATTAAATGTATATAACACTTTTAAAAACGTCAGTTTTGACTAATTTTGCTTTCTAAAACATTTTTTAATTAACAAACGTTCTACCAATGAGAGTTCACAGTAATTGGTCGCCTTTTATAGATGGGTGCAACAAAGAAACTGCTTCAAAATGGCTGCTGTTGCCTTGGTGACTTACGTAAACCTGGAGTGCACCTTTCACGAGTGAGTGCTGTAAATGAGGGTGCATCTTACGCGCCTAATCTAAGGGTGGAATAAGCAGCAGAATAAACAGGATGGACCAGAAGTAACTACCATCACTTGGGGGTCCATAGCTTGGCTTCTACAGGACATGGAGCAGTGGGGTTGGCGCCAATGGAAAAAAGACCTGTAAAACCTTTAGTGTTAATCATCGATACCAACCTAGGGGATGAATCAGACCTGCCAGAGGCTAAAACTTAAAAATATTTTTTGGATTATATTTGTGTGAGGTTTATAGAACTTATGGGGATCAATGATTTTTGAATGTCTTTACTGTCGGGCTGGCTCTCCAGGGAACTTCTTCCTCCAGTTCAGCTTGAAACTGACAGACAAACAGTCCTCCATATGCATCTTGACACAGAAGACCAGATGGTCCTTGTTGAAGCGACGCATTTTGGAAGAATTATCCAAATGGCAAAACCCAGGAAAATTTTCAACCCTCAAAAAACCGTCTCAACATTTGAGTCTGGGTGATTTTCTCACATGTCATGAAGGCTTTGAATCTCGTCTTTCCAATGGCACCAATCCCATCTCTCGGGGTCCTGTAGAAGCCAAGCTATGGACACCCAACCGATGGTAGTTATTTCTAGTCCATCCTGCACAGTAAATTCATGACAGAAATTGATCTGGCAATTTGAAATTTCCACACCCAAAACGCCCAAGGAGCAGGAAAAAGATAAAATTTGGCAGAAATTTTTTTCTTGCATAAAAACGTTTGACATAAAAGTTGAAATATTTCTGGGTCTAGTTATTACCACGCCTTACAGATAAAAAAAATCACGTGATCACCATGGTCAAGGGGACACTCCGGTCATAGAGGGCCATTAGATGGATTTACTTGTCTATTCTGCATCCCAATTGTTCCATGCGTCAATAAAATCTAATTGTCTGTAATTACCCTGTTATGATACATTTTGAAAAAAATTAGTCATAACGGGGCTACTTTTCGGCCACGCTGTGCAAGCTAAAGGTTAGACTACTGTGAGCATTCGTGACATTGGTGTTTGAAGGGTCAGCTTGCTAGTTCAATAGGAGGAAAATCGTAATTTACTTCGGCCTACCTTGCTGATAGATTCCTTTAGCCCTTCAGGCAGCATCTTCCTGATGGCGGCCTTGGCCTCTGGCGTGGTCTCAGGGGGCTCATATTTCTCTGCACCTGAGTTCCAGTGGACATCGACATACTGGCGGAGTAGAACTGCAGTCATCTGGCGCAGCGCCACAGGTTGATCTTCGGACAGGGTCAGCTCGGTCAGCAAGACACCGAATTCTAAGGGAATGATATTGATAATCGGTATATATATAAAAGGATAGGGCCGTATGTACATGTGTCTGCCTATCTGCGCGCGGCTTAATCTAGGTATAAAAATCATGCTTTTTGTGTGGTTGCAATGAACGTGGGAACCACTGAAGGGATCTAGACCAACATCGGAATGAAGCTGTGTTTTTCAGGGGGGGGGGGATCAAATCTGACCTCGAGGGGGCTCCTAGGGGGTTACTTTATGGGTGGATGGGCTGATGAGGTCAGATCCGGCCTTGAAGGTCACGTGTGGTTGCAAGTTGAGGTTGAAGATTTTGTGTTGGTGAAATATCTTTAAACTCAGATTGTGACCTGAAATAGCCTCCGGGGGGCATGGACTGTATGAAGTACATGGACTGTGCAATGACGTGAGTATGAGACACCCTCTTACTCACTTTATAGTTAAGTTTTAAATCACCCAAGCAATGCCGGATGCCTCATCTGGGGAGTCATTGTAATGAGTTAACAATAAGGAATCAGGAATGAGGACGCGAAAAGGAAGAAAATGACAAGTAGGTGTGAGAACGGCTCACGAGACTTGTTTCATCTCACCTTCGGTGACCTGCAAGGCCTTCAACTGTTGCTCTGCCAATCTTCGCTGATCCTGATCGGGAGAGAGCAGATGCCCCAGGACCTCGCTCAGAGTCGACCGAAGCTCAAGGGCTGGAAATGTCATTGCGAAGACCTTTGCGATCACGGCCAAGAAGACTTTGTTTACGACAAAATCGGCGCCAGCTTCAGCGTGACCCCCGCGAACAAAAAACCAATCACAATCGTCCTGACTTAGTACGAACACGGCTTTTTTTCGGAACAGCTGCTTTGCTCGAATGTTTACTTCAGGGTTGCCAAGTGATTATAAATACTATCCAGTGGTGCGACGCATGAGGGCAGAGAGCGCAAACGAAGGCATTTTCACGGAGAATGATTGCCCAAGTTTACCGAGACCTTCGTGGACACACTACATGCACAAGTTATGCTTATTAAAACTTGTCTACGAGCTGGAGAATGCGCTGTCGGTCTTGCTCCTTGGTGTGTCTGGAGTTCTCGTCATCGTCGTCACCGCCTCCGAGGTTCCCAGCATACTCCCGGAGCACCTCTCTGATGTCCTGCACAGACCCCTTCCTTTGCGCCAGAATCTGCAGCACTCGCTGCTTTACCGCCCCGGCGGCCGAGCCTGAGCAGACCTCTGCTACGATGTAGTCCACCAGCTGAAGAGTAAACAGCCCGGCATCGAGTAATTTAAGATACACACCGTCTTCATCGATATCTTCAGCAGCAAGTTTGGCTTCGACGGCGCGCACCCGGTCAAAGTACTTGAAGTGCAGCTCCATCACGCGCTCAATCTTCTCGTGGTCACGTTCGGTGAACCTGTCACAGATGTCAACATGTAGGGAAGGTACTTTCTCGAGTATAACAAGAGCATTCATTACTTTGCTAGAACTCTTTGCTTGTGCGGTTCCCTGCAATTCTTGAGCAGGGACGCCACGATCCCAACGGTGTGCTCTTCGTGCTCCTCGGCGCTGACTCCTCTACGGTGTTTCCGGCTGGGGGTCTTCATGAGCAGAGGAAAGATGGTACGAAGGCCCAAGATGTCCACGAACTTGGCGCAGCAATCCCTATTGCACGCACGTAGAGAGAGAACAAGACTTAAGAACTCATTTTCAGTGGCATTATCACTCACATGCAGCATCGCGCATAGGGCCTTCAAGGCAGACAAAATGTGTACGACATATTTTGAGCCACAAGTTTGAATTTTAGATCAAAATTCAGCATCTGAACTATGGGCAGTTTATTTGCTTGAGCAATAAGAACAAAAAGCAAGGGACTGTGATGCCATTGTCCTTTGAGCTAGTATAGCTCAACTTCTAATTTTAGGAAGAAGAACTTAATGGGACACTGAGGAAGTCTCCATTTCTCTTACCAACTTTCTATGTCAAAAGTACTTACTTCCCCTCAGATCCGTCCAGTGCATGATTGAGCACCTTAAGGGCGCCTGTTCTCGACGCCTTCTTCTCCCTCAGCATGAGGTTCATGAGCTGCAGTCCCTCTCCTCGCAGAAATCGTTCTCTGTTGGGAAAATGAAGGAGCAAGGAACAGATGCAGTCAAAGAGGTTTTCCATGAGCTCTCCCTCTTCAGCTGAAGTGGGGTCGTGCCGCTTGTAGTAAGCCAGCTGCTGGAGCAAGGAGTCCATTGCGCCCGAAGTCTCACCGAGCGACTTTCGGTTTTCTGGCTCGGAATGCAGCAAAATGGAGAGGATCTCAGCCGCATACAGTTTGTTATTATCAAAGGGGACCTGGAGAACAGCGAGGAGAGGACAGTAGATAGGGCCACACACATAACAGAAACATCGGCGTTTAAGGTCTCATTACGCATGAATCACGTAGCTACTGAAAACTTACCTTGACTTTCAGTCGTCTTAGCAACCAGGACAAAAGTCCCCCCTTTGCTACTTCGAGACAAACCTTCGGCTCCAATTCAACCTTTAAAAAGACTTGTCGTTAATATGGTCCACTAAGTATACGACTTCTCCAGCATTTGCTCACCAAGTTCTCTATGATGCCCAAGCTCGAGTGGATGCCTTCGGCCTCCTCCTTTACGTTGTCATCCAGCCTCTCAAGATTTTGCACAAGGAGGGCGAGTGCTTGCGCCTCTAAGAGTACCTTTACCAGAGCCTCCGCGCTGTCTGGTGCCTCTTGCAAGACGTCAGGGTCCGTGAGTTCCTGCAGCAACTCCACCACGGCCACCGAAATGTCTGCGTTCTCGTGTGCCAGAAGCCCCAAGAAGGACGGGACGCACCGGAGTTCCACCAACAACGGGTAGAGGTGAGGGGCGGCAGCCAGATCACGCAGCCGTTCTACAGATTCATGTAGATCCACCTCAGAGGCCATGAACCTGGCGTAGAAATAGGCTTAGCAATCCAAGAAGTAGCAATGTCAAGCATCATGTGTGTACACAGTCAAGAAGAGGACGAACCGAACCTATACAATCTAACTTACAGGAGCAGTAGTTCCGTCAGGGCGTCATCACTTAGGATCGCTTGGCACCATCAATTAAAGTAGTACCGCAATACCAAAAACGTAACACAAACCTGGTCGGTTCGTCTGGGTGCTTGACGCGGAGCTCCTGGTTACGCAGGGCCTTTTTCTCGAAGTCCAGAATAAGTTTCTTCATGCTTGCTTCGTCCAAGGAGATTCCGCCGTCGGTGTCGCCTTCGACCATGCCTCTGGACTCGCCCTTAGACACGCTCGCCGCCTCCTTCTCCAGTGCGGCGAGCCTTTCCTCCTCTTCCCGGCGACTGAGGCGACGATCGCCCTTTTGCTGTCTTCTCCTCTTTGAGGCGCGGCCGTCGTACGAGGAGTTCGCGTCCGGGTCGTCCGAATCGTGACCGCGTCCCTCGGGGTCTTCTTCTGCCGCCGGGCGCTTGGGCGCTGTCGCCGGCTTGAACTTCATCAACTCCCCAATGTCCATCGTGAATGGATATGAGTAAAAACACAAAGTGTTTTCCACTGCAACAGCAACATAAGCTTGCGAAGTTTACGTGTGCCGGGTCAGAGTAGCCACGACTCTAAACACTGAGTGACATAAAAAGCTTCAAGTATCTGTATAAATTCTTAGGAATGCTCAGATTCGTTCTGGAATAACATTTCACAAGTGATCTAGGACTTAAGAGGTAAGGTTCAAGTGATTGACGGCCCTGGGAAGGTATTGTCTGACCGCAAAGTCTTCAAAATTAAGATCAAGTGGCAACCCTGCAGACGGCTGTTGAGCGGAAAGGAAAATGCCATTTACGAAGATGTAAACAAGAGGCCAGGTTCAGGACAAACTCTGTTTCGTTCGACTTGGCCCTGATCCTCGACATCGTCTTGTCGCGCTATGTCATTTCTGAGGACAAGGAGTTTCCATGCTAGACAAGCGCTCTTCGCCCTCTGCCGAGCAGACAGTGTCCGGGTGTCCTATCAACGCAGTCACGTCAGGCTCGGACACGATGACAGTGGGTCATCCGACTTCAGAGATGGAGGGTAAGGAGGTCTTAGACGAAATCTTTAATGCGAAGTCACTTTAAGTTTTGTTTTGTGTTAATTGGACAGTTTTCCAAATCGTTGCGGTCATTGATGACCGGTTATTGTTATTGATCAAAGTCGTACTTTAACGGACGAAAGAATCTTTCCTCTTGCAGCAGAGGTCTCTCCGCCTCTGATGACGACGACATCTCTTCGGCCGCTGTAAAAGATGCAGCTTCGTTGGTGCTAAAAGAGAAGGTAGATATCATAAATCCGCACGCCCGAATCGACCTCACCAGCACAAGACTGAAGATAAAGCCAAAGGACAAGGAGAAGCTTCGCTGGATCGATTCTCTCCGGGTGCAATTTTCGGGAGGCAGGGGTGGACACGGATATCCCCAGAAAGGCGGCTGCGGCGGAAAGGGTGGAGACTGCATTATAGGTGATGGAGCCGAAAATTGCACTATATATTATCTGTCTGAATATCAGTATACTGTATCTACTACATGTGACAATATTTCTTTTCTCACAGTTACGGAAGAAGTTACACCGAACAAGTCCCCAGATCTGTATGGTCTCTTCGAGCGAAACTTTAAAGACAAGAAACAGGCTGTAAAAGCTGACAACGGAGGTAACGCGTCCAAGAGAAAGCTCAGGGGAGATATCGGCCAGGTAAAGAAGTGAGTAAACCATGTCAACCCATCTTCAAATGCTCCTCCACAGGATCGGATCTTAAATGTACCTCCCGGCTTGTGTCTTGTCAACGATTCTGGTGCTATTGTCAGAGACCTTAACTCGCCAGGGGAACGCGTGACAGTAGCTGCCGGTGGTGAAGGCGGCGGACCAGCAAACGGTTGGATGGGTCAGGTCGGCCAGAAGTTGCATCTAAGATTAGATCTTAAGCTCATCGCCGACATCGGCTTGGTGGGCTTTCCCAATGCAGGTAAAAATATTGATACCCATTTCTAGTACCATCGTTGTGTCTTGCAGCATTGAGGATGTGTACATAGGCATTCTTTTCAGGCAAGAGCACCCTTTTGAAAGCCATTTCTCGTGCACGTCCAAAGGTTGCTGGCTACCCCTTCACTACGCTCCGTCCTTTGTTGGGCCACATCGCTTATCATGACCTGAGAGTTATTACCATGGCTGATCTGCCAGGAATCATAGAGGGAGCACATTACAATGTCGGAATGGGACACAGGTATAGTCAGTGAACTTAAAGTTGGCAATAGCAGCACCTTAGAGTGTTAGTGCTTTTTCCTACCTTAAGATTTCTGAAGCATCTGGAGAGGACACGACTACTTCTCTTCGTGGTGGACGTACAGGGTTTCCGCCTTCGTGAAGATTGTGACTTCCGCGATGCATTCCAGACCATAGCGCTGCTGAACAGAGAGTTGGAGCTCTACTGTCCTGAATTTGTAAAGAAGCCTGCAGTCTGTTTAGTCAACAAGATGGACACGGAAGGAGCACAGGAGAAGTAAGCTAAAGGCAATTTCTTATTAAAAGTAACTCATCCATCCTCAGAGGGCGATTGCATCTTATTGAAAATAAACTTTGTCCTTATTGCTTCATATTCACTTTTCAGACTGCGACAGATTGAGTTATCTCTCAATGACGACTACGAGGAAAGCTTACTCTCTCTGCCTGAAGAGTTCCGTCCTCAGAGCCGAATGCATTTTGACGACGTCCTGCCCATGTCTGCCAAGTTTAGCCAACGGTCCGTCCAAGCGGTCAAGAAGAGGTTACGGGAATGGATCGATGCTCATGAAGAAGAAGCAGATGTGATGTCTGTGCAGCAGCTGAGGACTGAGCTTCAGGATCAGTCTGTACCGAAAGGACCATCCATAGTATGAACGGACACATAGCTTGCGTGCTAATATAATCATGCCTTAAGGGCATGGAACTTCGTACCCCAACTTCTGCTGACCCCACTACTGTCTCGCGAGGTGACCTGTAATATAAACAAACACTTTTCTTTATGGGGCATAGAACATGAGTACAAATGTTTTGCATTTATCTCACCGTGATGGTCCCGCCTTCCTTGAAAAGCATATGATCAACAGCATGTTTGCCGTTATCATCTATGACGAGAGGACTAATATCTTTGTCATCGCCAGAGATCCCATGGGTATCATACCTCTCTATATGTGATAGGGCGAAGATGGAAGTGTGTGATAAGAATCACTTGAGGTGGATGTCCCCTGTACGTCAGTATACGTAAGTGTGCGCAACAGTTATATTGCCTGCTTGTCGTAACTGCTTCATTCTGTTGCTATTCCCCTTTACTCATTGGATTGCTTCTGAACTAAAAGCTCTCCAACAACACTGCCTTCATTACGAGTCCTCTCCTGCCCATTGCTACAAAGGAAAGGCTCCAGAGCATCCCATTCATGGAGAAATGAAGAGGTTCTACGACTCTAGATGGTTTATAGACCAGGTGCAGCAGCTGTAGCAACGATGGCGATGTACGAGAATATAGTGAAAATTTACATTGCACATGTATGGTACCATGCCCACTGTATTGGCCTGGAAGGGTCTCCAGATTTAAAGGCAGCGAAGGCTATAGCCAAACACTTCGGAACCTTGCACTCATCGTTCACCTTCGCAGTGCAGCGAGGTAATCTCACGTAATATTGTTCTCAATCACTCATAGGAGCTCAATAACGTCTTAAAAGGTCTGGATGCTCTTTCTGATGTGATCTATCACCTGAAAACTTTCAATGTGACTACTGTTCGAGCTTCTACGCCAATGTTTCTTGTGGCTCGCAGGTAATGGATCTGCACCATTCACGTTGCTTATAGCCACACACATTTGAGTACTGTATACGGTATGTAAATGATAAAACATGCACCAACGTTATCATAACTGTCACAACAGAGCAAAAGTCACTGGTTGCAAGATGGTGTTAAGCGGAGGAGCAGATGAAATCTTTGGTGGATACCTCTACTTCCATGAAGCACCCAACACTAAAGAATTCTACCAGGAAACTGTCAGGAAAGTAGGTACTCACAGGCAAATTTTTTTACATATAGTACTTACTATCATGCACCTGACAGCATCTAAACTAATATTATGTCATTTTGAAGCCATTTATATCTGGTTTCTGGTGAAAGCTGTCCACAAGTAGAACTGCCTCCGTGTCAATAAGTCCATGATGGCAAGGGTGCACCCTTGCCAGACCGTGAAATTCTCGACTATGCGATGTCAATCGATCCCAAGTTCAAGATGTGTTCAGGTCAGAGAATCTAAAAGAACATCAAAAAGAATCTAAAAGAACATTTGACGTCAAAGAAGACCCCTATCTGCCTCAAGAGGTGCTTTGGCGACAGAAGGAACAGTTTCGGATGCAGCTTGTAATTACACATTAAATCTGAGCTGTTCCAGATTGCGTACAACCGCAGATGTATAAGTGTTTTGCGTCTGCATGTAGGATCGATACATTGAAAGCCTTCGCCGAGTCTCAAGTGTCTGATGAGAAGATGTGCTTTGCCGCCAAGGAATTCTCCACAGAAGAGGGTGGTGGTGGTCATGTACCAAAATCAGCACCAGTGCCTACGCCAACCACCAAGAAGGTCTCGCCCTCGAAGCTGGTCTTGCCTCGACCCGAAGCTGATCTTGCCTCGACCCGAAGCTGATCTTGCCTCGACCCGAAGCTGATCTCGCCCTCAAAGCTGATCTCGCCCTCAAAGCTGATCTCGCCCTCAAAGCTGATCTCGCCCTCAAAGCTGATCTCGCCCTCAAAGCTGATCTCGCCCTCAAAGCT
>JAAUXU010044751.1_pt1 | contig 23094 bp, 33 predicted proteins | sample 7278151 | NCBI WGS metagenome assembly JAAUXU01 (sample SAMN14350113, study PRJNA611818) | marine sediment metagenome | isolation source: surface marine sediment (1.8m) | place: French Polynesia: Moorea | collected 2018-08 | reverse complement strand
GGTGGTTTTTTTTTATTCTTTTTTTTGCTTGCTGGAATTATAATTTTTGAGGTCGCTTTCCTATCTAATAAATAATGATGGCAGAATTTTCCTGTATTTGTAAGTGGATTTCCCGCCGCCCCCCCCCCCTCATAAAGGCGGCCTCTCTTTTTCCCCCCTCATACTGTAGATAAAGAGCAACAGATCGGTTGCAGCCACTGCTATCAGAACCCTCCTTTGTTGCGCTTCTTCCATTGTTGTGTGATCGATTCCTTCCCATATTTTTAATCATTCCTGAAGAGCCCGAGCGGGACCGGGGAGAGGGGAGGGGGTAGAAACAAGAGGCTCCGCCCGGAGCTGCTCGCCGGCCTCGGGCCTGGCAGGCCTCGGGCCTCGCCGGCCTCCAAAAAGATGGGAAAAGAAGAGGCTTCTTTTGCCTATCAACTCGTGCAGCTTTTCTTTTGTGTCGAAAGGGGAGTGGGACAATTTGGTAACTGTTGGTGCTGTTGCTCCTCTGCCAAATTTGCTTTTACCCCGGCGTCCTCGACGTCCTCGGCGTCCTCGGCGTCCTCCTCCCGACATTACAGCAATTACGGCGAGCCCATTTTTAGGGGGCGCCATTATTGTTATTATTCGTGTGGGCTGGGGCTGAAATGTGTCAGAAAAAATAGCTGTTTGCTCAGGGCGACTTCGCAAATTTATTTTTCCAGCGGGTAGAGAGAGGAGGGGCGCGTGCGCGTGCGCGCGCACGAGCGCGCGGAGAGCACGAGAGAGAGCGCCAACGTGGGCTCCTCCTCCGTGTGCTCCTCGGCCAGGATCAGGGGAAGGACGAGAGTGGAGAAGTTAAACAATCTGAGTGACAAACTATGCAACTTTGGGGGGGGGGGGTGACTCTGTCGAGCCACCGTTTTGCCTGGAAGGCCTTCTTCAAGGCCCCTTTATCAAGGCCTTTGCCAAGAAAGGTGGTTTCTTTTGTCTGGCCGAGGTCTTTTTTTTTTCTCCCTCTCTTCTTGCATAATTGCGTGTAATTAACTTTCTTCTCCCGCACTCCGGTATCGATTTATGCTGTTCTCTGCCGACTCCACCGGACACTTTTCGTCGCTCAATGGAATATTCGTGCGAAAAATGATTGATCCTCGCCAGTAATGCGATATTTCGTGATCATGATTCATTATCGGGCCACTTTTCTTGTCACGCACCTCATTTTCCTCTCTCCGGAGGAGAAGTTAATAAACAAACAGGGAGGACGCTTTTCTTTCTTTCTTTTCTTTCTTTTCTTTCCCTCTTTCCTTTCTTTCCCTCTTTCCTTTCTTTCCCTCTTTCCTCCACCCACAGAAGCATCTGCGCCAGCAGACAGAGAAGAGCATCAATGTCAAATTCGTTGCTTTTTTCTTCGTCATCGTGTTTCGCCAACTTCTCCCCAGGGTTCGGCCCTTTTAAGGTGTCATTTCCAATGAGGGTCTGGGGAAGGAGGAGGAGGAGGAGGGAAAGAGGGAAAGAAAAAGCAAATACGTGCAGCCCGGGTGGGCGGGACCCGCCGGACCCGCCCCATCCGCCCACAAATGTGCCCGGTCCAACGCGTCTTCAGCACAGCCCCCTTCTTCTTCGCCGTGTGTGTCTCTCTCCAGACTTTGGCCGCGTTAACCGCACCTTAAGGGCCGTGTATTTCCCGTGAAGCTTTTGCAGCCAGACAATTTCTCTTCATTTAAAATTCCACGTCAGTACTACAGAAGCTTCTCTGGGGAGAGATGAAGAAGAAAGGAAAGTCAGAGGAGCAAAAAGTTCCCTTTTTTTCCATGCAAGTTTGTGTTTTGGCTGATAAAACAAGCGTTTCTTCTTGCCTTCGCCCCCCGGAAGAGAAGCTGGTGACGCGCCGAATCAAAGGCCTCCGCGGCCTCGGCCGCGGCCCTCGGGGCGGCCCTCGTGCACACGGTGCGGCCGGCCGGGCGGCCGGACGGCAAACAGGCAGGGGCCCCTTCCTCATCCTACCTGTCCGGAGCTGCCGGTGTCCTCACTTCATCTTTCAAAGATCGCGTGAGCCGCCAACAAAGCGCAATCTGGCTTTTACGAGCTCTTTCTGCCTCAATCTGCACCAGCAGAAGCAGCTGTGACTTGGGAGCAGCCTTACAAAAAGGGGGGCGGGAGAGTTTTTTTTTTCCCCCTTTTTTTTACAGTAGAAAAATCACCCTCTCATTTTTCGGGGGTTCCTTCTTGGTCTCCCCCCTTCCCCCCAAGGGGAAATTCTTATTCAGCCTCTCCCCCTGCCTAAGAAAAGATGAGGGAAAGCAAATGTCGCAGTCATCGTGACATCTGCAACAGAGGATTTCTCTCTCGCGCTCTCTCTTTTTGCACAGTGAAGTGGACTTTTCTCACAGTGCAAACTTGCACCTTTTGCTCTAATTTCTCACTCTCCCTCTGCTTTCCCCAAGTTGTTCCTCTTTAAAGACAAGCTCTGCTCATGTTTTATTCCTTTGCTGCATTGCCGATACTTTCCTGATCCTCTCGACCTCGTCGTCCACGCCCAGCCCGACCACAATGAGGCCGTTTTCCACGCTTACGAGGCTCCCACTGTGTCGCATCTGTTATGCAAAAAGGTGGCCGAGAGGAATTTGCATTCGGTCGACTGGAATTTTGGCCAAATTGCGTGTTTTCTTGCCGACTTCTCCCATTTTTTCCCCTCTCCTCAGCCAGGTAGAAGATTAATCATGTCCCCCCCCTTTTTCCCCCCGGAAAAAAACCCCTTGATTTCGCTCCGGAGTGTCCAAGGAGGCCTGCGAAAGAGCAGTTTTGTGATTAATGACTGCTTCCCTTTATTATTTGACACGTTAAGGTCGGTTTTCACTGGCCCAAAAGTGATTCTTTTCTGGGGGGGTAATCAATTAATTAATTAGGGACGGCGGCAACAGCTGCTGACAACACAAAGTGAAATATATTGCCGGATGGCAAACAAAGAACCCTTTTGAGGCAAGCGCTCATATATGGTAAACACACGGATATTCGATACGTTACAATAGTTTCACACGTACAGAGAGAAGAAAGCATCATTTAATCAATATTTACTAGAGCGAAAAGAGGCTTTTCCTTCTTTTTTTTTTAGCCCTCTCCCCCCCCCCTTAACCTGCCAATTACGGATCTCATGTACGTGAGAGGCCAAGAGTGCAAATTTGGCCTCGTCGTGCCAATTCTCCTGGTCACATTCATGAAGACTCGTTCATTCATTGAGCCAATGCTCCTGGTCACACCAGGGGCGAGTCCCTGACTGCTGGAGTTGTTCATGGCTGAGCAACTTGACCCGAGGCGGGTGAGGGAGGAGGGGTCAGAGAAGCAGACGGGGGTTGTGGAGGCGGGAAAGCACACATAATTCATTTCTTTCTGGTCACAGCACTTTTTGCCCACGGTGTTTGTGGCATAGCAATAATAATTCTGCTGCTGCATCCATCACTCTCCAGCCAGCAAAAATAGCTGCGGAAAAAAATGACAAAATATCTCGCACAGATTTTCTCTAGTGGATTTTGTGCAACAGAGATGCGAGATCATCAACAACGTCGTAGGCACGCAGTAAATCCTCTGTGTGTGCAGAGAGAGAAAGCTGGAAAATCCCATGGGAAGGCAGAGAATGAGAGAAAGCTTCTTTTTCCCCTCATTTCCCATTAATTCCTCATGGATGCAAAGAAAGAATAAACTTTTTTCCAGGCCACATAACGAAATATCCCCTTTTTTTTCGAGGCTGGAGATGTCAAAAGGGGGCTGGAAAAACTGTCAGGGCCACATCTGACCCGTCACAGTTATGGCCAAGGCTGAAAAGTGTGAACTTTGTTCACACCTAACAAAGTTTTTTGAAGTGTGAAGTGTAAATGGTTTCACTTTCGGCCAGCTGCCAGACACAAAAGAACTACAGGGTGGAGACTGTTTCATGTCAGCTGCTTTTCTCCGGGCTAAATGAGTTGCGATCACTGCACCAGGGTCTCTCACAGCCACCGGTTCGACTCAGCCGGGTCCATGGCCGTGCAAGTCCGGGCGGGCAGAGTCACTCACTCCGGTCACAGTTTAGGCATCTCTTTTGGGCCGGATCCTCCCCCAGCTTTGGTGTTGTAGCTCCCATTATCTCGTCGACAGGGTTATTTTCATGTAATTCATGAGTCTTGCACTAAACAATCCCCACCCGGTACAACAAATTCTGGCCAGCTGTGCTGCTCTGGGAGCTGTTGAGCTCTTGGAAAGCTCACCGATATCAGTTAGGAAGAAAAAATGACAATTCTTAGGAGACAAGTTTAAAGAAAAAAAAGTGCTTGAGAACTCGAGATTTTGCATCTCGACGCAAGAAAAGTTGTGGAGCACCAATGTTGACAAGACCACTCGATGGCAAATTTGCCATGACTAACAACAACCTCTGCTTGGGCCCCAGCCCCAGCCTGTCTGTCTGGTCCTCCTCCGGTCCCACCTGTCCCGCCTGCCCCTGTGTCATGTCCTCCACGTGTACGACCTTCTTCTGCTTGTGTCGTTTCCACTTCCATGTCCTTTTTCCATTTTCGTTATCACCGCACTGTTCGCCCACTTCCCTGATGGCATCTTGATTCATTAAATGGACATGGTGTAATGAGTCCAGTGTCGAGGTCGGCGAGGCCGCGGACTCGGCCCCGCTCTAGCTCGGCCTCGACTCATATAGACTAAGCCTCACTTTTTGGTTGCGTAAAAAAAAGGCCGCTTTTTGTGGGTCCAAAGTTTGTTCTCTAAATTAATTCAGCTGGAGGCGGCGTCGACCTCGAGGGCTTTCCCTTTAAAGCGCAACTTTTCCCATGTCAGCGACGGCTTAATTAATGAATTTATTCTGATAAAGTTTGGCTACGCTGGTCGAGACTCATACGGGTCATAAATGGGGCGCCCAATTTTACATCGGACTTGGCTTTGCCGCAATATTGACGACTTTTTGGGGCAGTTCTTGCCGGAGTCGCCCCATGTTGGACTCTCATTCATATTCACAAGTGTTGAGCAGACCCTTTGTTCGTTGCAGCAGCCGCGCCCACGCTGCCCCTCTTAAGTCCCCCTCCCCCCATAGTTTTTCTCGAGCCCCTAGAAGAGGACAATTTCACCTACTACTACGACGAAGACGTGACCGAAGTGCCGGACCACGAGCTCCGGCGCCTCGGCTTCCCCGTTGGCGACGGCGGGGTCGACTCGGCCGAGGTCGACCCGGCCGGCGGGGGCCAGAACCTGGCAACCGGCGGAGGATCACGTTTTCACTTACAAGAAGAAGATTACCCGGAGTCTCCGTTCATTCACTTTACCTCGCGTGAGTATGGGCGTGCGTGGGTAAGTCCCCCACCCCCCACCCCGCCCCCTTCCCCACCCCGCTGCAACCACCATTGTTGCGGGTAGGGCTTGGACGCGTTCATCACGCCCTGCTACTTGTGCGGATTTCTCAACTTTGTGGCGAAAAAAAAAAAAACCCTGCCAACTCCGCCAAAGTGCGGTTTTTCACCTGCTCTGGTCGCTCATGTCTCACAGCGTTCTTCTTTTCGTTTGTTCCTGTTTGCAGACCCCCCTGTGATCGTGGACCCCCCTCGTGCACAGCGGGTCAAGTCCGGCGGGATCGCGTCCTTCCGGTGCGTGGCCCAGGGCGACCCGACCCCTGACGTCATCTGGAGGAAAAATGGAAGCAAACTCCCGTACACTCAGACAAGGTGAGAAGACGGATACCGAGTGACTCAAGAGTCACGGCCCTCCCTCGTTGGCCGCCAGAGGAGCCTCGGCGGCCCCTCGGCGGCCAGCCTTGGCGGCCGCAGCCAAAAGTGACGGCAGATCTACCTACGACCTCTCTTCTCTGACCTCCAGGTACTTCATCCACAACTTCCCCGGCGGATCCGTCCTGAGGATAGAGCCCGCGCGCAAGAAGCGTGACGGCGAAGGCGAGACCGAGTTCGAGTGCGTGGCCGAGAACGGGGTCGGCGATCCAGTCACGGCCAAAGCCAAGCTCGTCGTCCTGGACGGTGAGTAGACCGATGATGCTGAGTGTACAAAATGTGTCCCTGCGTACGCAGTCCTGACTGTTCTTCCTCCGTCCCCGGGGAAGGAATGCACCGCAAAGCGACATTTTCTTCCGGCCTCGGCCCGGCACTTGCCAGATACTCCACTGGCCTCGGGGGCTTTCGTGCCTTCACTTTGCCTGAGGCTCGACCAGACGCAGACTCAGGAACGGTCAAAGTTGTGCTTGGGACAAAGTTGGAAAGGAAACAAGAAGGAGAAGGGACTTGAAGAAACCCAGGAAATTTGTGGCGATTGCACCCAACATGCAATTTCGTCTAAAGAAATGTTTTTTTTTTTCGAGGCCCCTTTCGAGGTCGCTTCAGTAATGACCCTCGAGGCCAAAACTTCGTCTTTCATGCAGACGAAGGCACAATTTGGCATGTAGTCATTAAAAAAAAAGTTGTGCGCGAGCCCGAATATGGTCAGCAGACGATGGCAGATCTGGACCTTCGAAGTCCACTGGACGCCAGCTTTTCTAGCTCTTCTGGCCAGCAACATGGAACTTCTTACGGACAATATGTCAGTATCAGAATGTGACACTTTGCGGACCCAGATGTGTCAAATGCCAAAATCTGGTAGCTTTTTGCCGCACTCCCTGTGAAGCCGCAGGCCTTTGAAAGCGGCCTTTTGTTTTTGTGCAGAGAAACTACTTCCACCCGGGTTCCCCCGGATCCTGCAGAACCCTACGATGAAGGTGATCGAGAAGGGCAGAAACGCCATGTTAATCTGCGAGGCTTCGGGGGATCCGCCCGTAGACGTCTACTGGGTCAAGGACTCCCTCAGGATGGACCCGGAGCAGAACCCGAGATACACCATGCTGAAACAAGGAAAGCTCAGAGGTGAGACAAAACTTTGACAAGAGGGGGGGAAAAAACCGCATATTCGTGCTAACCGCTGCAGGCCTGACAGAGATCTTAGTTCCTGTTGTTGTTGGAAGTTAAATCGTGACAGAACTAAGGACTTTGAAGTCTCTCCCGCAGTCAGCTCTTAAGGCTACAATTTCAGTTTTGTAAGTCGCTCAATCAGCATCCTCCGCATGGACAAGGTCGCATCTGGCCTTCAAGGCTGCCACATTGTGGTGTTTTTTCCCACCAAGGACGACCCCCCTGTTCAGTGAAAACATAGCAACTTTTGGGCGTGAACGTGACCTTATGTTTACTTACATAAGGTCACGTTCAACACCAGGTCCTAATATGACTGCGGGCTGAGTGTGGTTAGGGGAGGAAAAAGTTACGAGTTTGTAATTGCAGAATTTCCAATTTTTTCCCTACTGCTTTCCCTAGGTTCTCTTCAGATCACCAACAGTCAAGAGACTGACCAGGGCAAGTTCGAGTGCGTGGCCGAGAACTCCAAGGGCACCGAGTACTCGTACGCGACTCAACTCTACGTCAGGGGTGAGCAACAAAAAAGTTAGAGGGGGTAATTACTCTTCCCCCCCCCCTCCTGCTGCACTTGTGTTTTCATGGATTCCGGCACGCAAGCTTCTTTCTTCCTCTCTTGCGTGAAATAATTGTGTGAGCCACAAATCTGTTACTGTCGTGAAAAAAAGATCCACGCAGTGTGGTCCACAAACAAAAATCGCTCTCACTCACTCCGACCCAGCACTCCATTCAGACTGCCAATGTACAGCGCACAGATCAATTGTAATTCCTTTTCCTTGCCATTGACTCCCTGTAGTAAATATCTCCTGTCACTTCAAAGCTACGGCTTGATTTGCTGTGAACACCTCGCACAGCATTCTTCATCGCCTGCAGTTTACTGTGGAGCCCTTTTTTTCCTTGACACCCTGCAAGTCTTCACCACCGCTGTGTTCTGTAGCGCTGACTGAGGCTTTATTTGCTATTGACACCCTGTGCTCTTTCCAGTTCGTCGTGTTCCGCCACAATTCACCATCCCTCCAGAGTCCGAGTACGAGGTGATGGTGGGGGCGTCCGTGAACCTCACGTGCGTGGCCGTGGGCAGCCCGATGCCGCACGTCAAGTGGCAGAGGAGGGGACAGGTAAGAAGGGCTGAAGAGACTAGCACATTCAGGACCTGCGACGGCCAGCAAAATAGCAACAACTTGGCCTGCTTCAAGTATCCATGATTCAGTAAAGAATGGTCGTCTTTCAGGACATCGCGCCAGACTTGAGCCCTCCTCCTATCGGCAAGAACGTGCTGGAGTTGCACAACATTCGAGAGAGCGACAACTACACCTGCGTGGCCGCCAGCAAGCTCGGCATCATCGAGACTCACACGCACGTCAGGGTGCAAGGTAGACCACACACACAAGCGAGACCTCAACCAGGCAAAATCTTCATGTCTCTTTCAGCACTCCCTCGGCCACCGTCGTCTGTGCAAATCTCCCAAGTGACCCCGACCTCGGTTAGACTCCGCTGGGCCTACGGGGGGAACCCCAACGAGGTTCAATACTACGTCATCCAGGTGAAGGAAGGACAGAATTGTTGTTGATGATGATGACGATGATGCTGTTACTGCTGTTTGCGGCCTCAAGCCGTCGAAGGAACTGTCCTAGGAGTTCTTGTTGTGATGAAAGTTTCCTTCAGTACAAGCCCAAGTTGGCGACCTGGGACTACAAGGAGATCTCAGGCGCCATCACCACTTACTACGACATCCGTGGCCTAACTCCGTACACCGAGTATGAATTCGTCGTCCTGGCAGTCAACAACGTGGGCAGGGGCGAGAAGAGCAATCCCGTGGTCGCCACCACGGGGGAAACAGGTAAACGTTGAAGTGGACACGTCGTGGGTACTTTCTTACTAACCGTGGCTCGTTTTTGCCTCCCATCACGTCAACAATGAAGACAGAGGAATTAGTACGTATTTGCTAGGTAGTAGAGCTGTTGTCTCGTGCGAATTGGCGCTCTAATAATAGGAGTTGCTTCTAGTAGAAAAAGTCTCGCTTCATCTGTAGAGAGTTGGTTAAAGTCATCAGCATATTTGCATGCGGATGCGGATTTCGCTCCTCTGGTCGGGGAAAAACTAATGCTTTTCTCTTTTTCTTTAACTCCCTTCTTCCTCGGCGTCGCGCAGACATCGTAGACGACACAAGTAAGTGAGTCAGGATGGGCCACAAGACAAGGTCCTGCGCCAAGTCCACGTGCGTCTCTCACTTCCTCTCTCGTTGCAGAGCCCGGGTCGGCCCCGAGGAACGTGCAGGTGCGGCCGTTGAGCTCGAGCACGATGGTGATCCAGTGGGACGAACCGAGCGCGCAGAACGGACAAGTCACGGTAAAAACGCAAACTTTTTATGGCTGGCTTTGCTTTTTTATCGCTGCGGTTTTTCTTATTCGCTGGCTTCCTACCTAAGGACTTTTGTCAGAGCCTCTCTCATATAATAACGTTGTAGGTATAAATGTTTTATTAGAACTGTCGTTCTTCCCTCACGTTATTAATTGTTAACTCTCAGCAAATGCACTTCGGCATTTCTTGGCCTTCCCCTGGAAAGAAACTTTGCCATTTGGCCCAAGTTGGTGTAAAAGCAAAAAGGGACGCTCTGTAAGTGAATCAAGGTTTTTTACCTTTCCGTTTAAGGTTCTTTTCTGATGTAAAGCATGAGACTGAGTTTTGGCCTTCAAGGCCACGTCATGATTACGTGACCTTATTGAGAAACCGGCGGTTGTTGGACACTTGGATAGTGTAAATATGGTGGATCGAATCATCTTTTGTTCTTGTCGCAGGGGTACAAAGTTTACTACACGACTTCTCCTCATTTGCCTCTGTCCCAATGGGAGTCTCAGTTCGGGGACAACAACAGGTTGACGACGATCTCAGACTTGACCCCGCACACCATCTACACCATCAGGGTGGAGGCGTACACGGCCATCGGCCCGGGGCCGCCTTCACAGGCAGTACAGGTAGGGGGTCATTCAGTGCTGACTCTTGTGTTAGTGGCGCCGTCGCAAAGAGCCTTTGTAGCATAGGAACATTGTTTTTGGCAAGAAACAGGTACAAAACAGTCGCTTTATAAAGTCACGCGAATCTTAAAAAAGCGACTGCAGCATTTTTTTCTCTCTCTTGTACTTGTATTCTCTGCTAAAACTTTCCTCATGTGAAGAAACGGATGAGCCCCGATGGCTTCGACTAGATTTCACTCAGTTAGTATAGCTTTTTTCTCCCAAAGTTGATCATGTAAAGTAGCTTCTTTGATCTCATTAGCCAGCATAATTTGCATAAATTATAGAAGTTGCTTTTGACTGTATTCTGATCAAAAAATGTGGCTGCTCTTACAAAGTGGCTTCCACTGTCTCTCCTGCAGCTCCTGCAGCCCAAAAGTCTCTTCACAACTAGATTGGCAAGTCTGCTATGATGAAGTTTGCGACAATCGAGTTGTCGAGTTTGTGCACGACTCCGGAGTTTATTAAAGCTGTCATAGTCTTCGAATCCAGAAGTCAAGTACTACCAATGTGTTTGTTCACTCTCCTTATTCTCATTCGTCAGGTGAAGACCCAGCAGGGTGTGCCCAGCCAGCCGTCGAACCTGCGCGTGCTGGAGACCAGCGCCACCTCGGTCAGACTCTCTTGGGAGCAGCCGGCGCACTCCGGGGAAAACATCGTCTCCTACGAGCTCTACTGGAACGACACCTTCACCAACGACGTAAGCAAAGTTCAGTTGCGGCTGAAGGCCTGCAAGGCCTACGGACAGATTTACGAGATACATTTTACTAGCCGTAGCAGGCCGCAAGCCGGGCCACATAGTAAATAATGATACTAACAAAAGGTATCAGCAGAGTGAATAACATACAAGAAGTTTTCTCTGCCGAGCACTCAGCAAGGGCGTCGAAAGGGTTAAACTTTCTTTCTAACAGTGTTATTTCTGATCGCTGACCTGACCTGAAACTTCTGGCCTGTTACAGTTCGAGAACCACCGTTCGTTGCCCGTGACGCACGAGCACCTCCTGGACAATTTGTACCCGAACACGCTTTACCACATCTGGCTGGCGGCCAAGTCGAAGAGGGGCGAGGGGGCGACCACACCGCCCATTCCTGTCAGGACCGAACAATACGGTAAATTGTGTAGACAGAAACGACCAGTCAGTGTCTTCGTGCGAGACCTCACGCGTCCTGAACCTACCTAACCCGACCTTAAACTTGCTTCCTTGGCGGGTAAGTCAGAGGAGGCCTCAGTGGGCCTCCTGAGTGTCATTTCATGCACCTCCAAGTACGGATTCTTCGCCCCAGCACCTCCCACGTTTCATTATCGATGTGAATTTGTTCCAAGGCACTTTATTCAGACAGTTTTGAGCACCGCAAGTTGTGTTTCTTTGTGTTCATATCGAGGCACTCGCACGTGTACATAAGGATCTGAGCAGCTTGGCGAAGGTCTGAGATTCGCCGTGACCATCGAGTTGGCCTTGAACGACGACCCAAGCATTTTGCACCGAAGCCTTAGCTTTTGGCCCTCCTGCGTAGTGCAAAGTGGCAATCCTGGCCGTGGCACGAGTCGAAGATGTAGTGATTGCGACTTACTGATTCGGCCTGAAACCGATCAAGCAACAGCTTTGAGTTGTTTGAACCCGACTCGGGCTCGAACAGAGCTGGGGTCGATTTGGAATGGACCCGTTTCGGGACATTCTCGAATACAGCCCTACTCCGATGGTGGACAGAGTCGACATTTGGCAGCCTTGAAGAGAACCAAATGCTTGGATGGCTCGTGCCATGGCAGTTTTTAGAGGCTTTTTGGGGAGGGGATAGCCGGTGATGTTTCGCAGCCACCATCACATTGGTGGGCTAAGTACGAAGAGAGCAGAAACGTAAACCGATTGAAATCCTTGGCTGAAAACGGATCGAGCTTCTGGCTTAAATCCCTTACGTGTAATAGCAGATCAAGCTTTTAAGGGGCTAAAGAGAAAAAGCTTGGGACCGGAGGCATCTCCCGGGTGCTCAACATTGCACCAGGGTGCCTCAAATTGAACTTTCGTCTGCTACTGAGCGGCCTTGCTCAGTGCAGGTGTCAACGCCAGCCGAGCTTTGGCTTCAGCATTAAGTAAGCTTTATATCCAGCTTGGCTTGGTTCACGCTTGGATCCGTCGCTACTCATGATCTTTGACCGGAGATTCGTCCAGGAGATCCTTATACAACTTCTTGCACAATTATTTAAGTTCACCGCATTTTTTTAAGTTCCTGGCGCGCCGCCTCAGCAGGTGACGGCCTACGCCGAGAGTCCGACTTCTCTGCGAGTGAGCTGGCGCCCGCCGCCCGCCGATCGGCGCAATGGCGCAATCACCTACTACAAGTTGTTCGTGGCGCAGAAGCCCGAGTCCGCTGAGAAGGTGGTCGAGATCCCGGCCGACAGAAGAGAATTCGTGGTAGAGGACCTCAGGACTTGGACAGAGTACAAGGTCTGGATGATAGCGGGCACGCAGATCGGCGACGGACCGGCCAGCGAGCCCATCACAGTCAAGACCGACGAGGACGGTAAGCCAATGAAACTATCGGGAAATTCGGGAATTCCCGCTCGGCAGAAAGGAAGGGGCACTGGAGTGGAAAGAAGCGGGGTGCGGAAAGCTAATTCTTCATTTCGTGGCCGTGTAATAAGAATCCTGTCCCCCCCCCCCTCCCTGCTGTGAAGAATGTATTGATTTACTTCAGTAAAACTTTATGTAGTGAAAGTTACTCTTAGGGTTCCGAGGAAAGAAAGGAGTCGCCCCAAAGGTGGATTCCATAGAAGCCATTCTGTAATCAAGTTCACTGCTCTTCGGACGTGCAAGGGAGGGGAGGGTAAAACCCGGGGGCGACGCCTGGGGGCGACACCCGGGGCAGCTTCCTGCCGAAACGAGCTCCCCCCCAAAAGCCGTCTGAGAAGGGTCAGATTCAGTCCTGACACGCTGAAGATCTTGAAGGCCAGCCCCGATTCGCCTTCCGCACCCTGGACAGGCCAAATCCGCTGCAGAACGATGTGGTGCCTGCTCTGCCCTCTTGGGGTTGAGCACTCAAACTTTTGCACCTCTGTCAGCCATTTTTCTGCTACTTTCCATCAAACGATCGTGTTCTTGGCCCCTAAAAACCAAGCTTGGTCGTCGTGCTCATGTGCATACAGTGTGAGTCATCAAAGACGTCTCGAGTGGCACTGTCCTGTTTGCTTTCTGTGCTCCACTCATGGATCACGTTGAAGTCACTCATTCTCCAGCGGATCGCCCGACTTTCAGGGCTGCCAATCCACGACACAGTGATGAAGACACAAAAAAAAATATTGTGTCCGGGGGGGGGGGAGGTTCGTAAAAAAATCACATTGATCTTGTGTGACACTAACCAATACTTAACAGATGTTGCTTCTGACACACTTTTACCGCGTCTATTTTTACTCAGAGTAGTTGTAGAGCTTTGGTTTTTTTTTCACAGCTTCTTTGCTTTTTCACCTGTCGTGAGCATGTCGAGAAACGACTTTTTGACATTTTTTATGGCACACACAATCTCTGTAGTTGGCCCAGTCCGGAGGAGGCAGCTCCTGCACCCTCGTGGACTCCAGTTTCACCACACCCAGGTTTGGAATACACGCACACGACGCGCGCGCGCACACACACTCACACACACACTCACTCACTCAATTCTCTCTCTCTCTCTGTCTCTACCAGACTAAAGTAGTGGAGAAACCTTGTACATGCACACTGCACATGAAAAAAAAACTTGCCAAGGAAAAATGATATGGGAAATCTCAATTTCTGCTTTTTTCTCTTTCTCTCTCCCTCCTCCTGCTCCTTTCCTGAACCTAAACTCGGCGAGACAAAAGTTGAACTCGGCGAGACAAAAGTTGATCTCTCCACAGCCGTCTACAGTAAGTATTGGGGTCGTCATAACCTCGTGGGGTCTCGTGAAAAAAAAAGAACAAAAACCTCCTGTACAAATCGGTTGAAGTAGCTATTGCAGTAGGTAACGTAGTAGTGCTCAGGCTCAGGGTTGTGCTCCAACAGCTCGTGAGTGTGGTGAAAGCAAAGATTGCGACGAAATCTTCATTTATGTTGTGTCAGTCCTTTTCCTCCGCAGTAGAGATTGCGCTTCAGTTTTTTCGTATATTGATTCTAGCAGACGAGTCAAAAGTTGCTTTGACTTATATACATAAAAGAAAGTCGAAGGTGACGTCCTGGTTCTATAATATGAGCTCAGCTTGGTTTCCAATGAAAGAAAACATTGAACAGCTTTACTTTTTTTCTGTTGACTGTCAAGGAGCAAAAGCTTTTGACTGTCTTACATTGGAGCCCAGCTGCGTCAAGATAGGCCCAGGACGACCCGACATCCATGAATGCCTCTCCTTTCGGAGCAGAGTTACTTTTGTCTCTCTCTCTCTCTCTCTCTCTCTCTCTCTCTCTCTCTCTCTCTCTCTCTCTCTCACCCTGTATTTTTCAGGTATCTGAGCAAACAAATGTAATGGAGTTTTGACTGCATCTTCCCCTAATGTTGATGTTCACCTCACCCTGTATAAATTCATCCCCTCTCTGCCAGACTAAGGAACCACAGTCCGGCGATGAAGTCCACCCATCCAACTACGTCTTGTAGTTGTTCAGGACTGTCGTGGTCCTGTTTGGTGGAGCTTAATGTGTACAGGTTTTGAGATCCTTTTTTTGTTCTTCGCGGCCTCGACGAACGCGACAGCTTTGCAGTCAACCGATACAAATCTTTGTAGTTCCTGGCGAGCCGCTGAACGTGCGCGCGACGGCCGTGAACTCCAGCTCGGTCGAGGTGATCTGGGAGCCGCCGGTCGACGGAAAAAGAAACGGGGTCATCAGGGGGTACCAGATCTACGTGCAGCCCAAAAATACGGTCAGAAAGAACGGAGGAAGTGAGGCAAGATGTGACAGCTTTCATCTGATTCAATTCACAGGATTCGCAGTATTACACGATGCCGCTGAGGTTCAACACGGGCTCGGGCGAGGTGACCCGGTTCAACGTGACCGGGCTGCAGCCGGACACAAGATACATTGTACAGGTATAATCTGCAGTTCAGATACCGCCGGGTCATAAGTGCCACTTTCACGTCTTGCTTTTGCTTCAGGTGGCTGCACTCACCAGGAAGGGCGACGGCACCCGGAGCGACGCTGTCCGGGTCAAAACCCCTGGCGGAGTCCCTTCAAGGCCAAACATCGACCTAAAGTGAGTTTCTCCATGATTTTTGACGGTCAATGTGACCTAGACTCTACAGTGCTAAGTAGCGGTGACTTGTAGTAAATATTGTAGTGAAAAGTCACTTATTCAGTAACGATGATTTAGTGACTCGCTACTGCATACTAACCCTAAACAAAAATAATTCGTCTGCGTTTTTAGAGTAAGTAGAAAATAACACCGGCTAATGCATATGCTTGCTTACCTCCAGGTTGGTGAAGAAGGAGCCGGACATCACCATGGACATTGAATGGACCAAGCCGGTCGAGACGTATGGAGAGCTCAAGGGCTACAGAGTGATGTACGGACACAGAGGGCAGAAACTCACCGAGATCCTGGTAAGCAATGTCCCTTTCCAACACCGCTCTTGCCCGACTGACGCAGCTTGTATGCTCGGATTAGATCACCGACCCGAACGTGCAGCATCAGGAGATCTCCGGGCTGGAGAAGGGTATTGAGTACGAGTTTAGGGTGGCCGGTATCAACGGGGTCGGCCGGGGTCAGGAGGCCATCAAAGCCTACCTCACGCCCGAAGGGGTACCCACGGACTCGCCCAAGAACGTCACCACCAGGTTTCAGACGCCAGGTAAGTCACGAACAAAGTTAGTGCTCACCCAACACTCTTGGTGCAAGCTCAATGCTTGGTGACCAGACCAAGGCTGACTTACTGTACAGCATATGCGTGTTGTACAAGTACTTTCTATGCTTTACGTACCCCCAAACTGTCCTTGGGGGACGGAGGCAACAGTGCTGGCCCAGCATTTCAGCCTCGGATGAGAGAACCGTGGCTATTAGGACGTTCTACATTGTTAATACTTTTTAAGCACCCTTTGCACGTCTGCTCATGTGAGTGGACAAAAAGTGTTATTGTCTCATTCTTCTGAGGCACTCTGTACTATTCCCAGGTGCTCCTCATTGAGACTGGGACTGGAACTTTTCGGAAGAAAATGTCATTCTCGCCTATAGCGATTCTTAGAATATTCCCGAAGTTTTTGTTTTCATGACAAAATTCCAGAACGTTACGAAAGTCAGTGAGTGATGTTTGTGGTGATGAACAAAATATTTAAGTTTGTATGAAAATTTTGTCAGCTGAAGTCGTTCAACGGGGCTTTGTGCTTGCCTCTCCAGTGACGTCGAGTCCGAAAGTTACCATTACACTTGTAGAGCAAATAAGGTCACGAAGCCAAGGTCATATCTGGCCTCTAAGGCCACTTCTAAACACTGCGACTCGTCATGTTGAACAATGTCCTCATGTCTTGTCTCATTATGTAGACGTGATCGAAATCAGCTACGACCCCCCTCCGGATGAGTCCCGCAACGGGCAGATAACCATGTACGACATCCAGTTCTGGAAGTCGGTTTCACCGGAGGAGAAGCGTATGCGCAGCACCACGGAGAGGAAGACCGTCTTCTCCAGCCTCGACGACAACACTGAGTACAAATTCAGCGTCAGGGCAAACACCAGGAAGGGATACGGACCGTGGAGCACCCAGGTGAGCATATGACCTATACCGTAGACTCCAAGGCCTTGTAGAATGCGTCTCACCGGCCATTGTGATTGCCCTCTTCAGGTGTCTTTTCGCACTGACCGCAATATCATCCGCGCGCCCCAGCACGTCCAGGCCATGGCCACGTCGGACAGCTCCATCGAGGTCTGGTGGGAGGCCGTTCCCCTCAGGACTAAGGTATAACCCTTGGCTAACTCTAACATAACGAGATGAGGGTAATACTGACATCCTTGACATGTTGCTCCTTCACTTGTGACCGCCAGTCATAGGTCTCCACTATTATCTTTAGTCACCCTGTACACCCAGGATGATGTCAATGTCTGTCTGACTGGAACATCTCTAAAATTGCGAATTTCATTTCTAGGTGATCGGGTACGAGTTGTTCTACACGATGACTGAGGTGGACGACCTTGACCTCTGGCAGCGCAAGAGCGTGGGCTTGACCACGAGCGCCGAGTTGATCAACTTGGAGCGTGACGCGCGTTACGCGATCGCGGTCGCCGCGCGCACTTACGATGGACTGGGACGACTCTCTCAACGCATCAACGAAAAGGTCACAAGTTCGATTTACGTCTGAGAAGCATTTTTCTTTCAAATGCCCCTTACAGGTCAAGCCCCAGGACGTGGTGCTGAACCTGCGGGCCCAGGAAGTGACCACTCACACCATGAGCCTCAGCTGGGGCCCTCCCATCAGGCTCATCCCCATCAACTACAAGATCTCCTACAACGCGTACAAGGAATTCGTGGACGCACAGGGGATCACGCAGTCCGCCATGGTATGATTCAGTTGTATGCTCGAAAATTCCATTTGGCCAGCAACTACGGACCTTCAATGAGTGTCCTGTAGGTCATTGGGCACGGACCCGCAAGTGAGTCAGGTCACATGACGTGAATCAACAAGTGTCCTGTAGGTCATTTGGCACGGACCCCTCAAGCGTCCTTTCCCTGCAGTTTTCCTGCTTCTTCCCACTGAGCCTTCTTGTTAAGTCACAGCACCGGAAGAGTAAATGTATCAGGTCTCCACATCTTCTTTGGCGAAAATTACCCTATTTAGGACCTCCTGCGGGTCCTTGACGGTTGACAAGGGAAAATTTCTACGTCTCCATCAGTACATAGGCGGTGCAAAATAGACTCTCAGCCTCTTCTCCAATGTAGTGGAAAATAGTGCAAGTGCATTGAAAGAGGACCTGAATGCGCAATTTTCAACAGTAACGACGCTCGGTTCATATGAAGTAGAAGCTCTTATTGTACTTGGGCAGTCAAGCTCTGCTTTCTCAAGTGAAAGAAGAGAGTGAAAAGCCTTATCTGGCACTCACCTTTAGTCAATTGAGGGCAGAACCAAAGTTGAAGCAGGAAATGTTTTTCTTTTTCTCTTTTCCAGGTCCCTACGATCACGATCCTGGTCAGTCCAAAGACCCAGACGTACACGATCAAGGACTTGTCGCCGTTCACCACCTACCACGTGAACGTGTCTGCGATTCCGTCGAACCGATCCTACCGGCCACCGGCCAAGATCACGGTGACGACGCAGATGGCGGCCCCGCAGGCTATGGTGAAGCCCGATTTCTACGGCGTGCGGGCGCAGGCCAGGGGCGAACTCACCGTGTTCCTGCCACAGGCGTCAGAGGAGTACGGACCCATAAGCCACTACTATCTCGTCGTCATCCCGAACAGCAACGCTACCGACGTCAAGTACCCTGACCACTATAACACCGCCGAGCTCGTGGCAAACTCGAAGGGGTCAAAGTGAGTGAATTAGGGGTGAATTTTCTTCAACCAGTCACTCCATGACTCTCGTAAGGCCACCCAAGGCCAAATTTCTGACGAATTTCTCAGACCTCAAGGCCTTCAGTTAAGGAGGAGCCCAAGCTTTGGGCCCAAAAGTAGCTTGGTCAGATTCTCAGATGTTTGATCTCTTCATGGATTCCGTAAACATGGGGGATGGAGCAAATGTAGCTTAAGGATATGAGAAATGTCCGGAAGAGACTGGCCCCGGTCAAGCAGTTATCGGGTATCACCTCATAGCACGTTATGTGCTCCAAGTAACTCTCAAATGACATGTCCTTCTAGGGAGGCTGTTAGCGACGAGGCCGCCTACATTGCGGCCAAGTTCCTGCAGAGGTCGATCCCGTACACATTCGTCTTGGGCAACGGACAAAATTACGAGGGGTTCATCAATAAGAAGCTCAAGAGGGGTGTCTTCTACAAGATTTTCGTCCGCGCATACGTGGATACCCCGCAGAAGCACCTATACACATCAAGCCCATTCTCCCCCGAACTTTCGCTGGACATGATGCAGGAGCCTCCAGGTAAGACTTTGAGCATGTCATGAGACTTGGAAAGGTAAAGGTCATGTTTGACTCTGTGTTGGCTAAAAACGGCAACGTAAATCTTTGCATGGTCCTCAAGATTTGATCCGCTGACCTGAAAATACAGGTTAGTCAGTGGTTGGATCATTGCCGCCTGGGTTGTGTAGACCATGCGTAAATGTAGATTCAACACCTTCGGCTCGACAATGGGAGCAAACCTTTCCAAGCCAAGTCTTAAACACCCGATGAACGGTATTTTTGCCGCAGCTCGTGTTTGATCATTTGCTCATATTGACGCAGTCTTCACAACTGTTATTTTGTCCCCAAACCTAGGACCTCCACCTCAGAGACCGAAGCCCGGCCACGGACCTTACAACGGCCACGATCCCCGCGGCTTGCCCAACCCCAAGCAGGCGTCCCTTGTGTGGATCGTGGGACCCATCTTGGCTATCATACTCTTCTTCTTCCTTATCATCCTCGTGTGCGTCCTCAAGAGAAGAAAACAGAATCCCAAGCAGCCCCTGGAACAAGGTATAATAAATGGTCGTACATAAACGCAACCCCTTTGGGCCACTCTCCGGCCACATCCCGGGGAAAGTGTGCGGCACAAGGTCAGCCAAGATTCAGAGGTCAAACACTTCTTACGTTTTACGTTTAACGACTAAATTAACCTCCATTTTACAAGTTAGTGAGTGCTTCAGTTCAACTTACAACGAATGCACGCAGTTGTGATGAATAATGTACCGCACCGAGCCCGGACACATAACGTGTAATTAGTCGATTTAAAACATATGTTTCAGGGTGTAATAAGTCTTGTCCATGAATAAGTCATGCACGAGCTCTGGTATGGTACGTAAATTGGAGTATTCAGCTGTCCGCAACCGAAAGTGCTTGCTGAACTACCTGGACACCTGTAATAAGTCTTGCTCACGTCACAAGTCATGCACACAAACTTTCTCGGATTATTTGGTGTAACAAGGGCTGTTCTTAATCGACTTATCACGTGCAATGCGTCCTGGCTCGGCGTAGTACTTCTAGAAGTTCATTCATCTGGATTATACTATATTAAACCTTCACTAATGATAGCAACTTGATACTATGCCAAACCTTTTCGCAGATTCACTGGAGAAAGTCATTATTATCAATCATACAGTTTGCTTTTTCTTCTACCTGAATCAAAACTTTGGACATGGAGTGTGCGATTCTCAACAACTAACTGACATTCTCAGCTCTTCATGGGTGCCAAGTTTGATTTAACATTTTCAACCATTGTGTTACTTTTGTGCATCGCTTATATGACCTTGACTGACCCGGTATGTGACGTACTACTTCTGCTAGTCCGTGTACTTCTGTCAACGCCATTGGATGAAAGCTTCAATCCTCTCAAAGTCCTGAGATCTGAAAACCGCTTGAGTAATTTCAATCAATTGACCAATCAGACGTGACCGGAGCATCACTTTAAACTTTCTAGGTGCTGCACTTGCTCCTCTGATGGGAGGCTACGACGCGAGTCACAGTGGTGGCGCAGGCGGAGTCGGTGTACTCGGCGGCGTTGGAGTTCCCTCGGATCCGGTGGAGCTCCGGAGACTGAACTTCCAGACCCCGGGGATGATGTCGCACCCGCCCATTCCGGTGCACGTAAGTAACAAGACTTTTAAGGCGCTCTCCAGGACCTCATTCCAATCATGACGTGTGAGTCAAACAAGTCTCCACCTCTCACACGTTATCCCCTTTGGGTTTTGTATCACTCGCTGTAGACAACTTGGGGGTCCCCGGGGTAGGCAGATCTCCTGGGAAATGGTGCTCACTCACTACTCTTGGTCGTTAGGCTATCATTCAGGTCCAGCCAGCGCACTTTTTCTCAGAAAGTCTTTGTGATTGTCATGACGTAATCTGTGTAGGACATGGCGGCGCATTACGCCGATCTGCGCGGCATGGACGGGAACAACGCCAAGTTCACGGCCGAGTACGAGAGCATCGAGCCCGGGCAGCAGTTCACGTGGGAGAACTCGTCTATCGAAGTAAACAAGCCAAAGAACAGGTGAAAAATACCTCTTCGCACAGCGTTCAGTGTGCTGTAAAGCGTTTTGAAATGCAGATATGCAAACGTGATTGCCTACGATCACTCGCGCGTGGTCCTGCAACCTGTGGACAGCGTCACCGGCTCTGACTACATCAATGCCAACTACTGCGATGGCTACCGAAAACAGAACGCTTACATCGCCACTCAAGGGCCTCTGCCAGAGACGTTTGCGGACTTCTGGCGGATGGTGTGGGAGCAGCGATCCACCACAATCGTCATGCTCACCAAGCTGGAGGAGCGAGGAAGGTATTGGCAGGAGGAATCGATGTTTGTCACAAGTTCAGACTTTTTACTGCTACGACTCGAGTCGACTTAGACCCAACGGCTGTAACAGTTGTTGTTCTTCTTTGGAGGTGTTGACAACAGTCGAGAGCTGGCAAAACTTCAGACAATGAATCTGACGATTGATGAGAAACAAAACTTTGAGTAGAAATGGTTTTTTGATCTGACTCTGCTTCGAGGTCGCTCATGCAGTGGCCTCAGGACTGAAAAAACTTTTTTGTCCAGTATTTAATGCATGCGTCTTCCAGGATAAAATGTGATCAGTATTGGCCCGTGAGGGGCACGGAGAACTACGGGGTGATGTCGGTGACCCTGACGGACACGCAGGAGTTGGCTACCTACACAATTCGCACCTTCCAACTCCAGCGCGTGAGTGCAATCAATGTAAGCAGAGCTCCAACACAAAACATTAAGGTGTACTGGACGTACACTAACACGAGCCCAACTAACACACATGCACGAGACCTCTCTAGTTAGCCTTCCCTCGTTAGTGATTAAGATGGCGAGCGTCAAAAGAAAGCGTTCGAGGCCTGTGTCCTTCACGAAGGAACCGTCACCCTCGTGACCTGTCCCTGTCCCCTGTCCCTCTGCCACGCCGCGGTTCCGTGTCTGTCCGTCTGTCGCCATCGGACACGTTTCTCCTGACTCATCCACCTGGCTGAACCTTGACCTGTTTCTCCTTAGATGGGTTTCACTGACCGCCGCGAGGTGAAGCAGTTCCAGTACACCGCCTGGCCTGATCACGGCGTCCCCGAGCATCCGGCGCCGTTCCTGCAGTTCCTCCGACGCATCGGGACCATGAACCCGCCTGACGCTGGACCAATCATCACCCACTGCAGGTGAATCTCTTCTCGTGTAGACGGATTAGTGGAAATGGCACTCACGTGTCTCTTCTGTGTTCCATTCTAGTGCTGGCGTTGGCCGCACCGGCGCCTTCGTCGTGATCGACTCGATGCTGGAGCGTCTGAAGCACGAAAAGACCGTCGACATCTACGGCCACGTCACGTGCCTCAGGGCGCAGAGGAACTACATGGTCCAGACAGAGGATCAGTACATATTTATCTACGATGCGATCCTAGAGGCAATCACGTGTGGATTCACGGAGGTGAGAAGGAATTTTTGCCACTTTAACCCCACTGAACGTCCTGCTCTGAATCAGACGTCAACTTTGTTCATAATTGCTGAGTATTGTAGAAATGAATGACTTGGTTTGTCATGGGTGCCTTTAAATGTCTCTTCCTATTTCTGCAGATTCCAGCGCGAAGTTTGCATCACCACATACAGCAGTTGATGCAGCCTGCCGATCCTGCCGAGCTAGCTGGCGCTCCCGGAGGTGCCGGCGTTGGTGGAGGCGGCGTTGGTGCTGGTGGCGGCATTATTGGCGGCCACGTCACCGGGATGGAGCTGGAGTTCAAGAAGCTGAGCGCGCTGCACTCTGCAGAGCCGGAGAAGTTCTTGACGGCCAATTTACCTTGCAACAAGTTTAAGAACCGCCTGGTGAACATTCTACCCTACGAATCCTCGCGAGTCTGCCTGCAGCCCCTAAGGGGCATTGAGGGCTCAGACTACATTAATGCCAGCTTCCTGGACGGCTACAGACAAAGATGTGCCTACATCGCGACTCAAGGTCCACTGAACGAGACTGTGGACGACTTCTGGCGGATGCTTTGGGAGCACAATTCCACTATCGTGGTTATGCTCACTAAGCAGAGGGAGATGGGGAGAGAGAAGTGTGCCCAGTACTGGCCCAACGACCGCTCCGCGCGTTACCAGTGCTTCGTGGTGGACCCACTTGCCGAGTACAACATGCCCCAG
>JAAUXU010131827.1_pt1 | contig 23106 bp, 25 predicted proteins | sample 7278151 | NCBI WGS metagenome assembly JAAUXU01 (sample SAMN14350113, study PRJNA611818) | marine sediment metagenome | isolation source: surface marine sediment (1.8m) | place: French Polynesia: Moorea | collected 2018-08 | reverse complement strand
TCGGACGTGATATCGTGGAGGATTACGAATACAATAAGCCACGTTCTACCCCCTTTTAGCTCTAGTCCCTCTAGGACCTGGTCTACATTAGTCCTTCAGCCATAGTTCATGAGCTCTCGCTCCAGCCATAGCTAACGCTTTCAGCTTCCAGATCCTGGTCGGGGTCCGCCCTCTTCATCTCGAGCTCAGTGGCCTTAACCATTGTTTTAAATCAGAACTAAACGTTACTGAAGTTTCAGATCGTCTTACGTGGGTAGTAACGGCCGTCTTTCTTAATGACAATTTTGTATTGGGCCTTTTGACTTTTGGTACTGGGATTAAAAGACAAAAGAAGCCTAAAATACATCCCCCTCAGTGACCGAAGTTTTTTTTTATTTCACTGTCATTTTATGAGGACATAAAGCTCATGCAAATTTCGGGGACAAATCGGACAAACAACGGAAATACAGTCGTAATTTACAGAACATTCAGACAAACAGTGAAAAACTCACAGTGGACAGCATTTGTGTTATTTTGTTGTTGGAAGATTCAGACAAACGGTGGAAAACTCAGTCAAAATTTAGAAAAGATTTAGACAAACGGTGGAAAACTCAGTCAAAGTTTAGCAAAGATTCTTCAGACAAACATTTGAAAACTCAGTCAAAATTTAGCAAAGATTCCGACAAAGGGTGGAAAACTCAGTCCAAATTGAATCCAACGTCTGTGGCGAAATCGAATAAAAAGTTGAGCAACTTCACTTCTTCGCACCTTTTATCCTGTCCCGGACGAGACCGGGGCCAAAAGTTGGATCCGAAAAAAAAAACCCCGTTTCTTTCACTTTATTCGAATTTTTTTTTTGCTAAATGCGCCGATCTGAAGGACCTAATTTTGTGCGAATCAACCAACCTTGCACAGCGTGAGAGAATCGCATGTCTGAGTGCAAAATGACGGAAGTGACTTTGCCAATGTTCTTCAAGTGCAATAAGCTGGTGATTTGCGTCGAATCACTGTTTGTTCAGGAATCACTCGGAAAATTTCCACTCGAATCTGATCAGTCGACTTTGTCAGCGGTTTCTCCTCCGGTTCCGTCGGCTGATGTCTTTGGACGTGTTCGTTTGTACTGATTTTGTCTGTTTTTTGTGCCTTATTTTCTTTTTTTTGCCAGTGTTTTTTGTTCTTCCCGCAACGACGACACATGTGCAGTTTCTAAATTTCTCCCTTCCTCACGTGCAGATGTCGTCATCTCCCAAATTTTCACTCGATTCTTCAGAGCCAAGTTCGAGCTAAAACTAAGACTTCCTAGAGAGAAGAAAAAGTCGGGCAGGCAAATGAGGTCCTGGCTGCTGCTGCTGTTGTCGTCGTTGTTGATTTCGCGGAAGTTTTGAGCGTTATCGATGCTGAAAAGTCACGTCATGACTTGACAAATGGGGGAATATTTTTGTCTTCGTCAGACAAATCGACAGGAACACACAGATGGGCTCGACCTAGGGATGGATCGGGCCCAAGTTCGAGCCGCACAACAAATGGGGTCTTCGTGGCCGAGACCTTCATGACGCAGAAAAGAAGGCAATTTTTTTTTCTCAAAAATAAAAAAAAAAAAAGACACAAACTTTCGACGTCTCCCTGATCAAAGACCGCAGCCCTAAGCTAAGCCTGGCTGAAACGCATCACGCACAAGAATTTATTGCCTTTTATCCAGTCCATTTGGCCTCCACATTGCGCACATGCATCTTAAGGCCCGCCTGAACTTGCACATGTGCCCCTTGTGCAAGCGCGGCTTCAGCCGCCGCCCTCAACACACGCCAGATCTCTTTTTCGTCTTCTGTCCTTACCGAGGGTGGGGAGGGGGAGACTTTTTTTTTTCTTAGTCTTCTTCACGCGCGCGCGTCATTTCCCGCATTCCCCCCCCCCCCTGCCTCTCTGAGGGGGAAAAAGGGGGGGGGGAATCCTAATCGGAGAAAAAAGGGTTGCCCGGAGGTGCGGAAGAAAAGGGTTCTCTCGTCTCTTGTCAGTCTGCCTCTGGCTCCCGAAGCGTGAACACCTCGCCAATGGAGGATTAAGTCTGTCAGACTGAGTTGGTCCGTGACGTCAACGATGAACCCCATCCTGGTGAGCAAAAGCGTCTTGAGCGTGGCAGCCCTGACGAGGTCTCTTAAGGCCGGGGCAGACTTGTGACAAGTTTGAGCTCCTGGCTTCAAACTGATCATTGCTGCACTGCTTTGGGACGCTGTGACAATGATTAGTCCGTGACGAATTTGTTAAGCTTCTTCCACGTGACATGTGAGCAAAACCTAAGGGGACTCAGCTGTTGCGTAACACTATATTGTGGAGTATATAATACACGTTGACAGTGATTTGTTGTGCTTTTGTCACAAATTGTGAAGGTTCCACTGCAGCCTGCAATTAACCTACGTGAGGCCAGCTGGATCCTCCCTCCAGTGACTCAGTTTTGACACGATGCCAGCCCAAATGCGCAAAAACACCATTTTTGGTACAATTTTTCTTTAAAAAAAAAAGGAGAAAATCCTTAGACAAAAAAGGAAAATCGTTTTACAGCTTGCTCAATCGTCGCACGTCCACACTAATTTTGACGCGTGTGTGTGTGTGCGCGCTCAACTGACGCAATTTGCGTCACCGCCACGAAAGACGCATAAGTGCATACGCGCCAGCCCTGAGTCGATGGGTCTGTTTTAGAAAAATGCGGGTTCTGCACTACTTTTTCTCTCTTCAGAGTCTGTGCGTTAACTGAGGGGGGTTTTTTTGGTCCTGCGAGGGAGAAAAATCGGGCAAAGACCCAATTGGACACTGAGCAATTTTCATCGCAATCTCGGACTGGCAGAAAATCCCCTGAGGACTGAGCTACACGGACAAAAATCCGGCCTTTTTTGCGGTGATCACGACCCTTCTGTTGCTGCGGAATTCCACATGAGGCATCTGTGGAAAGTACATTTTGCGGTTGGTCACGCCCAAGTGAGTCTTGTGAAAACAATTATATGCCAACCATATTACAGAGGCTGTGGAGAAATTGAACCACTCGACCAGGACTCTCTCACTACAGTGGGAACTTCCTGCAACAATGTCTTTATGGCTCTTGGCCTTGATTTCCTTGCCAAATGAAAGCCTTCACTTGATTTGTGTCACCAATGTGAGTCAAGCGTGATCAAGTCCAGACCGCGAAAAAAAAATCCCGACAAAAAATCAGGTTCACTCCAAACACGACCCGTTTGGGGACCAGACACTTCTATGAAAGTTGAAAAATTAAACTTGTGAGCCGAATTGAAAATTCGTCTTGTTACAACATCTGCCAACTTCTCAAGGTTAAGGAAGATTTTCCCTAAACCTGGGCTGGTCACTGTGCAGAGCGAGGGAGGAAGGTCTCGCTTTTTTCAAAGTTAACATAATTTTTTAAAAGAGGCCAAAATCTGTGCCCCAAACCATTGGGAGCAGTGAAACGTTATCATGACTGTTTGTTATTCCGTAGTTTCTTATTTTTGCTGTGGTTCATGGCTTCGCCGGCGACCAGGACTGGTCCAAGCCCCTCGACGTCGTAGTGGGTGAGGACGACAACATCGCGGTCTCCAAGAACTTGGCTGCGGCCCCAGACATTTCGATCAAACAGAAGGAGTCCCCCAGGGAGGAGAGGATGTCGGACTTCACCTGGATTCTCAATCCCAAAGAGTCTCGCAAGAGGAGAATGAGGAAACAACGACAGGACGACAGGATGCTCACCAAGAGGAGGGTCCTCTTCAGGCAGCTCAAGAACACCGACTTCTTTGACCAGCCTCAGGCTGAAGAGAGACTCTTCTTCACCCTTGGGCGAGGGCGAGGCCGCAGGCGGCCTCACCATCAGTCATATGGACCTCCTAGGTACAAGAGACCGCCCAAAAGAAGACCGAGACCGTCGTACCGTCGTCCACCTCAGAATTCGTATGAGCCTCCACCAAAAAAGAGGCCAGCACCAACTCCTACTGCTCCTCCTGCCTACAAACCAGCCCCCCCACAAAGCAAACCTGAGACCTACGGATCCCCACAGGCACCGGCGCAAGAGTCGTACGGATCCCCGCAGGCACCGGCGCAAGAGTCGTACGGATCCCCGCAGGCACCGGCGCAAGAGTCGTACGGATCCCCGCAGGCACCGGCGCAAGAGTCCTACGGATCCCCGCAGGCACCGGCGCAAGAGTCCTACGGATCCCCAAAAGCTCCAGCATCGGCTCCTGCATCGTACAGCTCACCACAGGCACCGGCGCAAGAGTCCTACGGATCCCCAAAAGCTCCAGCATCGGCTCCAGCATCGTACAGCTCACCACAGGCACCAGCGCAAGAGTCCTACGGATCCCCAAAAGCTCCAGCACCGGCTCCAGCATCGTACAGCTCACCACCTGCTCCAGCCTCTGCTCCAGCTCCAACATCCTACAACCCGCCAAAAGCTCCAGCTTCAGCTCCAACATCCTATGGTTCACCACCTGCTCCAGTCTCCGCTCCAGCTCCAGCATCCTACAGCCCACCAAAAGTTCAAGCTTCAGCTCCAGTATCGTACGGCTCACCACCAGGTCCAGCACAAGATTCGTACGGATCCCCACCAGCTCCAGCTCCAGCATCCTATGGCTCACCACCAGCTCCAGCACAAGATTTGTATGGATCCCCACCAGCTCCAGCTCCAGGATCCTATGGCTCACCACCAGCTCCAGCACAAGATTCATATGGATCCCCACCAGCTCCAGCACAAGATTCGTACGGATCCCCGCCAGCTCCAGCTCCAGGATCCTATGGCTCACCACCGGCTCCAGCACAAGATTCATACGGATCCCCACCAGCTCCAGCACAAGATTCGTATGGATCCCCGCCAGCTCCAGCTCCAGCAACCTATGGCTCACCACCAGCTCCAGCACAAGATTTGTATGGATCCCCACCAGCACCAGCTCCAGCATCCTATGGCTCACCACCAGCACCAGCACAAGATTCATATGGATCCCCACCAGCTCCAGCACAAGATTCATATGGATCCCCACGAGCACCAGGTTCATCTCCTTCATCCTATGGGTCACCGCCAGCTCCATCATCAGCTCCATCATCCTATGGGTCACCTCCAGCACAACAGTCTTACGGTTCCCCCACGCCAGGTCCATCAGAAGAATCGTATCCTCCAGCTTCTCCCTCCGAATCGTATGGCTCTCCACCAGAAGATGAGGGAGCAGAAGAAGATTCCTACGGAATTGGTTACAATCCCCCTACTGCTGTAGACTTTGACCAATTTCCCTCGTACGACCTTCCCTCTCCTCCAGTCTACAGTCCACCACAGACCCCCAAGGATACCTACGATGCCCCTCCCGGTATTGATTCATTTCCAGACTTTCCCACTCCAGATTTTCCTAGCTTCCTGCCCGATTTTAGTCCTAATTTCAATTTTGACATACCCAAAATAAGGGGTGAGTGATTTGCTGCTTACTTTGATACACCTTTATGGTCACACGCGCAATCAACGTTCTCGAACGACAGACTGACCACGCTGTGCGTACGTGTACCGGGTGCGCCACATTTCAGTATTTTCGTCTGGAAACTGACTCGTAATGTCATTGTTATTGCATCCTATTCAGCGATATTGGTCTAAATCACTTTGGAAAGTTCATACGAGCACAGTTCTGACTCTCCACTTTCATTTCCACTCCACTTTCCACACTCACATTGGTTTGTCATTTCTTCAAATGCGTGTACTTGCTGTACAATGACTTTCTGGGCCCTCATCGGCTTCAAACAGTCGTCTTTAAGCCTCATACGGGTTCACTCTAAAGCCTCTACTTGGTGCTGAAGCTAATCTTGCTGCCCTAGCTAAACACGTTTCGTCATACCAGCAGCAGTTAAAGTACTGAGTGGCGATAGGAGGCTGCTCCTAAATATGGTGCACCCGGTACGTTGAAATTTGTACACGCATAGTAAGTTGGTGGAGAAGAATGAGTGCATGCTTACATCTTCCACTTTTAAATGTTTCAGCTCGACCACCACAAGACTCCTACGAGAGACCTCGGCCGTCACCTCCTCCGTCAGTTCCAACACAGGCGAGTCCAGCCTCAGGCCGTTACCCACCACCAGATCCGACCGGTTCCAGCCATCCTTCTCCGCCATCTCCTCCAGCGTCCACTCCAAGTTATGGAGCTCCTTCCAAACCTCGACCAAGTTACTCTGCCCCGGCCAACAACCAACCTTCACCGTCTGAAGCACCACCAAGTCCTCCAAGTTATCCCACCTTCCCAAGCCCTGATGAGGACCAGGAACCTTTCCGCCCATACTTCCCAGCGGGAGAAGAGAAAAAGCCATCGTCACAAGGCTATGGCAGTCCCCCCGCACCGGAACCGAAGCCTCAAGATGAACCTAACAGACCAAGCTACAGCCGTCCGCAACCTCCAGCTGCAGCTCCCTCACCTGTCTATGGAAATCCGCTGCCACCAGAGACAAGTCGAAGGCCACCTGTCGCGCAAGAGCAACCCACCAGCTACCCTTCCATATCTCAGAGCTTTGACCTTTATGGGTCTCCTCCAGCACCCTCTGCTACTCCAAGCAGTAGCTTTTACGGCAGTCCTCAAGGAGGGGAGGAGGAAGAGGTGGACAGTCAAGGACAGGGAGAACTAGGCAGTCCCAGTTTCTATGGAGCGCCTCAACAACCAGAGGAACAAAGGGACGAAGCTCCAGCAATGCCACCTTACAGCTTTTATGGTGCTCCTCAACAGGCTCAAGAAGAAGAAAAGGAAGCTCCATCAAGGCCAAATTACAGTTTCTATGGAGTACCTCAAGAGGCTGAAGAAGAAGAGGAGGCAGCAGACACATACGGAAGTCCACCAGCATCTGGCTCAAGTGGGAGTTCTCCTCCACCATCACCACCAAGATATCCATTTCCAACTCCTTCAGGGCCACAAGCCTCTTACTTTAGCTCGATGGCAGCAATTCCTGATACTCCACCAAAAGAGAAGCCCACTCCTGGGCCAATCTACTACAAGTCTTCAGGAGCATCTTCTCAGTCCGGTCAAGAAAGTCCCTCTTCCTATGGAAGTCCTCCAGCGCCAAATCAGCCCTCAAAAGAGGAAGAAGAACCAGACCAAGGCTACGGATTTTCACCCACCTCAATGTCTGAGAATGGCCTTGGAGAATTCGCAAATGGTGGATTCAATGTGGGCAGCTTTTTCGATTTCGATTTTCCCAAGTTCGGAGCTTCTTCCCCCAGTGGATCCAGCGACAACAAGGAGGACGACGAGGCTCAAGGAGAAGAAACTTCCTATGACATCTTTTCGAACTTGTTCACCGGATACTCAGCACCTTCAGCTCCAGAGCAGAGCCAGGAGCAAGAAGAAGAAGAGCAGCCTGAAGATTCTTATGGGATTCCAAGAGCACCTCCAGTGACAGAACCGTATGGTGGTAGCTCTGGACCTGAAGAGGAAGCTGGAGAGGAGGAAGATGTGCCAGCAAAGTCCAGCTATGACGCACCTCAAGTGCCAAGTTCATTTTCATACAATGCTTCTCCTCCTCCAGCCTCAGAATCCCCTGCAGAATACTACCGACTTTCAAGTAGCCCTCCAGCACCTTCTTACAGCAACAGGCCCAGTAGTCCAATTCAGCCGTCAGCTCCAGCACCTTCCTACAGGCCCAGTAGTCAACCATCACCTCCAGCACCTTCCTACAGGCCCAGTAGTCAGCCATCAGCTCCAGTCCCTTCGCCAGCATCTTACGGCAACAAGCCTAGCAATCAGTCGCCCTCAGCTCCAATCCCGTCACCACCATCTTATAGCAATGGATCATTTCAGCCGTCGTCACCGTCATACGGGAGCAGACCAAGACCAGCATCACCTCCGTCTTACAGCAGACCACCTCAGGAGCCCAGTAACCCACCACCCCCATCTCCCAGCTATAGCCAACCAGCTCAGCCTCCCCAGCTTCCAACATACAGCAGTAGTCTAAGTAGCACAAGTTCAAGCAGCCAGAGATATCCATCATCAGCTCTAAGTCCAAGCAGTGGTCCACCCGTGGAACCAAGCAGAGAGCCAACATCCTCAGCAGGACCCGCCCAGTATAGCAGCCCCAACCCGCCCTCACCTCCACCATCCAGTTATCCCGCTCCCGCCAGCTACAGTCAGCCCAGCCCAGAGACCCCCGTCGCTCCTCAGGAACCCAGCTACAGCATCCCTTCCTTCCAAAGTCTAGCTCCTTCCCCTCCAGCAGTTTACCACCAGCCTTCCCAGCCTAGCTACATCTCCCTGGTGGAGGAGGACGACGACCAGGGGAACGACGACGAACAAGACGATGGCCCAGTCGACGACGAGCAGTTTGACTCTCCCCTGTACTACAAGCCAGCCCCGAACAAGCCCGCGAAGGAGAAGAAAGACGTCTCTGACTTCTTCGGCCCCTTCCCCTTCGGCAGCCAGGAGATGTGGGACATGTTCAACAACCAGTGGGGGCAGAGGTTGGGATCGCACAAAGGAAACGCAGGGTAGTCGAGTAGCAGCAGCATCACACGAAAATTTATTGTGTAACCTGTCCTTAACCACAATCATGGGTCATGCCTAGGAAGGAAGAGGTGCATAGATTCTGAAACAACATGGACACTTTTAGAGACCCTCAGCATGAGTATAAAGTGCAATATTAATAATCCTCTACTTATGTGGCCCCCTAATAATGTTATCTTCTCTCTTACGCGTCTTTCTCAAGCGTGTGTGATATCATAAACTATTGTAAATTAAACTGTGAAAACAAAGAAATAAACAGTGCGAGAGCATTTCAGCGCTGTTACGCAGGATCCAGGGCTTTTACTGTACGTGTGCATATCCATGCAGTAAAAATCAGGTTTAGCCAAGGCAATCTGGAGTTGGAAAAAAGTTTGGCTCCATCTGTAGCAAATTTACGTGCGCACCTCCGCTCTTGAGCTCAAAATATTAAGCAAAAAAGTATATAGAGTACTTATGCAGTACTTTTCATTATCTATAAATCGGGACTTTCCTGTCATCGATCCCACTGAGCGAGTACGCACACTTTCCCCCAGATCTCCAGATTGGAAGATCGTCCCGATTGGAGTGGATGCCCAGAGTGGAATGTGTACGTAGTGGAAAAGTAAAGGTTAAAATGATAAGAAGTAGTTGTCTCTCACATAAAGAGGGAGGGCCGTATGTACGTCTGTCTGTCTGTTGAGCTCGGGGCGCACGGTGAGCTCGAGGGGCACGGTGAGCTCGAGGCGCACGGTGAGCTCGAGGGGCACGGTGAGCTCGAGGCGCACGGTGAGCTCGGGGCGCACGGTGAGCTCGAGGGGCACGGTGAGCTCGAGGCGCACGGTGAGCTCTGTCGTCCCACCCAGCGACGTGGGTAGCGCCTAAGCCGTAGTAAGTGTGAAGAAGAAGACTGAACAATATGAACGATATACGAAGACTACGTGAACGCGTAAATAAAAGGAAACTGGGCTTCGTATCATGTCAAGGCCTGCGAAATTTCGTTTACAGCCCATCTGTTCTTCTTCTGGCCAGTTACGTCACTGCTGTTGGGCAAAGTTGACAACAGCTGCTTGCCCGGAGCCCCCCTCAAGCTGTCCTCGTCCCCCCCCAACTCACCCAACCACTTCAGACAGGCCCAAAGTCTTGGGGCTTCTTCGGGGTGGAAAAATGGGTCCGCCCAACATCAGTTTTGCTCTTTATCGTACAATTCTTGGCCGCTCAAACCAGTTGCGCTCAATTTCAGTCCCCAGTAGGATTCTGGAGAGGCGAGACTTCCGAAAGGTAAAGACCGGGCCCAAAAAAGTCTATGACCTGAGAAAAGTACAATGTTTGACACAGTGTGAGCAGGAAAAAATCCTGTCCACCCACTGCATTCATAGAATGCTTGTACACTGCTCTTTTTTTTGGTGCAAAATGTTGGATGGTGATTTTTCTTCAACTTTTGGTGGATAACAAACTCCTCTACTACAAATGTAGAAGACTTCTTTCATCATATTGATCTCCCACAGACTTCCCCTCCTGCCATGGCGCTGTCGTCGTCTGTCCAGGCCGATGAGGCCTTCCTCGGGTACATCTTGGACCTCGTCAAGTCCAAGAGGCTTTTGCCAGGTGGAAAATGGTGCCTCCTCCCTAGCCCCAACTTGTTTTATTGACTCTTTTTCCAGGTCGTCAGACTCTGGAGGACCCAGTGGTCAAGTTCGTGCACCCGGCCCAGCTGGAGGACCTCATGGGGGTCGACATTGGGAAAGAGCCGGCGACGGAGGACGCGCTCAAGGAAATATGTGAAAAGGTATTTTTATCTGCTGCTTCACTCAATTATTGCTAGTTGACGCACTTTAAGATACTTTCAGGATAGTAACTTTCACGTTCATACTTTCTTGTTCTTTCTCCAGGTTGTCGAGTACAGCGTGAAGACGTCCAACCCGAACTTTTACAACCAGCTGTACGGGGGCGTGGACGGGATGGGGCTGGCGGGTGCGTGGCTCAGCGACGCACTGAACACAAACGCCCACACCTTCGAGGTGGCGCCCGTCTTCCTCATCGTCGAGAGAGGACTGTGCAGGTACGTCGAGATCACCATGAGCGAGTCAGCCACTGGCCCTTACTGTATGCATGCGGCCTCAAGCCTCACAGGGTGAGTCGAAAAACTTGGCTGTGTGAGTCGACAGTGTCACATGCACAAAAAACTTTGAGTCACCCGGTATGAGACTCTCACGAGGGCCCAGAGTAACCGCCCGTGACCCAATTTTGCATAAATATTTATATTGAAAATGAAAAAAGTAGAAGTATCGAGCGTCAAACGTTAAGCGAGTCCAGCTCTATTTGTCGACTGTGACCACCTAAAATTTGAGCTCAATCTAACATACTTTGACTGCATCGCATTTATGGAGCCACAAACTGTGAAACCCAAATTCCATAAATCACAGTGTCTGAATGTTACACAAAAATAGGATGAGTGAGAGTTGAATTTAGCACTTTGTTGCTCAAAAGTGAGGGAAGCAGAATTAGATTCTGGAATTTAACTTTAAGCATAAGGTGACTCAGAGTTGAATTCGATTCTTACTGTCAGATCGGGCCAAAGTGCGGTTGGATGATGCTTCCCGGGCTAGGTCATGGGGCCAATGAGCATACATGGGGAGCACCGCGTTCATGTACATTGTCTGGATCAAGGTTCAATGGGAGAAATCTGCCCCAATCTTACCCGGCTACCCCGCACGACAGTTGGTACCCGGGTTGGCATCCACTTTCTTTCCTCGGGTTTGAACGTTGAGCACCCTGGAACTCCCTGACAGTGACCACACATTAACTGACGTGATTGTCCAGCCGTACATGCTCATACTTCTGCTATATGGAGTGTCAGCTTACTGTTAAGTAATGTACAAGGTAAATAAGAGAAATGAAAACAAAATTCCGTGGACACAATGTTACTGGAGACCCCCCGGGTGTCCGGGCTTTTGGCCCCAACCGACTCAGGAACTATCTCCAACCCCGACAAACCCTAAAACATTCAGTAAGAAATGGTTACATTACAACAGATGGTCGTTTAACAAGGTAACGATCCGAAACACACGCCTAAGTTGCTCAAAGAGTGGTCATGGCTTTGCTCAACCACCTGGTCTCAACCTTGTTGGACTCTTGTATGAGGAAGTTGAGCATCGAGTTCACTTCGCCAACGCGGATGCCTTGCGGAAAGCCACTCGGAAAGCTAGAGAGGAAAGTCCTGGTGCTGCCGCTGATGGATTGATCAATTCCATGAAGCGTTGGTGTGCAAGTGTCAGCAAAATCAACAATGGTTATGCAATTAAATGCTGACTGTAATCCTATCTTTTAGGAGAGTTGCTCTGCTGCTGTCGCAGCCAACACTTTGTCAATCCTCGTGATGAGGCTCTGAGACCAGAGTTACTTTGTGCAACTTTGGCATTTAGGCCATCTTTAAGTACTTTATTTATAAATGCATGCATAGCAATAGACTGACGTACGCAACTGCTGCAAAACTGCCCAGAAAGACTGAATGCTCCGTTTCTCAACCTAATACAATGTTAGGTACATCATGTCCAAGTTCGGTTACGAGAGCGGCGACGGGATCTTCTCACCCGGGGGCTCCATCTCCAACATGTACGGCATGATCCTCGCCAGACACAAGAAGTTCCCCGAGCTCAAGGCCACGGGCTTGTACGGGAGGTCTCCACTGGTGGCGTTCACGTCCGACGAGAGTCACTATTCGATCGCCAAGGGCGCCAACTGGCTGGGGATTGGCACCGAAAACGTCGTCAAAGTCAAGACCGACGACAACGGGAGGATGATCCCCGAAGAGCTGGAGAACGAGATCCAGAAGACGCTGTTAAATGGAAAGGTTGGTAGGAGGGATGGACGTGGTAACCCAAAAGCAGCATTACAACCTTGCCAGTCACATGACACCCTTGGGCTGTCACTTCTGATTCACCCTGTACGTGTCCGGTGGTGCGCGCGATCCAGGGACTTTGGAAGCTGTATCTTCTAGGAAGCTTTCACATCATGGGGAGAATTCTCCATCCTAACGGCTCCAAAATATTCATAACGCTTAGACCCTGCTGCATATACAGAACTAAGTCGACTTAGTGTTGACGCGATTAATTCACCATGTCAGGCCGCCCTTGGAGTTCTTAAGAATAATTTTTCTGAGGGGTTGGCAGATCATTTGAGCACACAACAAACTTTAAAAGATGGTGAGATAAACGGGTACTTTTACAGTTGTTTGAGACCATGCATATACGACCGAGAATTATTCATTCCTACTTTCAGACCCCCTTTTTTGTGAACGCCACGTCCGGCTCGACCGTGTTGGGCGCCTACGACCCCTTGTCCGAGTTGTCCGATGTCTGCCGCAAGCACGACCTCTGGCTGCACGTGGACGCGTGTTGGGGGGGAGCTGCAATCCTTTCTGACAAACACAAGTGATGAATGATGATTCAGCGATTGAGGGTAGTGTAAGATGACCAACATTCACTTAGGCACCTGCTTCGGGGGATCGAGAAGAGCGACTCGATCGCTTGGAACGTGCACAAGTTGCTATGCGCGCCCGTGCAGGCGTCGCCCTTCGTGACCAGGTGACCCGTAGTGCTTGAGGTCCACGTGCCCCCCCCTCCCCCTGTAGACATGCTTTGCTTTCAGGCACGCCGGCCTCCTGCACGAGGCCAACAGCGCGTCTGCCCGCTACCTCTTCCAGCAAGACAAGTTCTACGACGTCTCCTACGACACTGGAGACAAGTCGGTGCAGTGCGGCAGGAAAGTTGATGCCTTCAAGGTGTGACCTCTGATTCGTTTGGGTCTACCAATGGTTCAAGCGTTTTCCTTCCTGTCCAACCACAGGTTTGGCTGATGCTGAAGGCTCGGGGCGAGAAGCGGCTTGCCGAGGCCGTGGACAACGTGTTCGAGATGGCCGAGTACCTGACGCACTTGGTCAAGACCACGGAGGGATTTAGATTGGTGTTCCCGGATGCAGAAGAAAAGGTGAGCACAGTACATGCAGTTCAATATCGCTTAATTCCGACACCAATCAGTAGATCGATAGTCTTTTAAGTCAAGCTTATATTATGATTACTCCTTTCATTGTTCCTCTCCGTCGCTGGCCCTCTGGTCATCAGTTGGTCCTACTTAAATTTGTCTGTTTGTTGTGTAGGCAGGAGCAATTTTTCAATCAATGCCTTAAGGAAAAGGCAAATTCATTGCCAATAACGTATATGGATCATGTCAACAACCTTCTACTTTTAATGACTGAGCACAAAAGACTAGAGACCAATCCTTAAAAGAGCTTTCCAGACCATAAACTTTCCTCAAACCCTTGAGAACATCTTGTGACGGAGATGTACTTAGAGGCTGTATGAAATTTTCCCCGGCTTTGGGGCAAACACCAATTTTGTTGTTGTTGTCATCATGTTATATCTTTATATGCATAACGCTAACTTCATATTATTACATCGTCAGGTACAGAAAAACTGCAATGATGAAAGATTTGACGATTTGCACTCTCAATGCCCTTGGATATGTTCTTCATCTAGGCAAACTGCGCCAACATCTGCTTCCACTTCATCCCTCCGAGCCTGCGCCAGGCCACGGTCGAGGACGCCGCCTTTTGGGATTCCGTATACGCCGCCCCGCCGCGCATCAAGGAGCGGATGGTGGCCGAGAGGCAAATCTCATGATTTGTTGTTACTGTTGCTGCTGTTTTGCTAACATTTGGACCTCTTTCTCCAGGGGTTCCGTCTTAGTGGGATACCAACCATTGGCTCATAAGGGCTTGGGCAACTGCTTCCGCGTGGTCTTGCCCGCCAATCCGGCCCCGACGAAGCAGGACATGGACTACCTCATACGGGAGATAGAAGACTGCGGGAAAGACCTGTGAAAACTTCTTTAGGCAGCCATTTCAGCGTGAGAGCTTTGAAAGTGACTATTGTGTTGCACTTTTGAGGACTCACAACCAACAGAACGCACGAAATAAAACCCCTATGTGGGCCCATTTTGGGAAAAACCTCTTAAGATGAGCATTCGACAGATTGGCTGGGGCTCCACTGCTGTCATCAGCTGGGTCTGCGCTGACAAATTCAGTCGTATAGATAGGGACGTACACAAGCAGGCAGATAGGCCTATCTGTCTATGCACCAAAAAATCTGCCTGGTTAAGTGCACCCTTCATCGTCAGCTGTTCAAGTCCACATTTTGCCAGTGTCAACGAACCTTTAGAGAATGAAGAGGGCTTCTTCCATCCGTGTCACGAAGAGAAAATAATTCTATGGCTTCTTTTTCTTCTCCTCTTCCTCAGTTCTCATACGTTCTTTGTAGAAGCCTCATTGTTATTGCAGGGAGAAGAAATCCTATCAACAATAGAAAATTCAGCTTCTCGGAATATTCTCAGTGGCTTCTATAGCACCTGGAAGGTTATATTAGCACACTTTCGGCGACAAGAGACTTTCCAAACCAACCACTCCAGTCACAACCCTCTCTTCCCCCCTCCTGAGCAGCACCATGGACGAGGACGCGATCTTGGCGATGGAGAAGGACTGCCTGAAGCTCCAGGTGAAGGTGTTGAAGGCGCAGCTGGCCATGGGCAGGACGAACATGTCGAAGACCATACCGGAGTGAGTAGAGGCAAAAGAATCCCCCCCCTCCCAGGAAATTGCAGTGGAGGTGATATTTCCTTCTCGTTCTTCCTCTTCTTTCACTCTGGTCCATTCTACTACTGTCGAAGGGAAGGGTGGGCCTCATGACAGGCCTGTGCCGAAATGCTGGAAAGAACCTCTTTTTAGGTACAGGAAAGTCTCTGATGAAAAGTTTTTCCTCCACTGACCGCCGGAAAGGGGGAGAGGTAGAGAATTGGGTGGAACTTTCCGCCCTTTCTCTCATTCCCACTCCAAACACGAGAAAATTGAAAGAAAAATGCATTCGCAGCCAAATCCGATTCTCCGGGTATCATTCGGAAAGTCACCAGAATTTCGACCAAGCTCGAAAGTTCTTGCTTTCACCAGGCTTTCCTTGACTGCGCTCCAATGTACAATAGTAGGTGTGTAAGACGGAACTGCCAGTGATGCACAAGCCTTTTTCTCATAATGGCACATTTACAGGTTGGTGAAAAAAAGGCCTGCTGCTCAATGATGTTCGATTTCTTTTTTTTTGCATTAGCGACGAGGGCGAAAATGAGATTTGGTCATCTTATCGAGCGTTTAAACATGTCAATCGTCATCGTGACTTTCCTGTCTGAAGGAAAGTCAAACTTTCTCCCATTTTGGACAGATGCATCCAAGTTAACCCGGTCTTTTTCCTCACACATCGAATATACTGAGGTTTTTAACAGATCTTTCTGGACCGCGTTTCTCGGCCTCAGCCCCAGGAAGCGTTGACATTTTCCAGACTTCTCAGGTCAATAAAGAGACCCCAAAGCTGTTGACATGCCAAAGCTGCTCGTGAAACGGAAGTTGGTCACTTTTGACTTCAGCGGGGTCCAAAACTTGAGGGGTTTTGTCTTCCTCTCTACAGAGAGTCCTAGAAAGTCTAGTCTTGTGCACGATCTCAGCTGTTGTGGTCTTTAATGCCCAGACGCCAGTGTAAGAGAGAGAATAGGCCTTTCCGTTGTTGCCACCAGCCTCCATTTTTCTCCCAGCAGAAGCAAAAAAATGTCACTGTGTGGTTGTCTAACGGAGAAAATGAGAACAGGACGTGACGTGAGAACAAACACACTCGCAGACACGCACGCACTCACGCAGGCACGCGAGATCAAAGGACAGAAATAAAAAAATTGAAAACTTTGGGCACGCGCAGAAAATTCAATTTCACTTCTCCCTTCTGTCCCCCCTCACACAGAAAAAAAGTACAGTGAGGATAGGCCTGAACGAGGCCCACATGCTCAAGGCCCAAATGCCCGAGGCCTTCTCCTCCTTCCCCTCAGACAGCTCCGAAGGAAGCGTGCGACTGAATAAATTATGCTTTATAGTTGTTGTTTATCAATCGCGGCAAAGGTTTGTCGAGGAGAAGAAGTAGCAACTCTGGACGATTCCGCCAGACAAAAACTCGACCGGTTTGGGAGCTCTTACTATCTCACCTTGATCAGAGAGAGGAAGACCGAGTACATAGATGCTGTTCTGCACCTCATGTAGGGACCATTTTCTTACAGCTGTGGAGAGAGCAATGGGATTTTTTCTCTCTCTCTCATTCTTTCTTTCTTTCTCTCTCTCTTTCTTTCTTCCTCTCATTCACTCTCTTGTCTCTCTCTCTATCTCTCCATCTCAGCAGGCTTTGTTCTTCTCATAAGACATGAATTAATGATGGCAGCCCTTATTCAGTCGATCTCATGTGCACATCTTCCTTCTCCAGAAGGGTTAGGGATGGGAGTGAGGCTGCTCCTGCAGCTGCTTCACATGTCCTTGTTAATCAGGACCACTTATTGTGTCCCTTAAAACCTCCAAAAAAAAGCTCCTGTCGCGTGTAGGCTTGTATAAGACTTATCATAAATGTTACTAGAACTGATGGGAATATTTAAAATGAAATGACTACTGAACTATCGATTATCGAAACACTGGACAATCGAACAACGAAAAAAGGGTGCTGTTTTTTTCACCTACTTTTAGTTACCAAGGCCTGAGTCATTTTTTGTGCAACTCAGTACTGCTTTTTTATTAGAAAGAACACTTACGTAACCCCTAGAAACTTAAAATTTAAGAAACGCTTAGACTTCCAGCGTTCAAGAACAAAAAGCCAGACCATAGATTCTATTGGACGCATCCACTGAATTTTTGTGCCATTGCTACTGTCAGTGCACCGCACAGTCTTGATTCCGATGGAAATCCCTGCTTCAGATCTCGAAAGTTTGCTCGAAAGTCATTTTTTGGCAACACTTTCCACGTATTCGCAGTATGCTCACAAGTACAGTATGTCAAACATGTCTCTGGAGGAAGTCCCTGGGGTCCCTTAGCAATGTCAAATTTATCGTGAGGGTTATATTTACTACGGTTTTGCCCAGCTCATCAATGTTGGAAAGTCAGATTTCAAAATAAGTCTGACCTGACCAATGCCCATGGCTGCGGAAGTACCAAAATTTCTAGAGACTAAGCGTTCACTTCTCACAACGAACTTTTAGTTAAAGAATACTATTCCTGGAACACATTGTGTTAGTTAAGTGATGAATAATGCCTGTAATGCGATTCTCAAAGGCTTACCTAATGGGCGATACAAGCAAAATTTCAAAACGGCCTAAAAGGTAAGTGCTATTTTAATCGCTCTTACTTTAATAGTCCCCTATCTGTAATTAGTCACCCATAGCAGAGGGGATTGAAAAAATAAAGCCCCATCGGGGATTGATACAGCATTCACGACATGCGATATCGCAATGCCCGATATCCCGAGACCTGACATCGGCCTATAACTGTTACTGATTCGAAATGTTGAAAGCTCAATTAATCGTCGAGATGATACTTTTACCGATTTTTTTCCTTGTGTTTGATACATTTCAAAGATTTCGGTAGTGTTGCCTTAACAACTTTTCCTTTGCTGCTCTGGTCTTGTCTTGGCGGCCCAAGCGGCCCTCGGGCTTTCCCCGTATGATCTGTAGCTTCTCTCAGCATGGCATGCCCAAAGCATCTTACGATACCGCGATGCAACTTTCTCTACGCCGATATTCGATATCGATACGATAAATCGTACATGCCTACTGAGAGGGGCACACCTGGCAGAGTGAGCACGCGGCAAGGGAGGTTGAAGTACCCAAACGTGATGATTTTGTCCTGCAAGCTGTTCGTGCAGACACTTTTGGGTGAAATCTGATTATTACTTGTGAAAGTTTTGCTCACGAGGTGTGTATATTTGCAAATGCGCAAGATTATGCAGTCTCCGTACTGGAAAGTGCGTATGTGCCACGTGTGTGGAGAACAGAACAAACAGCTTCTACGCATCGGATAGATGCACATATAGAGAGGAAAGATTTAAAAGCTGGCCAATATTTAGATTTTACCCACTTTTGGGGGGTTATAGTCTTAACAAAGCGAAAAAAATTCGCAGATTACATCGAAAATCTTAACAACACTCAACTTCATAGTCTCAGAATCCACACTTTGACAGTTGTTTTGGAGCCCATGACTTTCCACAATTGAGTGATCACTGGATCGTCGCAACTCAGCTTCTTCTTGGTCAAAGAACTTGACCGCTTTGCTTGGCTATCTGACATCAGTGGGGCGCACGACGGCGACAGTGGCGGCGGCGGCGGCTGTGGCCACCGTAGGGGTCGTATACGTAGAGTGAGACGAAGCTACTTTGTGCTTGTACAGACAGGGTCATCACTTCTCATGTAAATACTAAAGCAAACAAGAAATAGTAAAATTGAAAAAGTAAATAAATTTGTTAAAGTAAGAAGGAGGGAAGAGCAAACAGAGATCCCACAGGATAGATTTCAGCTGTGCTACACAGAAATGCACTGAAAGCAATTTCATGCTGAGGCTGAGTCCTCCATTGATGCTCATGTAAGTAACTGGAGAACATAAAACAACTGGTACTGTATGGAAAGGCTTCACTTTTCTCTAGATTCATCCTTATTTGCTTTTAATGTTCTACGTGTGGACAGTTTCATCATCAGGATCTACAAAGTGGCGTTCATGGATGACAGCACATCGATACCACCATGAATCTGTTTCAAATTGTAGCAGCTTGCCCGAACCATCAGATATAATTGCCCCAGGCTGACGTTATCAATCTTGGTGTGGTCCTGATGGATTGTCCTCAACCTGTTGCAAACAGCACAAGTGCCGGAGTTGGCCAGAAGCTTACGTTTTGCCAGAAACTTGACGGTGTCCTCGATGGTGTTGGTAGCCAAGGACAGGTTCCTCAGAGTCCACTCTTGGATGAGCTCCTGAGGCTGCTGGGGAATGGCGGCACGGTCCATCAGATAAGTGCTGTAGGTGAACAATAATAGACCATGCTGAGGTGGTAGAGAAGAGGTAGATGGAGGTGACGGAGATTGATGTCATCGATGCGATGGTCGAGCCGAAGTTGATTTTTGATTGATACGGTCAAACACATATGCATTGCACAGACTACACGTACGTGTGTGCGGGGCAACGGAGGACCAATGACAATTGTCAACTCTGATGGTGCCACCATCTGCAGTAGTTTCTTCTCACTCTACGTATGCCACCCCTGCAGCAATCTTTGGTGGCCACAGCCGCCGCCGCCGCCGCCGTCGCCGTCGTGCACCCCCAGGATGCAAGATAGCCCTTGGTTTGGACATGAGTTTTTTGAGTGAGACCCAGAATCTGCCATTTTGGCCACGCTTGCGCGGCCCTGGCTGCTCCAGCGCATGGTTTATGCAACAGAGAGGACCAGAGATAGCAAGTGCAGCCCAGAGTGATGCAATTTGTGACAGAAAACGCGTGTTTATAAACATAGTGAATGTTCACGATGCCGCTGATGTTGTACTCATGCCAGGGGCGCCATTTTGGAATTGGTACCAATTAAAACTCTTCAAGAGTCTTCAAGGTACGAATAGTCTTAGCGTAAAAAAGTGGCATGACTTTACTATTTTTTTTTTCCAAATCTTTGGGATTTAGTCGGACCATGTAATATTGAGATTCAGCCCATTCCTGACAGCCGCAGCTGTTGCTCATGAATCCAGCAAAAGAAGAAAGAAATTTGCCAAAATGTTGTCAAATTTCTCTTGCCAATGTTAAAGTCCTTGAGGAAGTGCCTGACCCTGAAAGTTGATCTCTTAGGGCAGCTTTCCTCCAGCAGTGACTGAGGCCAGAGAAGATTTAGCCTCTTCCGTGCTGGCCAGAGGGATTCCCAACATCCAGCGTCGATTGTTCCAAGAGGTGAAATCCTCCTTTTGGAATAGACGCTTCTTCCCCAGAGAACAAAAGGCAAATCAACATTTACGTAGGCAAATCCTCGAGCTGATGGAACATTCCTTTTTCTGCTCCACTCAGCGGAACCATTTTGCAAGGGTCAGAACGACAGTGGAGAAGATGGAGAGATCTGGTGGGGGAAAAAAATGGAATTGGGAGAGGAGAGAGGAGATCATACAAGAGGGCTTCTCAACATGAACGTTACACATGTGGAGAGAACAGCAGCAAAATGAGCGGGCTCTCGTGTGTGCGTTGAAGTATGTGAAACTTGAGTTTTTCTGCAATTTCTACAATGGCCATAAATGATGTGTGTGCGCTGCAATAAAATATGCAGGAATGGACTCTTTATGAGACTTTTGCTTCGGCAGAACAGGTGTCTCCGCTTTATAGACGCTCCGCTTAGCAGAGCACTGTATTTGGAGAGGAGATAGAGGTCTCAGGATAGCGAATATTGTTACAAGGGGAGGGGGGGGGGATCGACCCTGACGAAAGGAGTGTTGCGCACGTATGGACAGGATATACTAGATTGAATTATTTCGTGTGGTTCCTCGAGATCAGCTCATCATCGCTGATCAGTCTTTCAACGCGTGCGAGTTTGGTAGAAAAGGTAGAGAAGACACATACGACAAACACGTACAGTTCTTCCATAGACAGCAATATATCTTGATTATCTTGTCTTGCGCATCACTAGCGTGTGCGTGCGTGCGTGCGTGGGCATGTGCGTGAGGGTCTCTCTTTGTGTGTGGGTCACTGCGCGTGTGCGGTGTCTTGCTGTGCGTGAGGGCATCTCTCTGTGTCAGGGTCTATGTCTGTCTGTCTCTTGAGTGAGGGTCTCTGTCCTTCAGTGCGTGTGTGTGTGTGAGAGAGAGAGAGAGTCTCTCTCTATGTGTGTGGGTCACTGCATGTGTGAGGGGTGTCTTTCTGCATGTGAGGGTCTCTCTCACAGACACAAACACCACAATCCTCACAGTGGTGCTACCAACAGTTCCTGGGCATAGCAGAAAAGTGTCTGTCGACAACAAGGATTTGGTTCAATAAAACAGCACTAGATTATTACTGCAGGCTGTACGAATAAAGCTGTGATTTTCCTGCGTCCTCCGCGATAGATATTAGTGAGACTGGTCATGTGTAAAAGGAAGTTTACTTTTGTTTGCTGCTGGCAGATATATTTTTGTTAAACCTTCTACGCCATTACGACGTGTTACTCACAGAAAACTTACTGCCCCTTTTTTCTCTCGCTCGATCACTTCCTCCTCCTTCTCCAGCCTCAGACTGAGCCAACCTTGCACGCCTTGGACGCTGTGGCCCTGTCCAAGTTGGCCATGGAGCTTTTAAGTGGAAGTATGCTTGATGTTGGGCGTGTGTCAAGTCATTCCTCCGCCAAGCTTTGTTTCAGTCCGCCTGGGTTATGAGACTCGGAAAGACGACCAAGCGTGTCAAGGGTGGCAACACTGACTCCAAGGCCAAGCAGGAGCGGCAGAGATAGATGCAGAAGGCGAAGAGACTTGAGGGGTCGACATCACTCCTGCAATGGATGGACGCCAACCCCGGGAAGGTGATTGGGTGGGCAGATGACAAGACCTCCGCCATGGGGACCATCTTCAACCACTGGACGCACCAGATCCGGATGACGGAGTTCGTGCCACTTGAGAGAAGAATGAAGATGTGAAGAAAGTGTGCAGGTTGCATTTAGGCCGTGGCAGCCTCCAGCGGCCAGAAGACAGGTGGTAATCCCACCACTCACCCAAAATATTGCAGATGTTTGTCTGACACAAGAGTTGTGACCCATGGTGAGCTGCGTGCACCAGAGGTGCACACCGGGGACATTGGTCTTCATGCCCCTCCCCCCCCCTCTGCCAGCTTTCATTAGACACGACCTTGGAGAAGACAACTTCTGGAGCAAAGGTCAATGGCCCCCTACTCCAGCCCGAGGCCAATGGATCTTTCAGTGACCTTGCACGAGCAGTATGTGCCAGACCAGCCCAATCCAGAGGCATCCTGGCTGTAGAGAAAAGAAAGTTTGCAGTGATGGGATCACACTTGAATATATCTGCCAGACTTGTGCCATAGGCTGTCTGCCCCCATCACGGGATGATGTTGGACACTTGGAAGTACGTGGAGGAGAGGGGTTTGAAAGAGAACTGGCTGTCTAATAAGAGAGTGGCACAGGTACAATTTGGCATTTCGTTTGGCACAGACACTTTGGCACAAGGCATGGAAACTCGTGCACTGCAGCCGGATCAGTGGTTTTAATCCCCATGTTTGACTGAAGTGGCTGCCGGATCATCAATATGGTCTGAGCGAATTAGGAGGAAGAGCAGACGTGGCCAAACGATCTCTCTATTTCTCTCTCTGTCTTTCCTCACTAAGCTGAATCAATCTAAGCTGACATAAGCTAATTTTCAACGTAATCTAACTTAACCTAACTAACCTGATAACTGAACAGAATGTTCATTCGTTTTTCCTCGACACTTGGCAACAGATGGTTTTTGGCTACTGCAGCCTCTGAAAGGGGTCCCGGAACAGCACGGGGGACCTCAACAGCTGTGGTTCTGAGTGTCAGCGTCATCACTTTAGAGCATATACATCAAGAGAAAGAGAAGAGCTAGATTTTTCACACTTAACATGTCATAACTGGACATTGCCTGTCCATATAGTGACACCACCTTTATCCTATATCCTAGTTCTGTCTTGACCAATCCTAGATCTAACGGATGTTCCTAGATCTAGCGGATGTTCCTAGATCTAACGGATGTTCCTAGATCTAGCGGATGTTCCTAGATCTAACGGATGTTCCTAGATCTA
>JAAUXU010180239.1_pt1 | contig 23117 bp, 15 predicted proteins | sample 7278151 | NCBI WGS metagenome assembly JAAUXU01 (sample SAMN14350113, study PRJNA611818) | marine sediment metagenome | isolation source: surface marine sediment (1.8m) | place: French Polynesia: Moorea | collected 2018-08 | reverse complement strand
GGTGCGCGACACGATTCGTGGGCTAGTTTGACCTTCATAGCACTGATACAGCTCACGTAGGGTCCGTAGCACGTAGCGTCGTAGTCCGTGGACGTCGTAGTAGTCCGTGGAAGCTAGGGTTGAGTCCAAGATGGCGTCGGTGAAGCACTGGACCGCACACACGTCCACACACTTTGACTGTCCTCAAGCAAGTGCCGCCTCGCTGTCCGATGCGGCGTCACAACAAAAATCAGCCCCACGTGCTGGACCACTTATCTAGTCACTTAGGTACTACGTACATCGCATCGCTCGGGTACTCAGTTCCAAATATCTCTACCAGTAACTTACAAGATACGGCACGCGTAGCGACAATAGGGAATGGGTACATCAACGTCCAACCTGTGCATGAATAGACATGGAACTTGGTTTGTCACAAACGTGATGTCTTTTAATAGTGATGATTGCCTGTAAGACATAGTCCAGTTGAAGATCCCATTAAATGATGCATGGGTATTCTTTTTATAAGTAAAGCTATGGAATGGACTCTCATCAGTGAGCCAGACCCAGATCTGTCCTTCCTTGCCTCTCTGGAATGGCAGCTTTGACGGTGACTTGAATGTTCTGATGTCAAAAATGACAGCATCTGCAGCCTCTATGGCGGCTCTTGCTCTTCAACAAGACAGAGAATTGACAAACTCATTGAGTGATGTTGAAGCATCCTCACTTGTCACTTGTGGCAGCACTGTATGTGTAACTACTGAAGTGGCAGTTCTGTACTGGACAATTGTCCCCGAAAGGTGGGCGCGTACCTCCACCAAAGATTGCCCCCCTTTCAGTCCACCACATAGTGACATTATAGGTCTCATTTGTTGGGGGAGGAACTTCTTCTTGGAGTAGGAAAATTCTTCCGGTTGGGGACAGAGACTCTTTCTCAGCCTCTGTGAACCTGTGCCTGATCCATGCTGGATCAAACTGCAGAGCAGAGCCATTGCATACCCAGGAGAAGTCAACTGATGCCTTGGATGCCAAATAGAGGCATTTCTGCTTGGATTGTCTGAAAATTGGGAGATAAAAATTGGTTGCATTCTCTTAGTCATGTTCCACAAAAGTAGATATGATATATCCATATTAGCTTCAAGATGTGACTGTTGCCTGGTGGCTAAAATCATTCATAGTCCTGCCAAGGACATTTGTTCTACCCTGAAGTGAGTTCATCATTGGTCAAGTCCCCAGCAATGATGAGAATGGAGGCAGAAAAGTTGACATTAGTATGCATCAAGTGGCAGCTTGCATGTCATTAATGACTAGTATGCATGTCATTAAAGACCCCTGAACTAGTCCTTCTTGAACTCCGCAGATGTGATCACAGCGCAGGTGGAGGCACATTGAAGAGCAGGTTTCCAAAGATATCATTGCGATATTGATGACACCCATGTGAATTGAGTGATGCTAAATTTAGTCAGGATTTATCTCTGTAATCCGGTGCAAACTTCACTTACTCGGGGTCCTGGTGCTCTGAGGTCAGCAAGTCCCAGGGTGACTGTTGGGTGGTGTTCTGATCAAGAAAATGCATCAGTGGTTGAGGTGCCCGCTGCAAGCGATTTCCAGAAGCTTCTTCAGACATCCTCGAATTGATGAATATGATTGCCGATGCAATCATGATGCTAGATAAAGTTGTTACGCACTTCACGAAAAGAAGTGATTCCCATAGCTGAATAATGTCATGAACCTGATATGGCAGCTCCCCATTTTTGCTCCATCATGTAGGATTTGCAACTCCTGAACAGGGCTGTCAGGAGTGAACCACAAACACTGTCATTGGTTGAACATACGCATACACAAGTTGCACGCCAAAGTCAACTTTTCACACCTTCTGTGGTGCATTGTACTCAGACATGAGCACAGCCCCCTCCCAAATGGTCCATTTTTTAGGGGGGGGGGAACAGCTTTCCCTGTCCACTGCACAGACATGTTTATTAAACAAAAGTGTCATATTTCTAAAAATGAGGAAGTTCCCTGGGGTCCTCCTTTAAATATCACTAATATTGAAAAAGGTTATATTATTATTATATATAAGTTTATATTATTATACTATTATTGAAAAAGTTTATATAATATATTATTAATACTATATTTATTTGGGTCTCAGGCCTGTGCAAAAAAATTTTCACCAAAGTTATAGTCCTTTAGATGCTGAACACAAATATGTGTATGGCTCAGTGAAATGACTATTATTAAGTGAGTTATTAACACTTGAATATTGAAGGTTATTGGCTCACTTAAAACCATCAATGATGCACATGCAGCCATGGCCAGATGACAAAACCCTCCTAATATCCATGGGCTGTCCAAATCTGGGGCCATACTTCCCATTAGGGAAATATTGTGAGTAAAGGTTATAAACTCAGGTAAAATGAGTTCTTTGACACCGAGAGAGATGGTGTGTCATTCCTACTGGTGAATGCCACAACTTCATTTTGTTTCCACCACTCTAGGTGGCCAGGTACTGATTTTATGTGAGTTTATAACCTCTAACAACAATTTATATCGTTCTAAATAGTGGTGAGTCAAATGTGCACTCAGACTTGCATTCACCAGTGGAAATGAAACAACTTTGTCTTGTTTCCATCTCTCTAGGTGCCAAAGAACTCATTTTTAGTGAGTTTATAACCTTCAAGAACAATTCATCACCTAACAAATAGTGGTGAGTCAAATATGCACCCAGAGTTTCACTCACCAGGAGGAATGACACAACTTTGTCTTGTTTCCATCTCTCTAGATGCCAAGGAACTCATTTTAAAAGGTGAGTTTATAACCTAGCAGTGGTGCTACGCAATGTCTTAACTCAGCAGGAGTCATGTCAAGACTAAGTGCCGAAGGTTTTGGGGTGTCCACAATGTGACGAGATGTTGGATTTTGAATGTTTTGTGAAGTGGGTGGATTTTGTGCTGGCGAGTGAATGGTGGCCCGTGCCTCTAGCACTCTCTGGGTGACATCATCATGCTCTGCTGAGCAGCTCTGTAACTTGGATTCCCATGTTGAGGTGGCATCTTCTCCCTCGTCAAGATCCGTAAGTCAAGCAAGAGAAGTAGTCAAATTATCAAAAGACTGTGTCAGCTTAGCCTGAGCATCCTTGATGAGCATTGTGAGGAGTGGAGGTGACCCAGGACATTGGCAAGCCTCTTGACTGCATTGACATTTTTTGTAAAAACACCGCGTAATGCAGAAGCAGATCTCTTGAGTGATTTGAGTTCTCAACTCTCAACTTCTTTTGATGCCATCCTCACTCTGGGAATTTGATTTGCTCAATATTTACGACGCCATGTAATGTACCAAGGGTGAGGCTGACACATAGGGCAGAAAATGAAACGAACTCAGAGACTGTCAGACAGAGAGTGATTATTGTCTTTTGTATACTGCAATGTGACCTGAGCAGAGATGTAGAGAGCTGTGCACATAGAAGAAATGGAAGACAGAGTTGGCTGACTGTTTTTTGGCAGGATTCCTTGGAAGAAGAAGAGCCATAGTGAGGTTTGGGCCTCACTTGCATCATGTGCTTACGTAGAGGACAGCGTCCACTGACTGACCAACAAAAGGAGCTCTTCAGGGCCCAGGTGAACTCACAATACAAGAAACATGTGTACTCAGGTCGATTGAGGGACCAAGATCGAGGGATATTCTCTATGAGGTGGTGACTAGGGACTGAAGTAGTGACTGATTGCTCATGCGACAGGTGCTGGGTGGCCCACTGGTCCTGTCACTTCATCAAAATCGCAGTCTACTAGCACTGTGTTCGGTCTTGCCCCTGAGGATGAGGCCGAATTGCTGAACTCAGACATGGCAGATCTGGCCAGGCAATCCAGGATCCGGCTGTCAAGGTGCTGTTCGAGCTACATCCAGCTCAGGTGTTTCACAGGTCCGCTTGCATGAGGACATAAGCAGATGGGAGGTATCTCAGGAGCCCCGCCACATCTGTCTCACACCTGTCCACGATCCCTTCTCTTCTCATCGGCAGATTCGTTTTTTGAAGATTTTTCATGACTCAGTCAGTTTGGTGATCTGCAACTTTGTCCGTCAGACAGTTTTGCGTGACGAACCAGGTGTTAGACATGATTTCAAACATCTTTAGGCAATTATGCAAAAGTTGCTTTTTGCCCTGTTCTTTTTTGACGTGCACTCTGTACTATGCTGTACATACCGAGAGTTGTAAAAAAAGTTGCATTTTTATTAGTGAACACATGCAACTGAGTCCACCAGTCCGGGCACGAGTCCGCTAGTTTTTTGTGTCCAAATATGTATATCCGAACTATGTATTGGCGACGCATATTGTACCCGACTGGGACTTGACCCCGAGTGCTGTCAAGTCCTAAGAGGGTACATATGGGTGCACATTATGCGTCGTTTAACTATATATTAACGACGCATATTGTAGTACTATATGAACACGAGTTGGACTTGACTGCATGTGGGATTTTATATCTACAATGACCCGAGTGCTGTCAAGTCCAAAGAGGGTCAATATAGTACACATTATGCATCGTTAATTTGTAATTTAGGGCACAATTTCTGGAATGTTTTCCCACTTTCTTGACACTGCCCAAATAGTTGAAAAAGGTGAACCGACTTGTGTCAGCTGAACGTGGAGTCATCGTGCGTTAAACTTGGAATTAACCGTACCATTTCCAGAATACCAGTGTTTCACCGGTTTCAAAGTGTTGAGTTGCAGTGTGTCCCTGTGGAGAGGGAGGTATGGGGCAGAGGGACATATGCGGCGAGTGTATTTCCCTCCAGACAGTGAATAAGCGGGGAAACATTCCGAAATAAATACATACATAATCCTGTAGCTGTTTCATTGATTACGAGAGGCCAGACGCCAGATGGCGCCACTACTACGTAAAAGCGAAGCGTCAACAAAACTGTGGCCTCTTTGAAGCAGCAGTGATTTCTCTGTCAGCTGTTTGCCTTGCTGTTGTCTGCATCGTCGTACGAACCAGCGAGTTGGACTGGAGCAAGGTCTGTAGGGAGAGCAGAGAGCTGAGCAAGCTGCGGAGAGAACCAGCCGCGGTAGCAGACAACAGCTCATGCCAAAAAAAGTCTTTTTTGAGACTGCTCCTCCGCCTCCGCCTGCCTCGACATGGAATTGTGACTCAAGCCAAAGCTCCGAGGACGAAGGCGATCCGGAAGCATCACCAGACGGCGGTGGCGGCGGCGGCGGCACCGGCGTCGTCGGAGGCATGATGTCCATGGCGCCGGTGACGGCCGACTGTGTCAGCGAGCTCGGACGCTCCAAGGGCAGGAAGATTACATTTGCCTGAAAGCGACGATGCCGGCCTCCTCGGCTGCGGAAGCCGACGAGCCCATGTCCCGCTCAGAACGCATGTTCGTGGGGCTGGTGCTTCTCTGTATGGTCGACCTTATCTGGGTGGCCTCGTCTGAGCTGACAGGATACATCTTCAACGACCTCAAGTACGACAAGCCCTACTTTAGCACCTACTTCAAGTCGTCTCTCTTCTCATCGTACTTGGTGCTGTTCGCCTTCTATCGGCCCTGGCAGAGGCAGCTTCACGTGTCCACACAGAACTTGAAGTGGATGCGCAGGAGGCCCAGATACAGCGTAAGGATACTCAATCCACTGAGACTGCATGCACGACTCATACTTGCCCGCGTTCACCTTCTAGCGAGTCAAAGACTCTGATGATCTGGACTTCGACTGTGAGGACGACCAAGAAGCGTCATTCAGTACCGACGCGGAAGTGACCTCCGCGGTAGACGACTCGGCACTACCAAGGACATCCGTTTCTCAACGACCTCCACTCTCTCGTTCATTAAGCAGCCCCACCTGGATTCCCGCCAACATCCCCGAGAGTAGCAAGAGCTCTGGCACCGAAAGCGAAGGAGAGGAAGGCGTCGGTGGCCGTCGCGTGCGATTCCAAAACGTGGCCCAGGTGGTCGAGATGAATCCGGCCGACGCACTCTACGCCAACTTGGCGCGTCTCTCGTACAACGCCAGTTTGCGGGCTCAGGCGGCAATTCGAAGGGCGCGAAGCCGCTTGGCTGCCAGAGAGGTGGCCATGCTGGCGTTGGTCTTCGCCCCTCCCTTCTTCGCCGGCAATTACTGCTATCAGGCAGCGTTGAGCGACACCGACATCGCCGTTGTCAATGTCCTCTCCTCCACCTCATGCTTCTTCACTCTGCTACTAGCTGCGGCCTTTCCCTCAGGCGCTGCCGACCGCATCACCCTCTCCAAGCTGTTGGCGGTGTCTTGTAGCTTCGCGGGTGCGGTCTTAGTCAGCTACGCCGACGCTTCACTGGAGCCTGGTGGAGGATTCCCTTCTGGAGCAGCGTGGTCGCTGGCCGGGGCTTTGTGCTACTCTACCTACCTCGTCCTATTACGTCGAATGGTGGGCGACGATGCTAACTTAGACTGCACAATGTTCATGTCCTTCGTTGGCCTCTTCATTGCCGCACTCTTCTGGCCGGGCTTGATGGTCTTAAACGCCACAGGCGCAGAGACTTTTGAAGAACCAAATGGAGACCAGTGGCGCTATCTGCTCATCAATGGATGTGTGGGCACAATACTATCAGAGACCCTCTGGTTGTGGGGCTGCTTTTACACGTCCAGCTTAGTGGCCACGCTTGCCATCAGCTTGACCATTCCACTGAGCGTGGCCGCCGATGTGCTGTGGAGAGGGCGCGAGTATGGCGCCACCTTCGTCGCCGGCGCTGTGCCCATGTTTGTTGCCTTCTTCATGGTGGCCATGCTCACACACTATGAGGACTGGGACCCCGTTATGGACCTCTGCACTGCATCTTGGCAGCGGTGCAAGAGGTTGATGTTTTTGCCCAGGACGTCGGCGGTCAGTACCGTTGGCAGCAACTCCGTCAATACCGCATATGTGTTCGAAAATCAAGAGGAGAGGGAGTCCTTGCTGCAGGAGTCCTCTCGTGAGAGGGACGTGATCCTCATACAGCACCAGCAGAACCAACAGGATTCTAGTCATGATGAATTATAAGTATGCACCTGGAGAAGTTATATTCGTTCAGTTACCATGTTTAAAGTAGCAACTTATAGCTAGGAAAAGGGCATTCACGAAATATAATGTCTTTTTTTTTCCCCCCTACTGTGACTACTGATCAGTCCTCTGAAGGAAAACCCCACACCTTCAGCGATCCGCTGTCTCTGTCCCGGTCGTACTTGTCCTTGTCGTCACAGGCGTAAGCCAGAAGGTACCTCTTGGGGTGCCAGGCGACGGTGAAGGTGGGAGCAGATACTTGCACGTCGGCAATCTTCTCTCCAGTTTCCACGTGAGCCACGTCGATGACTGTGTCCTCGGAGGCGGAAGCGAGCAACTTGCCGTCATGACTGAACGAGATGGCCCGCACCGGCCATTCCAGACGTCCAAAGGTACGCAGGCAGGCAAGTTCTCGGGCGTCCCACAAAGAGACGAGCGCGTCAGCGCTGCCCACGGCGAAGTGGCGGCCAGTAGGATCGAACTTGATGCAGATGCAGTTGCCCGGGTGGGCTTGCAGAACGGAGAGCAGCTCCATGTCAGGGTAAGCGTGCACGTGCACGCAGCCTTGGCCGTTTGTCAGAAAGAAGAGATCCCCCTCGCGGTTCCACGAGATCTCGTTGACCTCGAAACGGAACTGCTCATCCCGCCGGACCTTGTGGGTCCGGGCATCGATGAAAGACACGAGATCTTCCTTGTTGCCGACGGCGATGGCGCGGCCGTCCGGAGACCAGTCAATGTTGATGTTCTCTCCTCGAGTCACCACCGTGGCGGCGCACTTGGCGGCTCGCGCGTCCCATATTCGTACGGTCTTGTCGCCCGAGGCCGTTGCCAACAGATCAGGGTTTGAAGGGTGCCAGCACAGCTGGTCGACACTGTCGCCGTGTCCCTTGAGCGTGGTCTCCTTGGAGAGGCGGTCAGAGGAGAGCGAGAAGATGCACACCGTCTTGTCGAAGGAGCCGGATGCCAGGCGGTGACCATCGCAGCTCCAGTCGACGGAATGCACTTTAGAGCTGTGAGAGGTGTACTCCCGAGTCTTGGGCGCCTTCTTGAACTTGGTCCTCAGAGTCGTCACCTCGGTCACCACCATCGCGCTTGCGATCCGTACTACAGGCAACCCCAAGGCAGGGTTGCCACCTTGGCGGCGCTGTTCGGGGCCAAATTTTGAGTGACATGGGGTCCCAAATGGGCCAGACACCATAACTATTTTTGATCAGTGCTTTCCAACTGATTATTTGGACTTCAGGCAGGAGCACGGCAAGTTCCTCCTCTTTTTCTTGTCCTCGTCCTGCAATGCCAGCATACTTGAAGTTATTGACACGGCGCAAATGCATCCAACAGTCTTGGCCGCCACCAAATTTTCAAATGGGCCCGAAAGGGCAGAACAGACTGGCTGGCAACACTGTCTGAAGGAACGTGTAGCTGGTTGAGGCTGGTTGAGGTCAACTGGATCCACCTCAAGCTGAGGCAACCTCCATAGTTGCCTAACCATGGCCAGCTACATCGCTACATGGCAACCCCGCCGCCTGCAGCTGTCGCTTTCTTCATTTGCTGCATTTGCCGGGGAAGTCACAGAGACGTAACTTCCAGCCAGACAGCATTGAGCATTTGCCTTCTCCTTGTGGGCTGGTAGGCCTTCAAGTCTGTGGTAGGCCTTGATTGAGGGGAACCAAGGGTGACTGACGTTACTGGTCTGTGTTTAGTATGTACAATGGTGTGTTTCAATCTATCGTACGTTGCCCACCGTGTGCCAGATTGCATTTACAGCTTATGTAAATGATCTTGATCTCTGCACTGTGGCTGAGAAATCTTCAGTGAGAACTAAAAGCGTTAGCAGCTTGTACAGTCGAGTCTGGAGATGGCCATTTGTCAGCAACTAAAAATTACTGGTCACGAGACAATCCTAAACTGTACATAGGTGGTTTTACAGTATGGAGAAACGTAGTGTATTTCGAATTGACTAAGTCCCACAACTTTGCCCTTAAGCAATAGAGAAACCGCCAAACATATCTAAATGACGCAATGTTAGCGTTAGTAATGTGAGACTGAACTTTCTTCTTCTCAGTGTCCACCATTTCCAATGTTTGATGCTGTCCAGAATGGAAAAATTAAGATTTTTTGCTGGCAGAACGAAAGACCTGCAAGACTCATTCTCAATGACATTTCAGCATTGATACGAAAGACTTGTTCAACGCGACTCAATTGTGACAGATTAATCAAGCAACAAGAGGCTTATATACCTTATTTACTGTAGACACTCACTTTCTTCTTATGAAACCCTCAAGATTTGTTATTACTCTGAAGGTCGCTGCACATCATGTTTTCCAGGCTCAACTTTCTCTTTTCTAATTTTTTTGCCGGAAATGCGGTCAACTCAACATTTAGATCGATATTGAACAAGTTATGATAACAAGCACACGAGTGTTGCAGCTCTTTCTCCAAGGAATATTGCACGATTTGCAAGTAAACCACTAAAGTATGATAACATGTACAATGATAGTCAATGGTACAACTTTGCGGATTTGGAGGTAAAATTGGGGTCGGATCAATTACGTTCTCTCAAAGTGAACAAGAACTGGCCTATGGACTGCTGTGCGTATGACTGAAGCCGGACATGGACAAGTACATGAGTCACGTCTCTCGGACCGCCCGAGGCAGACACGGCCAGGGAGTTGTCTCAACTGTACAAGGATGGGTACCGTTCAAACTGTGAAGGGCGCGTTCCTTGACTTAGTTCTTCATCCACTCCCTGGCCCTCTCTTCTGTCACGGGTAGGATGCCCAAGCTCCTCATGCCCACAAGTGACCTCGTCCTCAGCCTCGAGATCGACTTGGCGATGGCTCTGGTCGACCCAACGGCCATCAGGTGCCTCTCGGCGTGACGAATGAGAGACTCGGAGCTTTCCAGGACGTCGTTGTGGCCAGGCAACACGACGTCCACGTCCTTGGCCATGCCTGCAGCATTGACACGACACATAGGAGGTTAAAAAGGATAGCGACGCGTAATAGCGCACTCAAACCTAGCAGTGTCTCCAGACTGTTAGCCATCAGTCTGACCGAGCTGCCTGGAGGATACCAGTCGATAAGTTGCTCCTCGGTGGCGTAGAGGGCGTCCCCGGTCACGAGGATCCCGTTCCACGAGTCGAACAAGCCCATGCTGCCCGCCGTGTGACCGGGCAAGTGAAGCACCTGCATCGATACAGCACAAGTCACAATCTGGCAAGTTCTATGCATCGAAGTCTTGACCTCGAAGCTCCGGTCCCCCAAGTCGATCTTCTCCCCGCCTCTGAGGCCTTTGATTTGATCGTTGGCGCAGCCGCGGACCAGGTAGTCCTTGGCACTCCAGCCGACACGCGGCTTGGGCAGGACTTCGTCGTCGGTGATCCACGCGCAGGTGTCCAAGCTCGACGACTGCCTGAGCACCGCCTTGAGCTCGGCGTCATGGATGTAGCAGTCGTCCCCTCTCTCTGAGAATTGGTGCACTCCACCCGAGTGGTCAAAGTGGCAGTGCGTGAGTACCACCGACAGCGGCTTCCTGTCTTCTTGGAGTAGGACATCCTTGACGTACTTGGCCAAGTTGTGGATGCCCGTGCCAGTGTCTAACAGTTCGACAGGACAGGCATTTTAGCATCATAGTGCAGTACGAGAGATCCACGAGCAGGAGAAAGTGTCTTTCTTTTCCTTAGGAAACGTTCAAGTCAAAGTTACGTCCTGCAGCAGAGTCTGCTCTATAGAGGTTTGACTGTATTGTGTCCTAGAGCAAAAGTGTAGATCAGTTCAGTTCTGAAAGAGCTTCTTTGTTTTCTTAGCTTCTTACGAGCTTAAGGAAGGTCTTAGCAACTCATCTTTGCTGCGAAGTTGTGAACCACTTCTGTAGCTCAACAGTTGTGGCTGAAGAAACAAGTGTCTGCTTCACTTCCTACATACGGAATGATGTAGAACTTTGAGGTAAAGGTGCCCATGGAAAAGAGTCTCGAAAAAAAAAATGTTTTTAGGAAAATCTAAATTTTTGGGTCAAAGGCCCCAAAACCAGGCCTAATACATATCACTTTTCCTTTTGTTAACTAGCCCATCATATATGATGGTACTCAAGTACCACCATTGTACGAAGAAAGTTGGGTCCAAACAACTGATTGGTCTGATACAACTTCATAAATACAGCAGCAGAGTTTTGATACAGTGATGTCAGTGGCCCGCAAAAAGTTCACTTTTAGCAAGCCAAAGCAGCGAAAGTGGATTTTTGCTAGTTTCACGAGCAAATTTGCGAAATTTTGGTCTGATTCAGCACTAAAACTAAAGTTACAGGGTTTAGCAACGCTCTCTACGTCTGTGGATGTTTTCCCATGGCCTCGTCTGATTTGGTCTCGAGTGCACAACTCACCGGAACCCATTTTTGACCTTGCTCACGCATAAGTACAAGCACAGATCAGCCCGAACTTTCAAGCTCTTAAACATAGATTGTGCTTGTTCACGTTTGATTGCTTTCACCTATGAGCAGATTTCTGGCTCTCCCGGTGACGAGGAACATGTTGGCCTTGTTCCACGACAGGAAGAACCTCTCCTCGATCCGGTAGACGCCTTCTCGCACCGTCTCGCACGTGAACGAGGCCTCAGATATGGACAGCGCTGTCAAGAGTCACGTCTGGGAGGACTTGAACAAGGGACGGAGGAAAACGTTGCATGACGAGGGAGGAGGAGGTGAAGGAGGAGATCTCGTTGAAAAATGTGCTGTCCATATCTGAAGAGAGGGTGCTGACGTCGGTGCAGCGTGCCGAGGCCGCGACCGGTGATGCCCGAGCTGTTCTTGAGGATCACGGTCATGTTCCTGCCGCCAGACGAGGACAGCAGCATCATGATCTCGCCCCGCTAAACGGAAGGGAATGGGAGACGCAGGTGGAGAAAAAGAGAGATGAGATAGTAGAACAGGTTCTTCCGTGCCCGCGACCCGCGGGTACCGTGTGAGCCACGAAAATGCGCCTTTGGCCGGCCCGTCAAAGTCTTCTCTTTTCGACGCGCAGACGATACTTGAGACGGGATGCATATACGTAGAGAACGTATGTATGAAGATTGGATATGACTACGCAGAATCTATGAATATCAATCGATGTCTCAGAGTGATAGAGAAAACAGAGGGTTTTCCTCAGTGACGTCGAGACTGTTGAGAGCTGCGTTGGCTCTGGAACGATGGAAACAAGAAGGGGATCCGGTGGAAATCGCCAACGAAGACAAATATCATCCACTTCTCAGTTATCGGATATCGAAGCTTCATTTCCATGCATCATTGATGACTTCTGCGAGAGGTGCTGGGTCGACAACGACTCCAGTCCCATCTGCTAGTGAAGATTCGACAGCCTGTGAAGCTTGCAGGGCTGAGACGCTGGATTGCATCCGTCTGTCTCCATTCCGGTGATTGCACGCATCGAGGATCTCAACGGACTCATCAAGAACTGCACCTCTTAGACTGATTGCCCACATGCAACTCACGCATGATGAGAGACGAAGTTTGGTGTCACTCAGTTCCTCGTCGTGGTGTCAAACCAAAGTCCCAGAAAGAAGCCTCCTCCGGTCTCGCTAAGGAGGTACTAAAGGTCACATCTGAAGAGCCTTGTTGTGTGTACCCGAAGTGATCTTGATCTGTCTCGTCGAGTAAGATTTGAGAAAGTCAACTGCACCTTCAACAGTTGGCTGCTTCTGCCAAAATTGCGGGCGTTCATCCATGCAAAATCGGTTCTGCAGCGTCTGCAGGATGATTGCTCAACGCTCATCACCACCATGGTGACTGACTTAATGCTCATCTTCTCCTTGCTCGTCCTGCTCTTTCTCTCGAGCTCTCTTAGCTACGCTTGCATCTCCAGGTGGTGCTCGCCGGAGGAGGACGACCAACGCGGCCGAGAACTCGGGACAGCAGAAGAGAAAGCATCGGCAGAAGCGACACCAGAAAGACGCGGCCGCGAATCTAGAAGACGTCGCCGGAACTGCGCTCTGACCAAGCTGGGAGTCACTCGTGTAATGTACTAAGGGGATAATGCTGGAGCTCGACATGCTCCAGTCCAATTTCAGCAACACGCTGCGGTTCGGCTCGTAAGTAATTACTTACTCGTCAGTAATCTCTGTACTGCTCATCAATCACCCCAACATGGACTGTCGGACCCACTTGTTCTGGGTGGGGTCCATCCTCTCCACCGTCCGGCGCTGGCTCTCCTCTACCACGCGGGTGTCTCGACCCTTACAGGGGAAGCTGATGTTTGGCTCGTTCACCACCTGGTAGCCGTCGCTGTCGTTCTCTGGGCAGTCCGGCAGAGCTCTCTCCTCGTCAACGCGGGCTGGGAGGTTGAACTCACCGACCACGGAGCGCCGGGGAAGCTTCCGGTGTTGACCCGAGGGGTCGACAACACGACCCATGAAGAGCGGGATCTGCATCTTCACGTCTTGTAGCACGAACAGGAACGGACGATTCACCACGAACGGCCTGAGGGAACATTTAACCATAAAGCGAATGATTTAACCGGCCAACGGTAATGTTGCAGCTGGTACTAGAGCGTGTGTAACAACGACAGCACGAAGCCACCCTTCAGCAATATGAAGGTCCCAACGGCGAATTGCGCCGCCCACGACTGTTCAAGATTCTACACTCATCGCAAGGTGCAGAAATTCGCGTGGAATCTGAGGGTGATGACGACGCGTCGGACGCCAACTGTACACAAGCCGTACGAGTAAGCGTCGTTTTACATCACCATGACGTAGCCACAACTTGAACTCACCCCACAGAGCTGGTGCGGAGGCCCACGACGGCGACCGTGGCAGCAGCTGCTTCGCTGCCCTCCTCAGTGACCTCGATGGAGGCATCGTGCGCAATCGTGGTCACCGCCAGATCGGACTCGTCGCTCAGGTCGCTCAAGTCGGCGGTATTCTCGTCGAAAAGGGTGGTAACGCCCATCGACATGAGAATCTTCACCATGTCCGTGCCTTTGGAGACCTTGAAACGTGGCAACTGCACAGACACTTCGGCCGATTGACGGAGTCGTCGTTCTAGCAGAGACGACAGGTCCGACGATCCCATCGATGCCTCGACCTCCCTTACGTCCACTCCCTCGTTCGGTAGGATCACCACCATGCGAAAGTTGTCGTCTTCATAGGGTAGGACCAAGGCCCTGGCTGGAATCTCGGGGCTAAGATCTCCCGTAACAAAGTTCCCGTGCTGGCGCATGGTCCGCGCGTGTTGGAAGCTTTGACCTTCGCTCACAGTGAACGTCCTTGCCACCGTCTGGTCCTTGGGGAAAGTGTACTTCCAGTTGGCCTTGAAGTAAATGGCGTTGACCAGAATCATCCGGGCATTTGTGATCGCACTTTCGTCAATCACATCCTCGATCAGCCCGTGCGTCTTGCGTGAAATAAAGTCGTTGACCTGCTTGGCGCCGGCCCTGGTATCACCAGACACCTGTGTAAGAAAAGTCTCATACGTCTGCAATTGACACTCTGTGCAACAAGATCCGCCGTCAATACCAGGTTCTCCACGTCCGTCACGTAGTATATCCGCATGAGAGCCGCGTAATCCGACTTGGGCGTGAAGCCTCCGCGAAGAAAGATCTTATTGGCAAACTCCACGGTCGTGTCCGACAAATGGGTCCTCACAGCGTCGTATCGGCTCAGCAACTGCAAGTAGTTGGTGACGTAGTCGTGGTTAGGCATGAGCTCCAACACCCGCGCCATTTCGTCGTGCGTGGCACTGTCGGCGGGAGAGCCAAAGTAAAGCATGGAGAGCGCAGTATGCAAACTGAATGGCGACAGGATAACGTCGCCGTCATCGTCTTTGGCAGCATTCAGAAAGACCTCCTTGGCGAAGAGCTCCATGGGACGCGATAGACGGAACGGAGTCTCGATTAGCGCCTTTCTCAGCTTCTCCCTGTCCACCTCGGAGCCCTCGTTATTGGCTACATGGATTAACGGCAACGGCGGCGGTCGATCCTGAGACAGAGCCTGTGGCTTGGTCCACGCCACGGACAACGAAGCCGCTACCACCAGAAACAAGAGGAGGCTGGTGCTGCTCATGTTGGTTGTGTCCGGACACTGACACTCTCTCACACGATGGTGCTATGGCTCATAGCACCCGGATTATCGCACAGGAAGCTGGTATCGACCTCGCGGACTGCAATGACTCTACTGGCCGTCAGCTCTGCGCAACGAGTTGTGGATGGCAGCTTATCGGCCCAGTTGGAAGGGGAAGAGAAGCCTTGGTTCTGCTATACTTCAGTCCGGTTTTTGATCGAATGGTGGAAATCCCCTACTACGTCTGGCATCACACAAGGGGCCTCTTTATCTAGCGCAGGTTGGCTGCTGCCATCCTGCTTAGCGCACAGATGCGCTCGTGATGAGCTTCAAGCTGCAGCTTTTGGGCACTTAACGGGGCTTGGGCAGGATCGAACGGGGCCCATTTTTCACATGACGCTACAGACCAAGTGTCAAGATCCGTCTAGGCTGAGCTCCTTGAACAAGCTTGAAGCTAATCTTGGGCTTGAGCCCTCGAGCCATCGCTATCAGACATCCACCCACACGGACTGAGCACGACTCGACAATGGACGAATGCGAGCGCGAACTTCGCCAAGGCGTCGTGGGCGACCCGCTTCACGTCGCAGTTCTTGGTAACAACTTTGTCTCGGGGTTTTTTTGCGTTGAATGGGAATTCAGAGCAACACTGGCACCCCTGCGAGCGCGATAATGACATGAATGAGAGAAAATAGTGGATTCTTCAGTATATTTTCCTTCAGTACAGAGCTGCAGGTGTAGGATTTCCGTACAGGTGCTTCCAGGACACCGGCACCTTCAGGGGCTTCGCCGAGAGCTGGAAGTGAAGCGAATACAATGAGCATAGCAGTGACGATGACTGAACAATGACGTCACACCTGCTTCATCCACTGGTCGTAGTACTGGACGAGCTGCATCGCGTCGATGGCGTTGTCGCCCTCGGAGCAGAATTTCATGAGCACGGTTACGTCCAGGTCGCACTCTTTCCTGAAAAAGAAACCCATGCAATTTATAAAGTGCTTTTCTTTAAGGGGTGCATCCACATGACTCTCAGCTTCATTGGCACCCTAATGTGGACTTGGAGTTGTCTCACTCAGTGGCTCTGGGCACCACGTGGTAGGACATGAAGGCCTCGGTCATGCTTGCTCATTTCACCTGGAGAAGAAAATTATCAAATATCCGGTAGCAACAGAGCCGCTTCAATATCAACTGCACGAGGCAGGAAGTGACCCGTACAAGTCTGATAAATCGTACGAGGTGAACAACGTAGAACTAAGAAGACGCTAAACCAGGACAACTTGAGGACAAGATCTCCTGATGTCACCTTTAGTCTGGTCAGGTTCTTGGCAGATCGGTTCAGCGCTCTGAAGAACGCCGGGGAATCTTTTCCCCAGGTCTTCCTCTTGCAAACTGTATGAACCAGTCACGATACTCGGGGCTGTGACATCTCAAGAATGATCACAATGTCAACGCAAGCTCCTATAGGAGTAGTACAATAACTGGCAGACATCGTTGTTGTGCATTCCTATGGTGTTATCTTACTTTCCTATTCACCACAAAATCACATGGTGTTAAGCAATAGAACATGTTGTATAAAAATCATAAACACAAATCATTAGCTCAATGAAGCAGACAAAAAGGTCAATCCACCCATGCTAGAAATTGACCGCTGCCGATGGAAGCTGCGCCTGGGACTTAGGCACGTTCATCGGGTTGGACTTGGGCTCTGGCTTGGCCCTGTTGAGCACCTTGAGGAATGCTGCAGTCTTTGCGCGCATGCGCGAGTGGATGTAGGCCTTGGAGCACTTGATGTGATAGTGCAAGTAGTTGCGGAACAAGTGAATGAGGTCAATAGTGTTGTCTCTGGTCTCCCTGTTGGTGTGGCGCGGAAACAGCACAAATGTGATGTAGCCCACCCCTTCCCCCGTGCGAGCGTCGGTGTCTGTCAATCCCAGGGGAGGGTCTCTGCTGAACAACACCTGGATGGTAAAGGAACTCCATCAGGCATCAATTCGCGGTCGTGGAACAAAGAACTGGATCTTGTACCACCCATTCACTTACCTGTGGGGCCGTGGCACTGGCTCTTCTACCCTCCTTGAACTCTTGCAAGAATACCTTGCCCAGGATGATGTCATCCTCGTCCTTGAAGACAGTAGAGAAGACGACAGTGACGCGGTCTGCTTTCGCCTCAATGTACATTGTCTCGTCATCGCGGTAGTGGATGATGGCTGTCTTGTGACCTTCTTCTTCTTTTTCCTTGAGTGACACGTCAAGTTAAGCTCTATAGGACTCTGTCCACCACGAAGTCCTCACTTTCTCTCGTGGCTGATCTTTCCCTACCAGCTACTGAAGTGACTCGCCTACCTGGAACTCGAAGTACCGCTCAAAGACGGCAGCAAAGCAGTGCCTCTTGAGGAGGCCAGCCTTGGCCACGATTTCCTCCTCCCAGTTCTCGGGAAGGTTGTTGAGGTCGACTTGAAGCGTGACGTCGAAGCCGTCCTCAGGCACGGCCAGGAGTCGATCGCCGTAGACCCTTCTGAGAAGCGAGTCGGCGCCGTGCGAAGACAGCTCACGATAGAACTTGAGGGCGATGGACACATTGATCTTCGTGCGATCGGGCCCATTGCGGGGCGTCGCCGGGTTGGAGATGTGATACTGAACGCCGTCGAAATCGGCCAAGTTGACGCCGAGCGCGTCGGGTTTTGCCCCGGGGTTGTCACGCGCGTGCCGGATCTTCAGGCGCAACGTGTCTTCCACGATGCGGTTGTTCACCTCAAGCAGGATCATCTTGCCCTCCTCGTCGTCCAAGCCTTACTTATCGCAATCTGACTACTTCCCCTCCTCGGCTTCTTCTCCTTCTCTTTCAGCTGCAGGTTGCTCCCTACCAAGCCCTCGATGGGGGAGGAGGTGTGGTGGCGGCTGCACCTTTTAGCGCCGTCGGCCGAACTGGCAGGGCCGATCGTGAGTGTTTTTTTTTCAACAGTCGCTAGAGGTCGCCAAAACCTCAAGGAGCCTTGATGGTCCAGACCCAATGGATTATTAATCACTGATGTGAGAAGTCTCGTCAACTGAGGCTAGAACGTTTGTGCACTTATTTTTAAAGCCTTTAATGCCTTGCATCATATATGCACCTTTTAAAGGCTTTTAGGCGTTTAAAACAATGCATCAACATGCTAGTTTTAGTTTTGTGCACAAGGTCAACGAAGCCTGCAGCCTTCTTCGACGGCCTTCTCTATACAATCCTAGTACTGAGACTTTTACACGTACTAAGACCAACCAAAGTACTCTTGATGTGTCCCGGGAAGGGCTCCTTACAATCCAAATTGGACGAGGTCAACTGAAGTTCCAGCATGTCCAAATGACCTCCTTGGAAGACCTTCCTCCAACTGTGTCAGGTCATGTGGACGAAGAATCCCTCGGGTACGCAGATCAATGTCGCGTCAAACCAGACCTCTAACACACGTAAACGCTCCAAGGTGACAACGCCAAGAGCAGCATGACCGTAGCACCACATGGGCTAGAGTGGATGCACCCGCAAGAGAGGATTCTAAGAAATGTAGGTCACTTACGCCTTGAGAAAGAGCCTTTTGGAGTAGCCTCCACCAGGAATGTACAGCCCGTTGTCGGCTTCAGGTTCGTGCCGTTCTGCAGCCAGTCCAGGAAACTTCTCTCTTGGCTCCAAAGCAACCCAACCTAGGCTCCTAGGTACGATTACATAGGAAGAATTCTTCATGATATGAGGAGTTGCTAATGTACTCACTTGAATTGGGCCTCTTCTTTGGTGGACACGTATCTGAGTTGAGTCCCATTCAGTTGGCTGTCGGTCCTCTCAGTGGCAGAGGAGCTGCTCAAGAGAACCAGGTGGGTGACGTCGGCCCCCTTGCACCAGTCCAACACGTCGGCGAGGAATTCCTCCCTGCGGCCTCTAGCCACACTGGAGCGGAGCTGTAGGATGAGCTGGTTGCTGGGCTCGTGATGATAAACTGCAGGACAGGGACCACAAGGCAGGATTAGTGAATGATCTTGTACCCTTCCTCGCATACGTACCTTGGGCTGCAGTCATGAGCTGATTGGAGCGCTCGTCCAAGGGATCCGCTCCAACCACCGGCACGAGCGCCGGATGTCCAACCTCTGCAACTTTCCTTGGCGCCGGAGAAAGACTGGCCAGCAGCACATCCACCGCCAACTGACCAACCTTGCCCACGGACACGGACGGCTGTAATGTACAAGGTATGACTTTCTCACGTGATGTTACAATGCAGGTTGAACCTAGGCACGATGAAGTACGTCTGACGCGCACAGTATCATAATTGTTTTAAACACTACTGAGCAGTCAACCTTACGTCATGGCGGTTTATTAAACAAGGATGTAATGTTAAGTACCAATAATGAATCATCGTTATTAAATAACTTATTGTGCTTATCATCCATTCGCTTTGGCCGCCTCTCGGGCCGCCAAGATAAGCGGGTTGAGCGAGATGAGCGGCTTGGCCATCTTCAAGAAGGGGTGTCTTAAAAGTTCAGCTGCAGTTGGTCTCAGCTCAACCTGCGTCTCCAAACACCTGTCCAGGAAGTCCTGGAACACCCTGCTCAGCTTATCCCTTTCCTTGATCTCCGGCTTGCCGTTGGTCGCGATCAGGTAGAGTGCCCGCAATGGATTCTCGTTCAAGTAAGGCGGTTCGCCCTCCACCATTTCGATGGCCATGATGCCTAGTGACCACACGTCCACTTTGGGACCGTACTGCTTGCGAGTGACCACCTCGGGGGCCATCCAGTAGGGTGTACCCACCATGGTGGTCCGCTTCGTCTGCTCAGCGGAGATTTGCGCACAGAAGCCGAAATCGGTCAGCTTCACCTCCCCGTCCATGCCAAGGAGAATGTTGTCTGACTTGATGTCCCTGTGAATGACATTTCCCCGGTGAAGGAAATCCAGCGCTTGGAGCACTTCCCTGCACACGGCCGCGATCTGCCCTTCATCCATGCACGTCTCCGTGACCACATCTGTGAGAGAACCTCCAGGAAGATATTCCATGGTGACCCACAGTTCCTCGCCAACTAGGTAGGCATCGAGGAAGTTGACTACGTTCGGATGCTTGTTAGCCTTCATGACGACAATCTCGTTGATAATGAGCTCCTTCTTGGGCTGCTGCTGCAAGTTCATCTGCTTGACGGCCACCTCGGTGCCCGTGGCAGTTTCTATGGCTGTGTACACTGTGCCTGACGCCCCTTGTCCAATTTTCTCCATCTTGGTGTACTTTCGGTTTGGATCACCAACAGAGACGATCGTCTTCAAGCGTTCGAGTATCTCCTCATCTGACATTTTCTTCTTCTTCGGGCGTTCGTTGGCAGACTTGGGCGGGACGATTTGATCACTCTTTGAAGATTCCTTCGCCAGTGGAGGCACTTTTAGAGCGTTATTTGACTCGCCATTCTCTTCGTCCTCATCCACAGGCTTGGTATAGATGGATTTGGTCTTCTCAGGACGCGTGGCAACAGGTGGAGGCGGCGGCTCTTCAACAATATCTTCCTCGACCTTTTCGGCGCTTGGAGCCGAGGTCGGAGAGGACGGCAACAAAGGCGAAGGCTTTTCCTCCGGAGGCGTTGAGACTAAATGAGCTGCCGTAGAAGATCCTACTGAGGCTGTAGCTGACGAAGAAGATCCCGCCCTGCGGGGCGGAGGCGCTGGAGGATGCTGCGCTTCTCTGTGCGGAGGGGGCGAGGGAGTTCTCAGGGACGAAGATGAAACCGCCGCCGCCTGGTAATATGATGGTCGTGGCGAAGGCTCGCCTGAAGGCGGCAGTCCCCCAAGTCCACTCACTCCCCCAGCCGCCATCATGAACTTGCCCTGCTGCTTAGAAGAGTGCCGATGGTGCTCATAGTAATTGAGGACGTCCAGAACAGCCTGGGGGTTGCGACGCTGCATCTCACGAGATATGTTCGAGGCCGCGAGCAGCCTGGACCATTGCTCCGGCATTCCTGTGAAGTCCCCTGTTTCTGGGTCAAATCCAACATGCACCACGTGGGTGAACTTAGTCGGGTAGGATATGTTAGGCTTCTCCTTGTGATCTTGATCTTTGGCGGACTTGCCGCCTGCCGCCTTGATGGCCGCCTTCACGCCCAACTTGGCGGAAGACGAGCCCTTAGTTTTGGACTTCATGGGCTCCTGATCCGGCTCTTTGGGCAGTGGCCGCATCTCCACCGGCAAGACTACGGGATTGACGCCGCTGCCGTGGACGCCGCCGCGGTTCGAGGTGAGCCGCAGCGGCGGCGCCGGCGGCTTCTCGTCGTCCTCGTCCGAAAGCATGTTTTCTCTAGCCCCTGCTCACTCAAAGAAGTCCCGCAGCCTATGCTGCCTCTGCACTTACAAGGGTCAAAGTGGCTCCGGGAAAGCAGGCTGACCTCGGGAAGAAGTCTAGCGGCATCGTCGTCGAGCTCCTGTTCTCCTCCCACGCCTTGACCGTCGAGTCCAAAGATAGAGACGAGAGAGAGGAGAGCAACGCAAACCACAAGGAGGGCGAACGAGGGAGTGGCCGCCGGGCAGTCGCCAGCCTTTGTCGTGAGGTTGCCACACGAGGTCCCCGCAAAGAGACGAGAGAGATCCGCCGACAAAGAAAGAACGTCTCGTAAACCGTCATGAGCTAGCAAATATGGCAACTCCTCACCTCGGGAGTGAGGAGAGAGAGGAGAGCTGAAATGCTGAGGAGCGTAGATATCGGAACTACTGGAAGTCTCATGCAGCTGTTTCCTAGTTTATGTCGAGGTCGCGTGACCCCGGGAGTAAGACAAGGTTGCAGTTAAAAGCTACTAGTAAGTGTGCATCACTTTGGTTCGGCGAGTTCCGATGCATTTACCTGTTGTGACTGTTGCAGTCCCATAGGTGAACTGGAGGGTTACGATAATAGCTGAGAGGATTCATGACTGCTGAAAAGCACCCATCAGTTTTTGTCTGAGGCAACCCTCAAAATCTGCGGAAAAAAGGATTCACGCGGTGCACAAGATGTAGAAGGATCTCACCTTTGGCAGTTCGTCATAACACTCACCGAGATCCTTTTGCTCCATAATGCACATTTTGAGACCATTTTTGATGTCAAAGTAACCGACACAGAAGTGAAAGTAGTCGTTGCTGTGGTTGATGCAATAATCAAGTTGATTTGTGCATAACATGGAGCAACTGTTTATGCATGGAGGCGTCACGGTTTCTTTTGTAAAAGGCCATTTGCTTTGGTTCTAGAGAAATTGATGCAAATGAGTGTCTCATGCATACAATCAGTGATGCATCCATCAGTTAAAACTTCGTTAAAATAAATGTCAGAGAAGTCGGACACTTGGAACAGGGCAATTTGTACAACTTGAGGGAGTGGGCGGTATAAGCAGACTGTTCACAAGAGGACTTTATTTAGTAACAACAGCTTTCTTCCTCAGCCTGGCATCGTCTGCGTACAATTGAAATGCTTTAGAGGTGCATGCACATGGACTATGAAATTTCTTTCCAAGAAGATTTATTTCGACCTGTGATTTTTCCATTCATACACAGCTTAAGGGGCAGGGAAGAAATTAATGTTGCATGACTGTTTCAGATGGTCATAGTAAATACATAGGGGATGCCAATTTGGTTAGGTGTGGGTTACATAAGTTTGGCTTGGTTATACTGACCGAGGGCAGATGTACTCTCATCAGTTGTTGTGAGCAGCTCATTCATTTTAACCCGGCTATGGTATCCGATTCATTCTTAAAGGTCAGTTTAAACTTCTTCATCAATAGTTTCCATCCTCTCAATAGCTATTTTAATCTTTGACAGAGCCATTTTTGACGCAAAATGGGATTGAGAATTCTCGATAATTTGATACATCCAGTGCTGCCCAACTGTTAAGTACTCAACATCGCTCATTTCTCAATAATTTGATGTAAGTGGTGCTGACGTCAAATTGTCGTAAATCAAATATGGTGTTTTTTGCCAAGGTTTGAATTTCGCGCCATTGACCAACAGGCATACAGGCAAGGAGGCTATATACAAGGTGGGAGCATAAGCTAATTCTCCCTTCGAAGCTAAACAGCTGAACGCAAAATGCTGTGACGTCACCATTGAGGCAAAGGTGGCGGGAAACTT
>JAAUXU010164943.1_pt1 | contig 23126 bp, 23 predicted proteins | sample 7278151 | NCBI WGS metagenome assembly JAAUXU01 (sample SAMN14350113, study PRJNA611818) | marine sediment metagenome | isolation source: surface marine sediment (1.8m) | place: French Polynesia: Moorea | collected 2018-08 | reverse complement strand
GGTAGACGGTTGATCGATCGCAGCCCAAATCCCTTGAAATTTCAATTGGTGTTTTTCCCTGTGCGTGGAGCTCCAAAATTGCGATGCGACGTGCTTCCATGGTTTATGGTCTCATGGCTCGAAATTTCCTTCAATTGTTTTCAAATTTCACAAGGAACAGCTCAACTATATGTCGTCATCAGCAGAATAGCCAATTAGAATTGAGAATTAACTTCATAAGCAAAGCGCGCTAAATTCAAAAGTGTTGCTTTTTACATGCGGCGGCCTGTATATGTTTATCATTGTTGACCTATGCCTTCATTGACATCACGTCTGAGGGACCCTAACCCAATATCAATCACCCTGAAAGACACACTGCCCAACTCAATGTGGGTGCCGAGAAATTGCTGATTTACCTACCTACTTATCAAAATGAGACGCACTGTATTATCCGACTTTCACCGTAGTCACGATACTGTCCTTTCAGTTTCGGCAATATTGGCGCGCATGTGTGACATTTATGATGTCAATGTCTGAATTTCTTAAAAAATTACATCCCGTTATACATACAAACGCCCCTCTGTTATCTTACAAACTTACTCCAGAATTTATTTGAACTAAACGTCCCAGCATGCGTGGTCGCTAAACTGCAACTACATATTTACTCTCAGAGATCGCGTCTTCACCAAAGAAGAGGGCCTCAAACGCATCATGGATATTGATCTCAACATTGCGCTCAAGCCTGAGCAATGGACCAGGATCCTCGAGCAGGTGATTTGATGATTTCGCCCAACAAAAGCTCGCATGCAGCCATGTTGAACTCAAAAAGGTTGTCCTCGTGGTCCTCATTCTCGGCCGATGGCTCTTGCCCAAAGGCGCCCTCACTAGGGATCAATTCTCACAGCTCATGCTCGTGTACATCGGCATGGCTGCCGACATCGTCGAGGTTTTCGAGGCCTTCAGGGAGAGTAAGGTATTCCAGAACAGCATACGCATGAAGTCATTCGGAGATTAACTTTGCCACGTCGAAGGTCATGCTGGAACCAATGTTGACGTACGCGATCTTGGGCGTGTGGTCCTGGAGCCTCTTGCAGTTCTGTCTAGTACTGGGAGCGGGACACAGAGGAAGAAAATCGAGGCATGAGTTTTCCTTATTTTACATACAATGTGACTTAGCTATTAAAGAATTTACTAAGACGTAATCCTCCTTAATCCCAGGATGGGTACTTTGCCCAGCGAGTATAACGAGGCTCCTGCTGAGGATAACAAAGCTACTGCCGATGAGGAGAAGAAGAAGCGCATCAACTTGGACATGTTAACAATAGCGACGGCACTGCTGCTCCAGGACCTTCCCTTCTTCTGTCTCCGGATGACGCTTATATTCAAGTAACTGATGGGATCAATTTCACGCGCCATTTGAAGCACGTCCAAGAAAAAACTTGGGATTGTCCATTAGCTCTATCTGTTTTATTCATCTGAGCACTCCGTTGACTACGATCTCTCTTCCTCTGAAAGTCCGTGTGCTCTGCGCACGTGGTGCTCATGCTCATCTTGTGAACGTGCAGCTCGCTCTACACGTGATCGTTTTATACACGTTTAGATTTCGAGTCATCTCGCATATGAACATTTTCTTCACGTGCAAGAACACCCTGGTCATCTTGCTGCAGATGTACCGACTCCTCATCCTCTGTCTGGAGAGGAGGCCGCAATTCTACCGCAGGCATTCCAGGATTTTCTCACTCATTCCTCAGGTATGCACATCTTATATTCGTCCACCTTGGGAAATTTATGGCCGCGCGCACTCACACGCATGGAACGATGAATTCTGCGGCTATGGGCTGGTATTTTTTAGCGTAATATTGCTTTAGCTCAGGTTGATGTATACGGGGCATGTGGTACAAATAGCACTCCTGATGGGCTCTCTCTTCTGCCTGAGACGCCGAGACTAACCCCCCCCCCACCCCACCCCCACATACACAGGGTTATCCGACACTGCTAAAGGCCACGTGTGCACGAGAGGATCTGGGTTGGAACGAATGTGTGTCACACAGACGAATGGGAATTGCAATCCCTCCATGTCTCCTGTATCACAAAAATGTGACTCGTGCAAGCAGATCCTTAGCAGAATAAATGAGAACCAACTTGGCTTCCGCTCATCACCACGTCTTCTTTCAATAGATGGGATACACAATCTCTGATGACGAGGGGGGGAAAAGCGATTATCCATCTACTGATGATGACAACCTCAGAGCCCCAGCCAGCAGAGAAGAAGAACTTGCACTAGATACCAGAACATCTCAGGAAAGCGACTCTAAACACCGATCTTCACTGAATTGTTCCATATCAGCCACGTGAGACCAGCCTGAGAAACCACTAACCATGCTCCAGGGGCTCAGTCAGATATTCCTTAGGTCAACTGCGACGAACACGAAGACGTCAGATCTGACCTTGCAGGAGTCCGGAGTGAGACCACACATTGGAGCAGATTTTGCTTCGCTGCAGTCCAAGACTTCACTCAGGTCTGTGCAGCAGGTGGTGCGTGAGAGAGAGCAGCGGTGGCGCAAGAAGACGCTCGATCACGGGAAGAAGTCGAACGTGCAGGCACTGACTTGATAGGAATTCCCTTTGCTGTTCAGCATTTGGGCAAGACTGTATCATAAAACTACAGAGTGGGTCAGAAAAATGCAACAACTCCAGCTGCATCCTTTCAAGCACATGCACTGTAAGCAAGTTTTGAGTCTTGGCCCACTGGGTAGAGAGGGAGGACTGTGAGGACGTTCCAGGCACCAATCACCATCCGGACCATCCTCTTCCCTCAGCAGTCTTCACTCCTTCGACCTCACCCATGTGGTTCATTGCATCTTTTCTGACTCACACCCACAGTGTCTGTTCAGAATTGTCCTCACTTCTTTTTTGCATCTTTCATAGGGCTCTTGGTCTAAGCATAAGCATGACAGTAGCCTCTGGTCCTGCATCTCACTAGCAGAATGTGACAAGATGCCGTTATTCCACTGATGGTGAAGACCTCGTCTGTACTCCTTGGCCTGAGCACCTAAGTCCTCGGGCAGTTTGTTTTTTCCTCACGCGGGCCCTCAAGCTTAGGCAATTCCTGGAAGCAATCACTGGCAGCTGCGGTTGCCTCCATCATTTGACAGCCTTCAGCAGCCTCTTCGTAAGTGCCAAAGGATCCCCTGAAATGACCACGAAAGTAGCACCGCCAACAGTGCCAAACTTCATGGACGAGCACACCTAGCTAAACAAAACAGGCTCACTTCTGCAAAAATTCAACATTTAAGGACGTGTACCAATGAATGCGTATAGGATATCGTCTGCACTTCATTGTGTAGTGTTACTTGCATGATTCATCTCTACAGAGGTAAACATATCATGCTTGAAAGCGGGAAATCTGCCCACATATTGCGATACCATCGTACAGAACATTGGCGTTCAGTAGTATTCGCCCCTGCTGAAGCGGCCGAAAATAGTGTATGTTGCACGATTTTGAGCAGCAAAATTGTAAAATTGCAAAATTTTCCCGTCTGGGAGGGGAGAAACCTCGCTTCCCCCCTTCCCCCTAAATGGGCTTCCCCCACCCAACCACCCCGTTCATCAGGGCCACCTGTCTCTACAGGTGTTCATAAGTATTCGCCCCCCCCATTCCCAACATCATAAGTTCCTTAAAAGCGAGGATACAAAAAATTTAGTATCTCATTTGAAAGCTTGAAGCCTTGGCAGCAAAAATTTGCTGCTGAAATCGCATGGAAATCGCTGATCTAAGCGTTTCACAGCAGGGGGCGAATATTTCTACACACCAGTGTGAGGTAATGGAGAAGTCAGACAATCTGAGTCACAATGGCCAGTCGCAAGAGGCCAAGGCCATACTACCATACACACAAGAGCCTGACCTTTGACTAAGACCCTTATCGTTGTGCTGTGCCACTGCAGTATGTTCCTTAATGCTCATGTGTCCTGCTAAATGACACGAAATCACTCAATAATGTATCTGTTTTTTCTACCAGCAGCTCCAGATCTTCCCTATGCCCGATAATTGAACCAATATTCACCATTACATTCTTCACCTGTCAGGTCTTCAATCTGATGTTCAACTTTACTAGGGTAGTCACCAAGTGCCTCTTTTGCCCCTTCCTCTGTTGGCTTTTCTCATCTCGTAGACTATGATGACCCTGAACTCTGAGTTCACGGCATTGACATTGACAACGATGCCGGAAGCACCGTTACTAGTATCGAAGCAGGTATGCACGTGGACGGAGGCAGCTTTGTGACCCGCTGATCATCTGCCATCTGCTATGATAGTGTGCTGGAGACGCTTGACTTGACAGAGGATACTTTCATGATCAAATAGGCTCCAGCAGGAGGCCCTGGATGAAGTTGCTGAGAGAACAGAAATAGCGTTGCAATAGGAAAGATCTCCTCATCTCTCTTTTTCGTTACAGTAGCTTGTGACTCGAAGAGAAACCTCAATTTTGGATCTTTTTAACGCTCGCATCAAATGCTCGCTAGCCATTTATCTACCAACGACGTCTGGATGACAGCGGCTGTCTGATTACGTAAAGTAATGAAATTCTTTCTCTCTTTACAAAACTCAAAAGTAATAAATGACCTACCCATGCCAAAGGTCAGAATATTGTTGACATTACACTGCCCCTACACACCGAGACTACCCAAGTTAACATCGAGACGACCCACAGCCAAGGTGACAAGTTCTTAGCTCAATAGATCTCTTGTCACAAACACTCTGGAAAAAACAAACTGTTAATGTTTAGCGATAGCCCTAGTAGTTTCAAAAGGAGGTTTTAGGGACCATCATGACCTAAGAATCGGCTTCGGTACATTTTACTTTCTAACTACCCTAATCAGAGTCTGCTCAATGTCAAATCTCTACCGTCGTCTGCGATGCAACATCTCCTGATGCTGTCCCAGTTATGTGACCTGTGGCAGTGAGCCGCAATCACGATATGGTACCACAAGAGATGCCTCTAGACACTCTCCTTTCAGTCCGGGAGGTCCATATAAGACTACTGGAGGCCCTCGGTCGGCGCCAATTGAAGCGTGTTTAGGGTGAGCATTAATTGGCTGGAGCTTGCTGTAGGTAGTTTCACATGCACAGCCACAGCAGCTTTTAGTGCAGGATGGGCACATCAGATCGGTTGTTGAGAGGGGGAGATACAAGACTGAGTGCAGAAGATGGAAGGCCCATTTTTATACTTCAGCGCTCAAAAGGCAGCGAGCCGGAGAGGGAGGCATGCCGGAGAGGCTGGAATTTCGAGTTTTTGAGGGGGTTAAAGTTGATGAAGTTGGCTGAAATTTGTCTAGGGGACCATGCCTTCACAGACCCCCTTTTCTGGGGGGGGACACCCTCCGGGTGCACTAGCATGCCAAATCCACTTGTTCCTGAGGAGAAATTGGGAAGGTTCCATGACTCACAAAAATGCTTGTCACCACTCAAATTCAGAAAAAGTCTAAAACTTATTTTCAGCCTGTTTCATGAACATCCTCCACCTAAAATTTCACCCTCTTTCCATGCCTCCCGCACTGCCTTGCTGACTTGTAATGGACAGTCGCAACATTGAACTTTGGTGTTCAATGTTGGGCTTAGATGTTTGAATTACACATTTCATATTAAAATTCCCCCTTAACACATTCTGCTACTATGAATGTCGTATGTACGTGTGCGTCGTACATAACCCAGGCAAGCTGGCCAAGTACAGCTTAAGTATGGCAATAAATACTTTCTGCTCCTCAGATTCACCAGTGGGAGTCACCAGTGTCTTTAGCATTGCATGCAGATAATCTGGCCCAAGACCCATTCATGCATGAATGAATGAAGGGGTCTTGATGGCACCGCAACAAAGACACATTCAAACGCCAGACAGGACCATGTTGACGATGAACATGTTTGTGGGCATCTGCATAGACTTGTTGCATGCAACCACCTGAAAGAAACGGATGCACTCTCGTCACATCACACCTGCACGTGGGAACCAGTCTCGATGAGACAATAGTTCTTGCTTTTACACCCGTTGGCCTACTTCGCGTAACAGTTGAGGTTGTGTGTTGAGCCAGGACAAGACAGGCAGTCCAGCTGTTTTTTCAGCTGTTGTTTTTATTGATCACGCTTTGCATTCACCTGAGGAGGCAATGCACCAATAAGAACATTGGAAACGTCATTGAGACAGTGTAGTACTGGACTGGGAGAAGGTAGTATGAGTACAGGGAATTTTGTTGCAGCCAATGCTTCTGACTCAGATTTGGGTAAAAATGTACACTCTTGGAGGAAAGGAGTCAGCATTTGCTTCCAGGCTGTACAGGCGAAAAAAGTATAAGAGAGACAGGTGAACAGGAAGAGGGCGGAATCAGTCGCTACGCATAATGCTTTCGTATTGAATACCTTCCAGGCTTGTGCAGATCTTAAATGAGAAGTTCTGATATTGTCATATCATGTCCTGCTTCATTCAAGCAGGAAGTCAAATACGAGCGTGCTAAGCGGGCGATAAAGCATAGATAGAAATCGGGAATCAAATTTTAAATTGAAAAGAAAAGATCCGAAAAGAAGCTTTTTGACCTCATTGACAAGTGATATCCCCCGACCTCTTGATTCCGGCTGACGCCCCAGGGAATAAAGGAATATCACCTACCTATGGCATATACCGTATTTTCTGCTTTATAAGCCCCGGGGCTTATATTGGAGGGACACCTGTCCAGAGGGGGCCTGTATTGGAGGGAGGGGCCTCTATTACACGGGGGGCTTCTAAAACAGTGAATTCCAGACAAACGTCTACTGTGGTCCTTCCATAGTAATTTTATAGTCATCTGAGGACACCAGCTCCTCCTCAGCAGTCTGCCTTGCAGGTGAGCCTTTCCAGGCTTTCTCAATCTCCTCCTTGGTCATCTCCTCCTCACAGTAGGTTTTGAAGTAGTGGACCAGGTCATTCTCAGAGCCATCTGTGTTGATGGTTATCCCACAGACCTTGAAGGACTTCTTGATCAGGTCCCTGTCCAGGTCGTCCCAGGCCTTGGCAATCCAGGTGAGGTAGGTGTCCATATCAGTAGGCTTGGTGTTGCCACTCTTGGTTGTAGGCAGGTTCCCAGCAGAGATCCACTCATCATGGAACCTGAAAGATTACTTTAAATAAGGTTTTTATGGGAGTATTCATTGTTTTGACTCACCTCTGGATGTGCTGCTTGAATGGCTTGTTCCAAGAGACATCTGCTGGCTGAACAAACTTGGTAGTGCCCCCAGGGACCACTGCCTGGTTCAGCCTCAGAGAACTCATCACCTTCTTGGTCTCCTCACTAGTGTGGCACCTGAAGGAGTCCCACACCAGAATCCTTGTCTCAGGAAGGAGCAGAGGTCCAATCACTCTGCGGAGGTAATCCTCTGTCAGAGTATCACCCATCCAGCTCTTCCCAGCCCAGGCTAAGACCAGCTTCTTCTCAAACTTCTTGATCACCTCTGGGACAGGCTTTTTCCTGTTGAGGATCACATAGGACTTGAGTTTGGATCCATCAGCCTTGGCAGTAAGTATGACAGTCAGTCTCAGCTCATCATAGCCAGCATGCTTCACTGCAACCTCTTTGGATCCCTTGGGTGCAATTGAGGTTGGAGATGTGCTGTCTAGCCAGACTCCTGTCTCATCACAGGCCAGGATGTTGTCCTCTTTGTACTTGTGTTTCTCTCTGTCATTCTTGAGGAAGACCACAAAGTCTAGGACCCTTGAGAAGCAATCCTTGGGAGTCTTCTGGCCCACAGTAGTATGCCTCCTCTGAACGAGCTTGTTTCTATGGAGGAACTGCTCCAGCCAGCCAGAACTCAGCTTGAGCCCTGGTTTGGCTTTCCCATCAGCTTGAAACTGAGCATAAATCCTCCTAGCCTGGAGGAGGATCTTGGCCCTGGACACACTTAGCTTCTTCTCCATGTACTCCTCCTTGTACCACTCTAGCAGCATGGATTCCAGGTCTGGGGAACAGAGTTTGGGTCTACCTCCATGGATTCAGTTCAGTTTGGAGCCAATCTTGACTCGTTTCTTGGGCTCTTCTTTCTGCTGGATCCATCTTCTGATGTTCCTCCTGACACAACCAAATACTCTGGAAGCAGAGTGGATGGAGTTCTTCTCGGCAAACTCAATAGCCTCCAGTTTGGTCTTCATGGTGATGGCCGCTCTCCTCTGGAGGGATCCTGAGCTTCAGGGCCCTCTTTGCTGGTCATCCTCGTAAGGGACAAAGCCTGCGTGGTCCTCCATCGCCGAAAGGATCACCGAAAGCTGAACCATGCGCCGAAATCACCGAAAGCTGAAACAGCTAAGCCAAACTGGATAAGCCGAAATGGGGTAAAGATAAAACTCTTCTTTTGACCGTTTCATATCAGAAGGGGGGCTCTTATTCGAGGGGGGGCTTCTATTAGAGGGATGTACCCAGAGGAGGGGGGCTTAAAAAGCAGAATATACGGTAAAAGCCCTGCTTTCCGTACTGGATATATATATGGTTGTTGGTGACTGACTGCAACAAGTTGTACAAGAAAGCTTTGAGTCTCTTCTTTTACCTCTACTTGTCTGTCATGCCTTTAATTGACTGATTTTCCTGGAAAAGAAATGTGGCAAATCCTCCCAGATCGGAGGACCTCCTAGCCACTCTATGTAAAAGCAATTTAAAATGACTTCTACCTCTCGCTGAAGCTAATCTTGGTTGCCTTATTACAACGTGTAGAAAAAAGGGTTGCAGAGTAAATTGCAAATTTTGTTGACCATTTGTCAGTAAACCCCGTATTTTTCTCATGTTTGAGGCGGCGAGAGGCCCGGACATTCTGATTTCTGTCAAAAAAAGTGGACGGGACCTCGGCAACTTTGGGGAAGGCAGCCACAAAGATGTAAACCAATTCTCCCTTCACAAAGGAGCAGGAGCGCTGGATTGTGGAGGAGTTTGCCCTGGTGTGTGTCAGCAGATCAGGTCTGACGCAAGTTCTTCACGGTGTACAGATTTCTCCGTACTGTGGAGATTCGTCCACACTCGTAGCAACTGTTGCAAAGAATTCGAGCGAAGTCATTGATTGATTATGAAGATTGGCGGTAACATCCAAATCGTTGACGTCAGTGCAGTTTGTTTTGGCTGTGTTTATGTCGAAGTGCCTCCCTGTGACTCTCTTTTTGCAAACTCATAGGGCCTAGCAACCTCTCCTCCCCAATCATGGGCTTTGCGTGCTTGCCTCAATCAGGCATGTCTCACTACCGGTTATTACTCAGTCCATACGCACCGCATTTTTGTTGTACGTAACATTTTTCTTTTGTCAGGAAATTTTTGACTTTATTAAGTAAAGTGCAGGAAAATGCCCCTCTTGCCCGCTGAAACACGGTAGTGTTTTTCCTTAGGTCACCCCTCAACCCCTTAGTTGATGGGCTCTGCAATTCAAGGTTACGCCCCAGAAAAAAGCATCCCTCCTCTTTACATTTTTAGTGCACGCCACCAGATGCGTACGTTTAGTGTAAGTCGAATGCTTCTGCGTACAACAATATTTGAGGATGGCGACTGTACTCCACCGCGATTGCATTATTTATTTATACGACGTAGAGTTGATCACGATAAAGTTGCAGAAAAAACCCTGTTACTTTCATCACCCAGCTAAAATCACACTTCTGAGGCTATTCTTTCGGACTTTCGCCTCGTCTTATCAAAGAAGAATCGCCGGAAGAACCTGTAGACGTCTTCGTCGCTGATTCTCTTGGACGCCAGGTTGAGGTAGATGCCGGCTAGCACAATGGCACCGCTGTACACATAGCCGAAAGTAAAAGGCTTGCTGAAGAAGAAAAAGGAGAGCGCGATGGACACAACCTTGCGACATGAAGTGACGGACACACACACAAAGGCGCCGAAAGATCGCACCAGCGTCAGCACTGCCTCCATGCCCAGGTACCCGGTGGCCGAGAATAGGATCACACCACCGTAACTGTGCCACGGATCGACACTGAACTGACGAGCGCTGTCGAAGATTTGCCCCGAGATGGTTAGACCGATCAAGAGCCAAAGGAAACCAAGGGAATAGCTATTAAAGATGATCTCGGCATTGGGGGCGCCATGGCGGCGCATGGCACCCTCCTGCACGTTGCTCACGACTGCGTCGGCTGCCAAAGCGCTGCAGATCATGGCCACTCCCAGAGGGTCGAAGTTAGGGCTTACGCTGCTGTCGGCAAGGGTAAAGAGCACAAGGCCGACGGACATGACACACGCAGCCGAGATGTCGAGGATGCCCACGTGCTTCCCCTGGATGCAGAACCCTCCCATGAGCACGGGGATCAATTTGCAGCATTTGAAGATGACCTGAGTGGGATAATTGAGCCTCGCCAGACTAGCGTTGGAGAGTCCCATGGAAGCGAGTGTCGCCACTGAGAGTATGATATAGGTCCCCCAGGGAATGGAGCTGTGGCACTCTGCTCGTGTTAACTCTATTCGGGAGAAAACAGCGTACAGAAAAAACTGCACCAGAGTGAGGTACCACCTGAAAGGGAGTTCGGAACCTTTGTACGGCGAAGCGAAGTCTATGTAAGCAGGCTTTAAGAGTTATATGTTACCCATGAGGCTTCAGTCCAGGTTGCCTGAAGATCCACTCTTGCAAGTACCCATAGATTATGTAGAAGAGAAAGACTGACCCACTCAGGGTCAAAAACTGCGCTGCCCTGGGCAGGTGATCCAGGTGAAAGCAGAAGAACGGCACAGTCTTGCCCTCGGTGACTTTCATTTTATGATTGCACTCCTCGGTTAATACTCCAATGTCTTTGTAGCAACCTATGTTCATAGCCACATGTCCCTAAATGCGGCTTACAGTCACCGACTGTCGGATTCATTTTTTTCCGGCCCAATACAAATGCTTCTATTGGGCTCCTTTATCCACTCCATTGTACTAGTTTGTCCTCCCTCCGCGGCTGTCGACGAAAAACATCGACCCAGAGAAATCACAGATGTACCTGGATTGCATCATACCACACTTATCAAGTTCACAAGCTCCCGCCGATATTATTAGCTGCCATTGACACGAGACGACGCTATGTCGTCCCCTTCCCTTCGGTAGGGTTTTCTCGGGATTACGCTGGCGGACTTTCTTCGGAGAGACATAAACGTCAAATGTTGCACAGGTGAGTCGAAGTCAAGAAAAGCCAAATGCTGCATGCGTGCTGTTGAGGACTTTACGCACTGCGTTTATGTATTTCTGGCATCGGTTTCACATCCATATTCTCTCCGTAACTTGTCCAACATCCTCGTGGTGTCCTCGTCTCTTCTCCTTACTTGCATGGCCTCGTACTTGGACGAGCGGAAGAGCTCCATCTGGGTAGAGAAGCTCGATCCTTTAGAGTTTCGGTGCTCCACCAACATATTGAGCAGTTGCACGATTTGGTCTATCGCGATCTTGCCGGTGGGGTAGTAGACGTTGTAGCCAGCCCTGATCAGGTCGATTCCTATCCCCGGCTGCCAATTTTCCAAGAGAGGGATCAGTCGGGCTTTCTTGTTTCGGAATACGATATTGACAAAGAATTCTAGATGATCGAGGGTAGCTTTATCACATAGACCAAGGTGCGTCTTAGGTCGGACTTTCAAGAGGAAAAAGGTGTCGTCGAAGGACTTGTACAGTGAGCTCAAGTAGATTTCTTTTCTCTTTGAGTCGGTCACCGCTTTTAGTAGTCGGGGCTTTCGCCATGGAAAGAACGATGAGCGCGGTAGTTCCATGATCTTTTCGTGGTCGAAAATCAACTGAAATAAAATGTTCTGCGGTCTGAAGGCCATCGTCATTGACTCAGAATTTGAGGTCAGGTGCACATAAGTTCTCGGTGACACCACAAGGAAGAATTCTGGTCTGCCCTTGAAGAACTCCGATAGTAGAGACTGCCTGTGGAGACAACGCTGGATAAGGTACTTGACGAAACCGTGCGTCACTGTCGCGTAGAGTGTGTAGGGGGGATGATCTCTCTCCCAGTCGGTCGCAGCCTCCTGAGCTTCGTACAGTGGGGATATAAACTCCCGTTTGGCCGCCAGATAGTCGGAGGCGATTTTGACCAGATTGAGTTCTTTAAAGCTGACGCGATCGGCGACGGCGGCGAGAGGTGCGTGGTGTCTATTGGCCCACTCCTGCAGCGGCGCCAAGACCATTGCGTCTCGGCAGAAGACGTGGGCTGAGGTAAATACCCCTTGTTCGAGCAGCCGAGCAGTGACATCACAAGTGCCACCGTCCGCGTCTATTAACAGCGTATCGGGACCGCGCTCTGAGTGCTTAGCAATGCAGTCAGCGATCGCTGTGGCCAGCGCTTGGTCCAAGAGTACAGTCTTTTCTGCGTAATTGCCAGCTCTCGAGTAGAGACGGATCCTATCCCATAGGATGGTAGCGCTGACCGCTCCCGATTTCTTCTTGTTCGCCGTCTTGGTTTCAGTAAGAAACTGAAAAGCCTCCGAATGGAGTCTTTCGGCGTGCTCCTCCTGAGTGACGCCTGGAGAGGGGGGAACGTGGGCAGAAACCGTCTTCGCCAATGTCCTCCTGCCCACACGGTGGAGATGTCTCAGAGAGCAATTTCGTCGAAGAAGATGCATCCCTTTAGGAAGTTCTCTTTTTGAATTGTTGTTGTTCCTGGGATTTCATGCTGCATCGCCTTTTGGCTGCTCCTTGACGACCATAGACTGCCACGTGCCGGAGTCCCGACATGAGTATGTAGTCTAATCCCACGAGTGTTGCGCAAATGGGTTCCGACAGTCATAAGTTGTTTCTCCTCGTCCTCTTGCCATTGACGGCCCTGAAGCTCCTCGCCTGGCTGACAGTAGGAACAGAGTGCAGGTCTTCCCGGCGGCATACCCAATGCGCAGATCAGTAATCTGTGCTACGACATAGCGCAGCTGTTGTTTGTCTGCTGCTTCTGCTCTTCCACCTTAGCTCAGCCCAACTTGATCTTGTCCTGCGCTTCGTCTGGAGTGAGATCACATGACCAAGGTGGCGTTCGGCCCGCTCCATTCGAAAACATTCGGACGTCTCCGTCGTCTCCGACAAGCGAGACATCGCCGAGGAGGCAAGAGAGACTCTGGAGTTCCTCGCATGATTCCCCCGAAATCTTCCATACCGGTAGGACGATCCTGCCGTCCATCGCCATGAGGCCACCTTACTGACCAGGGTGTAAAAACTCGCAATGAATCGCGGCAAGACCAAGGTAAGGGACTTCCTCTCATCCGACCTGAACCTTGGCAGCACGTTCCGCTCTGCTGGGACAACGGCAGCGGCGGCAGTATCGTCTTCCTCATCGTCTGAGGTAGACCAGCATCAGTTCCGCCAGGTGACCTCCGGTGGCGATGCGACTGACCATGTGAGCACGACGACGGCCGCCGCAGCTCCCGTAACAGCCGTCTTAGCTAGTCCCGTCAATGGCCAGTTCTATGTCATTGGTTCAGCGGACGTGCTCAGCGGCGGCGGCAGTGGCGGCCCGCGGACGATAGCGCCGCGCGGAGGAGCCACCTTTTCCCTAGAACCAGCCGCCGCAGCCGCGGCAGCAGCCGCGGGACAGCCCAAGGACGAGCGCCGCCGGGCCACCCATAACGAGGTCGAGCGCCGGCGGCGAGACAACATCAATACTTGGATCATGAAGCTGGGGAAGCTTATCCTAGATGACAATTCCTCTTCCAATGCGTCGTCCAAGTCAACGCGAAGTAAGGGCGACATCTTGGCTAGGGCGTGCGAGTTTGTGGCTGAGACGAGAAAGGAGAATAAGAGGCTCAAACGTCAATTGAACGAGATCACCCAAGAAAATGCGGCCCTCAGGCAAGCATTAGAAGACAACAGGATCATCGTGCCAAGCGTCACTACAACCACAAACGCCGCCGTCATGGATGATGACGACAGTGATGATGGGGCCGACTTACACTAACCACAATAACTCAGACTAACGAACTTCCTTGCCATGAGATCTCTTCGTGCTAGTCGAATGCGAGGGAGAGGTCTTTTTCTTCGATCAATATGCAAGATCAATCTACATAAGTGAGTGATAATGACGAGGTGTAATCATGACTGAATAATCGCTTTGATGAACTGAGGATGCTTGCTACGCCAAAGCGCGTCGTAGTCCCACCTACGCGTAAAACAGCACGTATTATGTACCGTGATTTTTAAACATTGGTAGGTTGAAAAGTGCCATAACTCATGCTGTGAAACACGTAGAGATCCCATTTCCGCATCATTAGCTTATTAAGACAACAAATTGGCTTAAAGGAATGGTTGAAACTGATGACCACCTTAACCTATGCAAGTCTGTGCTCTTAGAACATTTTCCGTCATGTGCAACACCGTTTCTCGTGAAAGATAGGTGGCTACCTCTTCGACAATAAGTCGAACCTGTAAAATTATAGTAGATTTCAGAGCATTGTTTAGTCCTGAGACCCCGGAATGAACATGTTGGTCATTCAGTGTCTTGAAAAGAGACCGGCTTTGCATAGCTTAAGATGGTCACTAGTTAGGACGATTACGAACTAAATTCATAATCATCCTAGCTAGTGCTGTAGTTAACGTGCAATTCATGGCCTTGAAATGGTACAGAAATTAGGTCTCTCCGAGCTTAATCGCATGACTTACGACATTTTTAAATTTAATTTTAAAATGTTTAAAATTCACCTTGTATGTCTTTATGTAATATGCATTCGCATATGTGGCCATGCATGTAGTCGTGTGTACTGCGTAAAGGTAAACATGTGTATTATTGATGTTTTGTAATGTAGCATGGTGTGCTCAGTGCCTATGTGAGGTAAGCAAACAATAAAAACACTGAAAAATTACACTTCTCTAGTCAAAAATGGCGCTTCTTTCAGCGTTATCAACACGCTCACCTGCTTATTTTCTGATAAGAACATTAACGACTCTTCTTTGTAACTGGAGAAGGTGCTTGCGTCGACCAATAAGCAAATTGTGTTTGCTGTCACATCCAACGATACGGCTCTCAGGATGGAGTTGTCTATCAGGGGCTGCCTAAAGTGGTTAGCTCTGATCATCCTCTTCATTGCAGCCATGGTGATCGTCGCTGTGTCCAACGCTTTGTTCTCTCAATGAGATAAACAAAATCTGATATTACTTCTTCCTTCCTTCACATGACTTGAGTCGACACGCAGGGAATATCAACGGCCAGCCCGACGAAGTGACTGGGCACGGTGAGGTTCCAGACAATGGCGACGAGCATGAGGACGGCGAAGGTGAGGCAACTGAAGGCCCAGATGTACACCTCGTGCGGCTCCCAGCGAAGATTTTTCAGTGCCGTGATGCCTACCAGTAGGCCCGTGATAGCGCCGGAGATATGCGCCGGATAGCTCACCGGATTTGTATGACCAACCACATACATGTCATAGACGTAGACGCCCACGTCGGTCAAAGCCACCACCAGCACGACCAGGATGCGGCACCAGGGACACGTCATTTCCCTGAGTGGGATAGAAAAAAATACCCCTGAAACGTTGAGTAGCATAGTTAGTGTGCAACGTGTCTTCAGTTAAAGAGAAATCAGCTCTCGCAGTCCGAGTAGAAGTCAGAACCCGTGAGGGACTACGCAATAAATAAAAAATATCCAATAACATATGGAGATTGCAGTTGCCTAGCCAGTTGCTAATTTCAAGTGATCAAGATGATCAGGGGATCGGGCAAAGTAGGAGTTTACCAACGCTTGGAGGTCACTGCAGCCCTCATTGCTGCCCTCAGCAGCAGTAACCTCATGTTTGTAAAATGCTACTTTCCCAAGGGCACGAAATGTTCTACAAGCAGAGGAGGTGATTGTTCGATACCGAAGACTCTTGGATTGGCCTCCTGTCTCCCCACCCGAACGAGGACTGCAGATATCTTTTTTGTTAGAGAAACAATTATGTCTCCCTCCGCATGGAAACGAATCTTAACTTGCTTGTGACTACGTGACAGAAGGGCCGGAAATAGGGTGGACCAGCCCACGTGAGGCTGCTAGCTGAAGCCCGACCAGCTGGCCATACAATAGTGGACAGCGTGGAGCGCATGAGCTCATCCCTATATAAAAAAGGACATATAGTATACTTTAACCCAGTCCTTGCCAGGTAATTCCACTGGTATTACATAATTTTGATTTGTGATATCACCTGTAATCCGGAACAAATGGTTTATGAGAGTCCATTAGTGTGCCAAAGATGATTCACCTGAAATTCATTATGACGGTTCCGAGGTGGGCAGTGATGAGGGCATAGACGCCGCCGCTAGCACCGGATAAGAAGACTGTTGGACGGAAGACACTGGTCCACAGTGAACCAGCCAGCACGCCAGACACGTACACGGCCATGACTCGCCACCAGCCTGGCACAGAAAAAGAAACATCTTAAAGGCTACTTGTAGTTGCCAGGTGCAAGCAGTTGCTCACCGTGCACCATTTCCAAAGGTATTCCCAGCACCAATTGGATGAGGATATTGAAGGTGGCGTGAAACAGCCCTGAATGAATAAACATGTAGGTTACGTAGCGCCACACCTGGCGCCTCCTGTTGGGATTGTAGATGAGGTGGGAGCAATATGGAACCGGTCCATTTAAGCCGATGTAGCCGATCTCACGGTACATGACTGCGCTGTTGTAGGCGAAAATGAATACTTGCAGTAGTGACACTCCCAACATGAAGATTGGCGGTGGCGAGCAGGAATACTGGTTCTGATAGGAGTACTTGTAGGGCACGATAAACTCCACCGTCTGCTTGAGCAGCTCACGCATTGCACGTCGCTTTCGCCGGCTAAATCCGATATTCCGGCCGCGTACAAGATCGATGAATTCCTCATAGTCGATGAAGCCGTCCTTGTTCTGGTCCACCTGGTCCATGATGCGGTCTTGCACTTCGCGAGGAACCGTCTCAACCCAAATGGGGTCGTCCTCCAAGATTTCGCGGAATTTGTCCACAGGGATTTGGCCGTCTGCTTTGCCGTCGGACTCCAGATCCAGCTTGTCGAAGATAGGCCGCCACTCTTCCACTGGAATAGAAGACGACGCGTTCGACGTCATGGTGTACGTGCGTGAGATGGCACGGGATAACATCTGCGAGCATTCTCGATGCTGTAGGGAACTGAGAGCGGCGGCGGCCGCGGCACCATCGCCCCCGCTGACAGTGTTCTGGCGAATGTAGCGCGGCCGTTCGTGTACACCCCCGCCGTGGCCTGCAATGGTGACTTGGCGGCCACCGACAACGCCGCCCTCTCTCTTAGAGGCGTTGACTGTGCTGAAGGAGAAGAATCGCACCCTCTCGGCATTGCTGACAGGGGCAGTGGTGGCACCGCTGTCCGCGCCTCCGCCTCCGCCAGTACCGCAGGTGCCTCCAGGCTTGTCGAAAGACACCGGATCGAGAGGCGGCAGATTCAGCGTTAGAGCTGGCAGCTGGCGTCGAACAGCACCGGCGCCTGCACCAGCGTCTGCTCCAGCGTCTGAGCCTGCACCGGCGCCTGCGCCTGCATTGGCGCCTGCACCGGCACCTGCGCCGCCTTCGTCAATTTCCCCCATGACGAACTTGACAGGGATAGGTAGATAAGACGTGCTCTCAATCAGCAAATCTTCTTATGCTGTCGGTCAACCTCTGCATCTTCGCTTTGATCGGCTGCTTGTTTGTATGCGTTTGCACTATCTTCAGTATATCTGAGGTATGTGAGACACGATTTCTTCGCTCGATTACGCCACGGTGGTCCCTTTCACGTTTAAGGCTTTAGCTGCTAGCCATCACTTCCATCTACCACACGCGCTAGCTCTCCATCAGCATGCGTGTCGCTGGCCTGGCTCTCCTCACTCATGAATGCAGCAGCTACAACACCAGCAATCTTGCAGCCTGAAGGAGGAGTGGAAAGCTGAAGCCAAAGGAACAAATGAGAAGAAATTCTTCCGTGCATCCTTCTTTACCGAGCATTGCTACCTGAAGACCGAACTGCGTAAGCATCGAAAAAGTCTTCTCTGCAATGTTTGTTATTTCAAAGTTAACAGTGAACGGTTTTGTAGATCAACAAATTTCAGGCCTCCCAGGTGAATTACGCATTCATCATCCTGGGCAAGACTGCGTCACAATGACGTCACTTTCTACATAGCAAACATGACGTAGACGTAAATGCGGCCGCCTACGTAGTGCATGACTGAGGGCTAAATGTAACACCGATGCCTCGAGGTGGCTCGATGAGTGACTCTAGTCCCAGTCTTCTTCGTATTCTACGTCCTCACTGGACCACTCGGTCACCGGACGGGGTTCCTCGTTGTCGCTGTGATCAGACGAATCGACTGAGCTGGTCTGGTCATAGGGATAAATGACTTTGTAACCCCCACTCTCGTCATCGAAGACGACATTGTAGCCTTCATTAGTTAAAACGGTCCTAAAAGAGAATTATTTGGAAGTAGCTATTCGTTCTATAGTACGTATGTACGTCTACGTGCATGTATGCCTACGAATGTGAAAACGCTTATCTATAAGTCAGCTAAGCATGAGTTTTTGTTCTAAGCTTTTGTGGCACACCTCACTTCATCCATGTTTGTCTGGAGAGCCTCGACGCCTGACATGGTGAGGATGAACTCCAGATCGACTGGGACGGACCTCTGCTCCGTCCATTCTTCGGAATAAAGCGCGTGAAGGCGCACATAGCCGACGATCTCATCGAATACCTTCTTCTCGCGGCTGCGATCGTCTGCACGGTACACAAAGTGGTGACTAGCCACGAGGCTGTAGACTGACGGCTCGTCGGGATGCGAGTGACTGTCGACAGCTTGTTGAGGTCTGGTCCCCTCCTCCTCCGGGATGGATGGAGTGAGCGCATCACCGTTTCGTGCGCGTTCCAAGAAGTCTCTTCGCACAAACACAGCGATTTGTGAGCAGTAACCAACGCAACTGCGACGCCTCTCGTTGGGATCGGCTCCCACACCGCCGAAGGACAATACCGTATAATCCTGATAATCCCCCACGATCCCGGCGGCCCAGTCCCTGAACTCTTGGCGTGTCCACTCGAATTTGTGATCCCAGTGTCGGAAGGGACCTTCGAAGTTGGGAAAGAGAACATTGAACTCTGAATTTGGTGTCGTCACCACCACCAGCTTGGGGCGGACGTAGCCGAAAACCGTACTGGGGAAGCGGGAGAGCGCCTCGGGAGTCAGGTGCTCGATTCTGGAAGACAAGGATACTTCGACATCATTGGTACGAGTATCAAGATGGGTTCAGTGATATCAATCTTAGCCTCACAGCTCGATTGCGACTACGGCGTCTGCTCCTCGTAGCCTGGGATCCGGTTCAGTCACACTTCCGCAGAGGAGGTGGATATCGAGTGGGAAATTCTCCCTGGGTTTGAGGTAGTCGTAAGGAATGGGTGCAACCCAGGCTGCGCTTCTCTCTAGTACACCTTGGTCTACGTCGACTCCGAGAGCCTCGCGGAGGTAGGGCAACGACTTCAGCCTTTGCAAAAACTTGCACTCGGCGCAGCCAAAGTCCACGACCTAGAAGAGACGCGAAGTCGCCGACCGGCGCGGTCACATTGAATGACTGAACTCACTTTGTTTATCTCTGGCGCCCACCTCTCGTCGCTCAAGACCTTCAAGACGGCATCGTAGCGCATGAGGTATAGGGCCGGCCGAAAGAAGAGGTTCTCATGACGGTCGTCCTCGCCATCTCCCAAGTCGTCGTCAGTGGTGTCGACCACGGCAGGCTGCGGTGCGGCGGTCGAGGGGGAGTCCGGACGCATAATTTCGGCCTCGGTCCTCTTTCAACGCACGAGAGCGAAAGGAGCGACACCTAATTCCAGATACAGGGCTTCAGCTAGTCCTCGTGTTTACAAAGAACAAGAACAATGTCAGTATTCTCAATCAAGGCTCATTCTATCATGACGTGTTTTGACTGATCTGGTACTGGCATGCCTAAAATCATAGATAACTGAGCCTAAACCCACGCAGAGTCTAACCCCAGCGCTCAACTTCTTATCTGCGCTGTGGCCTAACCTGGTCTGTCCCTGAGCACTCTGCGCGTGTCCACCACTGACTAAAGTGGCAACTCTGAACGACAGCTTCGACCAAAGCCGGCAAGCCATAACTGTTGGCTGGTGTTCCACATGCATATCAGTCTAGGGCTGGCACGATTCCGGAATTTCACGAATCGCAAATCGGCGATTGTTTTGCAGAATGGATTTGAATCGATTCATAGGCTGAATTGATTCATGAGTCGACTCATCATCATGTCACTAATTCAACTGACAAACAAACTTGATTACATGAGGATAATATTCCTCTCACACATCTACGCCTTCTTTGGCACACATATTCTTAAAGTTTTCTTGGTATTAAGATTTTTCAGAATGCAGAACAGATGAATTAACAGAATGCAAGAATTCGACCTCCAGGCTGAAAGATTTTATTACCAGGTATTGCTAGTGAATGCATGTCAATACTAGTAAAAGCATGGTACAACTTTATGATATTTATGCCAAGCAAAGAAACCAGCTGGACTCTAGCTCCAGCAGACCCTCATGTCACTGGACAGGAAGAGCATCGTTGACATCTTCAATGAAGCTCAGGTTGTGCCAGACACAAATAGCAGTAGTGCCTAGTTGTGGATGATGTAGATGAGGATACCATAAGAACAGTAAAGAAAAAGTGACTGAAGAAATGAAACTTAAATGGTTCGATCTTGTCTGCATTATGAAAAAATAGGCCAACAAAAGAGAGCTGCAGCAAATGCTGCAAAAATTTTTGAAAGCTAGTTTCTTCTAGTTACTTTATGGCAGGTTGCACCTTGAAATGGAATTGCTGCGTTGGTTGTCCCATGGCAAATCATTTTTGGCGCATCTGCAGTGTGAAAGTTGACTTTCTTGGAAGACTCAATGGGCAAGCAGATGGCTTTGCTACATCATGTGACATAAGTCGCTGCTCCTGAATGTGGCAATTTTGCAATAGTCTTAGGGTCTCAATAACCAAAACTGAACCCTTTTTCACGTGGCCCTATTTTACGTGGATTCATGATACTGGCAAAGATTCAATGTTGCATTTTTCTGACGTTATTGCTGCTGAAGAGGCATTGTCTGCAGGTGTGGGTGATGAGCTTCTTAAATTTGGAACTGAAACTGACTTGGATGGGATTTTGTTTTTGGCTAGGTTTGCAAACACGCACCGTATGTTCATATTTCCTACATTTGTGGCATCTCACTAGGTGAGACATAATGGCTTGTGCATATCTTTGGGGTCCTTTTTAGCACACCTCTGCCAGCTGTATGGGCCCAGAGGCAAGTTGTTACGATTGAGTCTGGACTGGGTTTTGATTTGCATTTTACGTTGTAGTATGCCCGTGTAGCGTTTATGCAAGATAACTAAGCTCTGGTAAAAACTTGTCTCATGCATTTTGGAAGATTCTTTAGTGTGATGAGGTTTCTGGCCTCTTTTTGGTCTCTAAAGTCACATTGAAATTCATGAAAATCAACACAATCAAATCATTCATTTTTTACCTCAAAATTGACATCAGTTCTCTGTGCATACCTCCAAAAGCTATCTGCATTTTTTAACAGCTGCCTGATTAATGGCAGCAACCTGAAAATTGGCAACACCAACAGGAGCACTGGCACTTGTATGAAGCCATGGAGAATGCCTAATCCTTCATAGAGAGCTCAAATTTGATGCTTACTTAGAAAATGAATTAAGGATCGATTGATATTTAATAACTCCAAGTCTAAGTTTTATCAGAACACCTCAGCTAACATTTTCTGAGTGGGAAAAAATATGCATAGGCCATTATGCCCCACCCAGAATATTTATCTTTTTGGATTCATTTGTGTCTTATTTGTGTCTTTTACATCATTTTCCTCTGAGATCCTGCTTGGTTATTGTTTTTTGTCCTTTTCCTGTGTTCGCATGTTTTGTTACGGAGTAGCAATAAGACCTTAGGCCATACGCTTCATTTAAAGTTTCGTGGCATCATATGTGTCTTGACATTCCTGTGAAATTGTCTAATGTTGTGTTAGGTTCAGCCATGATTTTCTCTTTCAGTTTAGCTTCTGTTGTTTCTGTAATGCATGCACGTCAATGCTACTTCCTAGGAAGCTGGCATCTCCCCCTGTCTGTTGAAGGGTGATGATCGACTCTGAATGTTTGTCCTTCAGCTTGGTCACATCTATAAGCTTCGTCAAGCCGTAATGGCAGAAAGATAAAATGACTGTTTCAGTCTTTAAAAGGTACAAGTACAACAATGTCGAACACACTTCGTTGTTCGCAAAATGTTGGTTTTGATGCTTTATTTCATGCTATGCACAAAGGAGACAAGAACATAGAGGGCGCTCTTATCAGTACTCTGGTAACAGATATTGCGGACGTCCACTCCAGAACTCTTGTCAGGGGAGGAGGTAGACCCATGCCGTAGCAATGGCAAGCATCGGCGACCAAGATCCGCCACACTCGCAACTGAAAGACTGCAAAAATAACGCACCCATGCTCCATATGACATGCATTTTCCAGAACGCTAAGGTACTTTTCTCCTAAGATAGATGTTGTCCCTTGAGTAATGCAACGATTGCTTTATAATTACAATTTTCGGCATCAACGACTTTTGCGTTCCTGCATAAGCGCGACTCGTCTATCTTCGTCTTGGCACTGGTACGGCATGGATCACCCCTGCATGGTGTAGCTGGCAGACAGCGTCCTATACATCTTTGGTCTCCTGTGTGATTTTACGCAATCACAGCGTTTCGAACAAGTGCAGTAACAAAGTTGAGACTGTGACCTCGTTCACTACCAGGAGTAACAAATTTATACAGTAACAATATTAGTGTTAACAGCTCACTGTTCCCTGCTGGGCTGGCTGGCATAGCGGTCCCCCCCCCCGGCCCCTTTTGGCCGTACCTCAAGGATGACAGATAGGGTTGCCACGCGACGACAACGTCTCGTCCAACGTTGTTTTCTCTCCGCTTATTCCTGCGCCGAGTGAAAATTTTGGCATCCGCACAGCCACGAGGCAGAGGCAAACCTGCACGATGATGCTCGGGCCGTCGGCGCCGGCCGTCGTGACGCTGCACTTGTCATGCCGGGCCACAGAGTAACTATACCTAGAGTGGCCCTTCCCCTCCTTCCCTTCAGCGAGTTACAGCGCCCCCTTCCCTCAGAGGGATAACTCAGAGACAACATGTCTTTTATGTACT
>JAAUXU010108938.1_pt1 | contig 23139 bp, 26 predicted proteins | sample 7278151 | NCBI WGS metagenome assembly JAAUXU01 (sample SAMN14350113, study PRJNA611818) | marine sediment metagenome | isolation source: surface marine sediment (1.8m) | place: French Polynesia: Moorea | collected 2018-08 | reverse complement strand
TGCAAAAATCAGTTTAATATCGAAGAGGACACATGGTCCTCGTATCAGATATTAAGCTGATAAGAACAGATACTACACTTTGATCTTAGCCAAAAGGCCGAGAAGCGATACTCTACCACGCTGTGCCCAGACCTTTTGGCAGCACGAGCAAGGACAAAATCGTTCGAACAAACATCTTAGTCCAGGGCTTCAGAGTAGTTTGCGATGCTTGTGCTGCGCTGACGCGATGTTAACTTTTAGTAGAAACCTTCCACAGTGGAATTAGCTGCTCCATTAATTACAATTATGTTAAATTTTTAGGTATTTTCGAATGTCGTCCCAATCTCTCGACTGTGGCTCCATCTACCGGGCGTAAGTGGCGGACGTTGCGCTACTGCTCAAGAGAGCCATCGGAGCGTCGAACACGCAACCTCGACCGACGTCGACCTACCTGCTTAGCGTTGATCATGATGTACTGCACGGGCTTGACCTCCACGACGACGCTCATCCTCTGGACGGTGCCGCCGAACTCTTCCTCTTCCTCAATCAAGACGTCGGCGCTGCCCAGATCCCCGCCGGCGGTCAACAAACCTGCATGCAGATGAAGTCAGTGCGCCACTCTAGAGCAGGTACGTTCAGATGAGTCACCTGTCTTGGACGCAATTACCGGCGCCACGCTCTTCTCCTTGGTAATCACAGTGAACTTAATGTTGGACGCGCTCTTGTCCTTCGTCGTCACCAACTGAAAGCTCGAGTGCGGGCTCATCAGAAGGGTGTTTCGGGGCAGGTGCGGGTGTCGCAGGCTCAAGTCTTCGAACACCTCGATGACGATCTGGAAATGGGTTGAATGCAGCGGGTTCTTAAATAAAATCTGGCAGATTTGGGTACCTGATCCTGAAACTGCTTGTCTCTGTCCAACTGGAACTGCCCGGTCGATTGAAGAGATTGCGTGATCTTTGCCACGAGCGTGATCTGGACCCTTCCGGGCTTCTTGGCTACGAATCTCATGGCGACCTCGTTCACTGGGGCGGCCTCGACTCCGTTCTGGTGGAAAACGCTCACCAGATCCCCCGCGTCCTGATAAGAGCAACAGAAAGTCTTACGAACTCATATAGCAGCTTTGTCTCCTAAAATGCCATGATGACTGGTTCGAGTTTTGACTGTTTCATGCCAAAATTGAACAGATTGAGCTTACACTCTTGGTCGCACTCCACTGGAGCTGAATGTTTGGCACAGCGGTGCCAAAAGCGAAGGGATTCTGGTGTTGATCGGTGCCAAATGCGTTCAACGGCATCTCGGTACCCGTCCTCAAGTGGAGCAAGGGGGCGCGGATACGAATCCCGGTCAACTTCACCACGTGAACCGTGATCTAAGGGGAAGAGAGGGGAGCGGGTGGACGAGCTTCGTGTGACCACAAGGCTGAAATTCAGTTACCTCATCCTCGCTGTAGGAGATCTTCTTGTCCGTGATCTTGTCCACGCCGACCGCCTTGGCGTACATCTTGGTCGAACCCAGAGTCAGAGCCTTCAAGAGTCCCTCTGGACTTGACTCTGAGATCTTGGTGTTGGCCAAGGAAAACTCCACCGCGCAGTCTGCAAAGAAGATCTGGTGGTCAAGGTGCTGAAAGTGCTTCACCGTGACAAATGTGACTTTAGCAAGAGAAATTCAAATATCTTGAACTTATGCTCAAAGAGAAGTGACCATGAGGATGTGGTCGGGAAACTTCATGATCTAGGGCTGAGATTGCCGATCCATCTTCTATGTCGGTGGTTCTGCTGAGGTCATGATTCTTGTAGCGATTCTCTTCCCATCCGGCATACATGCATTTTTACCCATATGTTTTCTATTCTCTAGTCACACTCTAGTCCAGTGTTCCAGTACCAAAACTTAGATAAACTTAAGTAAACATTACATACACAAGAGTCAAAAAGTCAACAGTGCAGGACTTGTATGTCTTGTTTCGAGTAAAGTCTCTTGAAAAATTTCCTCGCATGAAAGGTACCTGGTACAATAAGTACTTTACTTTTAAAGCTTGGTTCCTTGAATGCGTACCTCTTTTTGGATAAAGCACCAAATTTTCAGCACCGCCAGCTCCAAGCCGAGGCATGCTCATATCGCAACTAGTGGATTACTGGATGAGTCAATCAGACGCGCATTTGGATCAATCCAAAGTTGCAAAAGTGCATGCAAAGTTAGGTATTTACTTCAGCTTTGATCTTACTAAAAAAGGGAACTTCACTCATCATTTCAAGAAGTAAGCTCTCAAAGCTGATAAGGCAGCTCTGAGAATCAAGAAGCAAAGCTGCACGAAAAAGGAACCAAATGTCCTACCAGGTCGCGGCCCTCCTGTCGTTCGCACTTGGAATCTGTCCCCGATCACTAAGGTCACGTTCCTCGGCTCGATTTCCAGAGGCGGAAACACCTGGAACGCATTGAAAGTTGTAAGCAAACACGAAGAAAGTCTCTCATGGCTGTTTCTACCTGAATGCTGGCGGGCTGTGAGTTGACTTTGTTGGTGCCAAAGTTAGCTGTGGCCACGATCTTTGTCTCGCCCAGGTCGAGTCCCTTGACACTGAAGGAGACGTCACTCACGTCACCCTCGTCCTCGCTTGCCAACGGCGTCACGCGCACAATTCCGACAGCAGGAATAAGAGAAACTTGCACGAATCTGGAACAGGAAGGAAAAACAGTCTGGGATGAAACTTTTAGCAGTCTTGACCCCACCGAAGGTCAAAGTAGAAATTTGCCAAAAACTGAAGCACTTTTGTTATAATCATTTTATATAACGTTGCCCCGCTTCAGTTAAAGAATTTGGCGGTAAATCTTACGTACCGCTGTGGACAAGCATGGTGTTACTTTTTTCATCTTGGAGTGGTACGCACTGGCTGCTGTCCATGAACTAAGAGTGAACAAGCTGCTCATGTCACTCGTGGCATACCCGCATCTCACTGAGCTGAGTAGCACTTGTGCCTAACACTTCTCATAGTCGTCCCCACACCTCGTATAAGAAAGACATGCATGACGTTTCAGGCTGGCCAAAGTCAAAATTGATACCTGAGGGCAGACTGCGGGAGTCTCTTTCCCTGCCGATCCAGTAGGGACACCCTGGCCTTGACGGAGTTGAGTTTCTGCACCTTGTCACTGGCCAGCAACTCCACCTTGTGCACTCCACTGACTTGGACACGGAGGACTGCAAATGTCAACTCACCGACGTTAACTGACGCAGATTCTTTTTCCTCTTACAAATTTGCTTACCCGGAGTTTTGGCTCTAAGGCAGAGGTCTCGCACCTGCACCATGAGGTCTCCATCAGATACCGGCTTCACGGCCACCGAGTGATTATTGGACACCAGGACGCTCTCGGCCACCGAGGGGTTCCCGTTCGACAGTTCGAAGTAGCCGCTGCCGTCCCTTATCTACCCATGAGTGCAGAAATCTCAAAAGTAAGATAATCATCTCATTTACTACTCATTGCCCTCACCCGTTCGTTGCATGGTCCAACATTTATTGAATGACTTTAATTGTGTGCTATATAGCTAAGAACGTTTCTGTGGCTCCTGGAGGGTTGGAAGGTGGATCTCTCCGCCTTCCCCCTCTGGCTGGGAAGTTGGAGAGTCAGACTGGATCCGAAGGGTCGATCCAAATGGAACCAATGAACCGGGCAACAAAGAGGTGGGCACACGAGGGACGTTACCTGAGCAAATTCCTTGTTGTGTGGATGGTTGAACACACTCATCACGGCTGGGTAGACACTGGCTTCGGACACAAGATTCAGATGCAACGAGCCTTCCACGGTTCCAAATCCTGGACACAAGGCGAGATTTAGACAAAGCAACAGCCACGGTCAAACATGCACGCAAATGACGTTCTTACCCAGAATGCCCGAGGACCTCCTGAGAGTAGCAGTGACGTCGAGAGATCCAGGCCGGCCTCCAGCCAGTAGCACGTTCTGAGCATCTTCCAGGGGCTGGTAGTCAAGGCCATGTTCGTTTCTACGGAGGAAATATTACAATACAGTTGCCGCCGCTTATACCGACATCATCGGGATTGGGCAAAATTGTCGGTATATCCGATGTCGGTATAAGCGGCGGCAACTGTACATTACAACGAGAGTGCTGATGTTTGACGACGATACCTTGGGTAATCCACTCCAGTCTCTTTGAGAAGTTTCCCCTTGTCGTTATCGGAAAGTCTCCAATCGACTTCCAGGGAGTTGATGCTATTGAATGGGCGTCCATTGGAGTCCAGAACGGTCACCTTGAAGGAGGAGTTATGTAATGTTCTAAAATGCCCACACCTTTAGCTCCTTACCTTGATGACAAGATCCTCACTCGCAAGGGCCGCCACTCGGCCAATTTTGGAGTCCAGGGGACAGGGCTTGACTGTGCCAACAGGAGGTGGGATCTCCCCACTTAGCACAATTTGGTCTAAGGAGAGTGATGTGGTACAGGGTGAGCTAACAAACGACAGCTTTAAAGTGGGAGTCTGTACGTATTCAAATTTAGGATGGAAGTGAACAATTTTTGGGAGTGATTCAGTCGCGACGTTACGGGCTATCGTAGTGGTCGTAACCATCTTACCAGGCTCTCGGCACACGACCTTGACGGTGGACTTGGCCACCATGGGCTGAGGCAGCGTCTTGGACTTGACGTTTCCAACACTCAGAGTGAGCTCCACTTCTCCCAGTCTCAGACATTGAACGTCATAGACGAAAATGTTTGGGGGAGTTCGCTCCTGTCGCGTGTGAGGGGAACTCGTCCGGACAATATCGGGGTCGCTAACGTCCAGTTTGTGAAAATGACCCTCGGGCCTCCCCAGCCAAGGCAAGGGACCGCCGGACCAAACCACCTGCAAGGACAATAACGAGAACGTGTTGACCCTTGCCCCGACAGTTTTGCCCGTTGAGAAAATGGACCTGACCTGCATGCTTGACTCCAGGGCCATGAGGGCATCTCCGCTCACGGGTTGCACTGGGCTCAGCGGGTCAAAGGCAGAAACAGTAATATCGTCCTGGATCGTCTTGATCGCCTTGCCCTCGGACGCTCGAAAAGAGTAGCCAGCCTAAAAATACAAAAATACCATTGAAATCACCTGAAATCAAGGGCATGTGGTACAACCTCTCCTAATTCTGTCAAAAAATTACCTTAATAATGCTGAATCCCGGGGCCTTAGCCTTGAGGTCCAGGGCGGTGCAGGCCTTCATGTCGATCAAGTCTGCGTGCAGAAGGTCTTTGATCTTGGAGATCTCGAACTGCTCGCCACTTGCCTCGAAAGTCTTCGTGTCTGCAAGAAATATGCATATTTAAGGCACACCTGTGGTCTGTGTTTCAATGGTGTTTTTGAACTCTGGCATGTGTGCTAAAACAATAGTCTGTACACACTTAAAAAAGGGGCAAACAGAAATTTACTAAGCTAATGTCTGTCTTCATCATCCTGGCGCTGCGATCTCTGGGTGTGGAGGGAATTCGGGGGGAAATGGACCACCTCATGAGTTTCTCACCGGAGACAGAGACGTCAAGGGGCAGAAGGTGACATTGGGTGAACGTGATCCTCGAACCCTCGTGGATGCCGAAGAAACTGAGAGGGAGCGCCAGATTCTTGCCCACTTCGGCCTCCAAAACATAGTCCAAGAAGGTGATTCCGGCCGCTGGAAGAACTACGATCCTGAAAAATCGAATCGTACACACCCCTTGTGTTAATCCGTCGCAGCAGGTTATGCAGCCAGCAGTTTTTGTACCTAGCCTCTCCATAGTTGTGGCTTGCTCTGCTCATGGCAGCCCTGATGATCGTATGTCCTCTCCCTGCCTCCGTCTGAGTCTTGGCCACTCCGTTCTGGGTCACTGAGGACAGCGTGGGATCAGAGGAGGACCACAAATACGAGACCTCCGAGGATGAGGCAGGATGCACGTCGAAGTTTACAGAAAAGACGGGCTTGGTCACCGGGTCCCACGGCAACACGGACAGGGCAGGACGCAGCTGGATCTCGTCAAAGATGTGTAGAACTCCTGCAACAAGTTACAATAACTTTTATCTGCACAGCACGTCCCGGGAGACAGTTCGAGCGTAAGGACTCGACACGCAGTAACGTGTACTTTTCCTAACGTGGCCTAAATCACGTACCTGTGATTTGCAAGTGTCTCTCCAGTTCAACCAAGGTCCCCTTCTCATCCCGGAGTCCTACCAAGCTGGCCTTAACCTCAGCATCCCCAACCTTGATCGGATTGCCGAAGTGGACGGTCCCGTTGGGCGAGCTGAATGTCGTCCTGAAGTAACTCTGCAAGGCAGAATTCGCTCAGTTACGTCGCGATATTAACATTATTATGTTATAAGACCAGAGCTGTTCTCATCAGAAAGTGTGTGGAATGATCTTACATACACCCGTCAAAGGAGAACTAAGAGAAAGGAAATGGACATAGGAAAGCCTAGGAGAGCTGAACCACTGAGGGTAGTTCCGGAAGCTCACGTTGTTGCCGTAAAAACTGTTGCGTAGGAAGGAGGGGGAGTGACTTGTGTGTTATGTGCTACGTTAGAGTATGATGTGGTACATGCATGGTCTGGAGAACTATCATATTTGATTATCATTACTTCTAACCTGTGGAATGTCCACCTTGACCACCACGTTCTCGGAGGGGTAGATACGGTTGTTGTCCTTGTCGAAGATGTCCACTAGAATCTCATAAGACCGCCCAACGATCACGTTCCTACATAAATTCAATTCTTCCCTTAGATCGCACGAAATGACGCAAAGTTTGAAACACCCAGAAGAAAACGAAATCTAATGATTACTCATATTAAGCTCTATAGTAAAAATGGTGTAAAAATGAGGGGGGCTCGATGCCAAAGTTGCTTACTGTACCGAGATCACTCCAGATGCCAGGGTCTCTCAATTAAGATGCCTGGGGTTGCTCACGTTGCAAAGATCACTCTAGGATCCTTACGGTACCGAATTCACTAACGTTGCCAAGGTTGCTCTTGATACTGTGGTCTCCTCGCGTTACCGAGGTCGCCCGCGATTACTCACGATGCCAGGTTGTAAACTTTTGACCCCCTCATTTTTACACAATTTGTTTGAAACCTGTCACGACTTTCGTTCGGTTAACCATATTTGATATCAAAGATTTCATTAAACATTTACGTAAATAGCACTTTTAATGCTGGCAGTGAGCCAGAACAAAATGCTTACTTTCTACTAGTTCCTAATAGGAGCAATCATTCGATTTTTTTTTTCTCTTGGGCGCACTCAAACTTTTTGCCTCAACTGTACGTACCAATTCTTGTGAGGGTTGACTGATAGAGCAATGGAGGCGGGTGAAACGACGTGAACGTCGGCCACCGGGGACTTGACCAAGTCGTCCGGGGCCACATTGGTGTCGCGCAGAGTCACCTCAGTTGAGCCAAGAGAAACGCCTGTCACACACGAGCTGGAGAAGGAATCACGTGAGTGGAAAAAAAGGCTCTTCAGCGGCTTTTTGTGCAAGATGCTCTCACCTGCCCTCTTTCAGTTTGGCGAACTTCTCGTCCTCCACCTTTAGAAAGTACTGTGGCGAAGGCAGGATGATTTCATGCACCTGTGACAGCCAACAATTACATTAGACAGACGAATCTTAAGAGTCCCAGAATCAGTCTTGCCTAGGACGAACTTCTGAAGATGACTACAGAGGAGGTGCAAAATTGATTCGAGGCTAGCCTTCGCCTGATCAGGGCCGACCCAGAGAAAAAAACTTGCCTTATTGGACTTGATCTGTTCCGCATGGAAGTCCACATTGGTCCCGGGCATGAGGTAGACGCTACCGGGCACCAAGTAGAGGTTGGCCACCACCATCAAGTTTACTTCAGCTGCCGGAACTTTCGCGTAGGAGGCCGCGGACAGACGGACAGACACCTTCGAGGAAGCACTGGTTACTTGGGGGTATTCGAATCCTGAACTATACTTGTAGTTGTTACTTTGGAGCTTCCGGTCTTGATCCCCTCGAGCAGGACTTTTCTACCCTGCTTTCCGACGGCCTCGATTTCCTGCAGTGACTTCTCGATGGCGTAGCTGGAGTCGCGAAAGTTGATGAACCGGATGTTCTCCTCGGAGGGGCCCGAGCTGCTCTTCACGATGTTTTCGATGCTCCATCTGGTCAAAAGAGTAGCCAAAGTTCAAACCATCCAGGGAAATAGTAGATCAACCAACGGCAAGTTTGTCGAGTACCCAAGGCAATTTTTACATCTATTATGTAGTAACGTCGAGTCAAAACCTTTAGAGGCTCCTCGTCACCAATTAAGAGCTGTACGATATCTTTAAAAGATGGCCATTTAGCAAGGTCAAATCCAATCGGCGTTCTTCAATCCCATGGGACCCAATGTTAGGGATTTTGCAGTGACAATAGTCATTAGTGAGAACAGACCCGAGACTACGTCTCAAAGAAGCCCTTAAAGAATTCTCTTCCTCTTTAAATAATTTAAGCTTGTAATTATAGTGGTGCTCACTTAAAGATGATCTTCTGGACCGTGGTGAATTCGTTTTTCTGCTCGTCGTAGGCACGGACTGAGAACTCCTCGGGCGCCTCCTCCAGGAACAATTCGTGGGTCTTGGTCACGATCTGCAGTGAGTGGATCACGTCCACAATGACATCGCACCTGGAACAAATACATGATACAGTTCTAGCCCAGCCCAGAAGTTGTCACGTCACGTTCATAGTGTAGGTATCAAACGTCAAGAAATATGTCTCCAGTGCACAGGTAGGGTTCCCCAATGGCACCCCCTCAGAATTAGCCTCAGCAAGTTCTAGGATCCACATAGCCGGAACTGCCAAGATAAGTCCTTAGCTTAGATTCCTCGGCATTGGCGCCTACAGCTCTCACATGGGACAGTTCCTTGTAGTTGTCAATCACAGTCCTCCGATGTCCTTTAGCGCATGCTCAAGCATCCAACCATGCTCTCCAATTCATATTCTTTTCTTCGAGACCATTTTACCTGAGTGTGAGCTGCGAGTTGATGTCTTCGGCTGTGACCACAGCCTGAGACTTATGCCATGAGAGGGACTTCGCAGACACTCGAGCAGATCCGGCACAACCACGGGAGGAATCCTCATCCAGCGGGGTCACTGACACAACCTGAGGAGAACAATTATTTCTTGGACATTCATCTAAAACTGACATAACCTGCCAGGTCACCTTATTCGAGGGTTTGAGCTACATCTGGAGCATTGAAGTGACTTTTCTGGTTTCCCCCCTCTAATCACGTTTCAAAACCTCAGCACCACGCAAACGTTTTTACTGACCTCCGGCCTCGACGACTTCCACTTGAAGCACCCGGCTCGATCGTCCGAGGAGAGAATGAAGTCGGCACCCTCCTCCGAGTAAGGGAGCAACACCCGTGGGACGTTGAGCTTGGACGAGGCCGCAGACCAGGCTAGCAGCAGCAAAAGCAACAGGACCGACATGGTCGCAGGAGAGAAGAAGAAACAGTCCCGAAAAGGCCGAACTCACTACTTCTCATTCCTTTTTTCCTCGCATGGATGTAAACAGCTGAAAAGCCGCCGCCACTGCATTACGAAGATCAGGGGGGACACTTTTTTTTTAGTCTTGACCCAAAATAGCTTCATCTGACGCAAAAAATTAGTGATTAGTTTCATGCTAGTCTCATTAATTTTCAAAATTTCTTTGAAAATTGAAAATTTTCATTGCTGAGTGCGCAACCCCAAACAAGAGCCAGTTTATTTTTTTCCCTTCACAGCAAAACTATATTTGTGACCCCCCTGAACGCTCCTGCAGCTGTATGCTCTCTTATTTTCGGAGTAAGAGGATATTCGGTGTGTTCCTCGAATCGGCTTCTCGCAAGCCAAGCGATAGACCTGAAAATTGGTGGGCTCGGGCCCATAAGAGCACAGCCCTATTTGCACCGTTGAGGAGGATGAGGAGAACCTAAACGACGACTCCAACGACGTCAAGAAGTTGACCTCCGGCGACCTCGGTCGAATCCAGGTCCTGAAAGTTAGTCCAGGAAGCCAGAGAGAGAGCCAAGAGATCGGTTAGCTTTGAGCTAACGAGCGACAGAGCCTCAATTTTTCTCAAACTAAAAGTGTAGCTTATAAGTGAAAGAGACTCTTTAGGTTGAGGCATTCATGAATAAGTGCTTTTTAGTTCGACCACTCCTGCAGAAGACCTGCTAAGAATGGTCTAAAGCTCACCATGTCTGGGACGATGAAGCTAGTGGACAATGTGATTCGGTCAATGCGCGTGGGCAAGATCTTCAAGGACAACAGCGACCCCATCAACCACCTGCACTTCTCGGCCGATGGAGCGGCCCTCATCTCATCCTCTGAGGACGATCAGGTAACACTGCTCCTCTTACGGCCATGGGAAGTGTGAGCAACTGTCCTACAGTGTGCTCCTTGACACAGCTGCGGGTACTGAGCAGGTATTTCTGCTGGGTGCAATCGAAATGTGATCGAATTTAAGGGTAATTTAGAACTTACCTTGGCAATTCGAATTATGAGGATTTTAGAGCCACCACAGACTTATTCTGAAGGAGTGTCAAGTCGAATGTCTCAGAAGGTGCACGGAGGATGAGCATCTTAACCTATCCTTATTAGCTATATGCTAATCATGGGTCTGTCAGGGAAGGCCAACCTTTCTTTGGCCTTCGTAGCTCCAACTCAATTAGTGTCCCTCTGGATAGACGCATAGCACCTGTCGAAAGCTCCTTTAGAACAAATTGCACGGAGAGAAGCTGGAAAGTACAATGAAGTCACGTATTGGCCTGCCTCATCTCACTCTGCTTGCTCATGACTAAGCGAAAAGTCACCCGAATCACGTGTTTAGCTCGCCTAAGTCACTACTTACAAGAATTTAAAGTTGACAGTGAGACTGCAAATCGCCATCATCGCCTTGCACACTTTTGGGTGACTTTTAGGACTCTCAGTAGAGTTTGCATTTGTCTCCTCAGATCGTGATCTACGACTGCGAGAAGGGCACACAGACGCGGACGCTAAACTCTAAAAAGTATGGCGTCGACCTCGTCCACTTCACCCAACAGAAGTCCAACGTCGTCCACGCGTCCACAAAAGAGAACGACATTATCAGATACCTCAATGTCAAGGAGAATTCCTACATAAGGTGAGCAACGAGCTGTCACAGACGTCATCGCCATGGGGACGGCAGACGGGGTCGAGGATATGAGAGATATCAGACACTTGTCATCACTCTTTTCCTCTTCCAGTTACTTCCGCGGCCACAACAAGCGTGTGGTCACCCTGTGCATGTCCCCCACGGACGAGTCCTTCCTCTCAGGGTCGCTCGACAAGACGATCAGGCTCTGGGACCTCAGATCGGCCAATTGTCAGGTAACTGTTCTAGTCGTTGTCCCAAATGAAATTGTTTCTTGAGTGCCGGCGAGTTGAAAGCTTATATGTCATGCATAAGGCTCTTCAAGACATGTTTGGGCTGTAAACGAGCAGCCATTTTTTCCATCCATCGCTTCTTTATGTACTTTGAACTGTACCTCCCCAACCCTTTTGCAACTACGTGTGGTGTTTCTGACCTTTACGCCAGTATATGTGCGCATTTCAAATTCAAGCCAAGATTTAGATACTTTTTTAGGTGTATAACAATACACCATTGCAGTGTACGTGCAAGGCTGGCCTGATTAACAAGCCCGATTAAAATTTGTCTAATTTATACCTTGTAAATCTGCTTGTGTCAGGGTCTGATGCACTTGGCCGGGCGCCCGGTAGCCGCCTTTGACCCGGAGGGCCTCATCTTCGCCGCTGGGATCAGCTCAGAGAGCGTCAAACTTTACGACCTCAGGAGCTTCGACAAGGGGCCCTTCTCCTCCTTCAAGTTCCCTGGTGAGACTAGAACCGACTAAGAATATGCAGCAGTCTCGAGCCCTTTTCTCCTCGTTTCAGCTGAGAAAGATATTGAGTGGACGGGTCTAAAGTTCTCCCCCGATGGCAAGACCATCCTCATCTCCACCAACGGATCTATGATTCGGTGCGTACGAAAGTCAAGAAAAAATGCCAATTTTTGGCACATTTACATTAAACCGACCATTGATTTGCCCAGGTTGATCGATGCCTTCTCTGGCAACACCCTGCAGACGTTCACGGGGCATCTGAACTCGAAGTCGTTGCCGTTGGAAGCCTCGTTCTCTCCTGACTCACAGTTTCTCATCTCGGGATCCTCGGACGGAAGGTACGAACTTCAGCCAACTTTCTTCTTTCATCCCGGGGGATTCTCAATAGAAACCTAAGTTCCATTGTAATTTTTTTTCTCGGACTAGATCTGAGACCATTTTGAGGTCGTTTATATCCTGACCTCGAGACCAAAACATCTGTACGTCTTAGAAGGAGGTCGATTTTGCCGCAAAGGTCGCGAAGTAAATGTTATATGTATAGCTTCTTCCCAGAAATGACCGTGCAGGCAATGTAAGATCCGGTGTCGAAGGCCACCAAGGACGACGTTGTGACCTTTGTTTTTGCTCATCAGTATGTGATGCCGCTACCCTTTCAAGGCTATCTTTTTGTCTTTCCAGGATCCACATCTGGAACGCTGAGAACGGCACCAAAGTGTGTGTGCTGAACGGCGACCACTCTGGCCCTGTCCAGTGCGTACAGTTCAACCCCAAGTACATGATGATGGCCTCGGCCTGCAAGAACATGGCCTTCTGGCTTCCGAACGTAGACGAGGACGCTTGAAAACTCCACCAGACAGAAGTGATGCTGGCAGGACCCCGTTCGGTCCTTCTACAACAGTACCGTAGATCTGTGTGTGTGCGTGATTGTTTACATAGTCATTGTGCTCTGCTGCTTGTGTAATTTTTGGTACATACTGTAATGTCTCGTAAAAGCCTCCTTTCCAAAGAAAAGGTACCGTAGGATTGTTCAGGAGTGTTTTGCCTCCCTAAAAAATTGTGTTTGTGCATCATTTACCAAACAAAACCAAAGCTGTTTGTGTCTCCAACACTAAAAAAAAAAAAATCGTCTGCAGATTCTGACTATGAAAGGAAAAAATCAACCCGGTTTTTTTGTGTGAAGCTGCAGTTTTACAGTACAAGCATTACCTACACTGTAGGTAAGTCTGAGTAGCATGCGAGGCCCCTTGCAGTCCTCCCTACTTCCTCAACCTTTGCTCAACGTCCTTGGACGATGGCAATACGTATGAAGATCCTTGGAATCTGTAGCCTACAAATCAGTATTTGTAACAGTTGTTAATACAGGGTGAGATAAATAAATGTATTGACAGTGACGAAGTGTACGAATGAAGCTGGGCCGGAGCTTGTCGGGGTAGTTGGTACAGTGAGCCGGTAGGTGTCCGTCACCCTGGTCCTGTGGGTGGCGTCGCGGGCGTGGAAAGACAACTACGACCATGACAAGCCGCAATTCTTCTACTACTCGGGCGACGTCTTCATTTGCCTGGACCTCGTATGACCATGGATATGTTTTATTCTTCAGTCTATCTAATAACATTACATTAAACAGTCCAGCCTCACAATAACGAAGTCACTGTCGAAAAGTAGGTTGTTGTGAGACACTTGGCTGCAGTGAAACAAAGGGTTTGCCATCTGTAAGTACTCTCATATGCAATCCAAAGACGTCTATTTAGGTTTAGGTACTCAGAAGTGTTTTCGGCTCCGGTGATGCATGCAGTTCGTACAATGATCAGGGCAATCCCGAACAGAAAATCCAAGGCCATTTCGGGAAGAGTCCGATTGGACTGCCTAAAGACCAGAGAGACATCCTCTTAATACCACTTTTTCCACATCTGGTTCTTCACTGTCATTTTCCTCTTGTTCCTCCCATTCATCCTTTTCTTGCTCCTGACCTTGACATTGTGTGCGAGAGCTTTAGAGCCCTCCAGAGACCAATTTACACCAAAAATTTGTGTTATTCACTTTACTTCGTCATTGTGAGACTCAACCGTGCGTAAAAACCGGTGACCCGAGAAAATTTCGTTATTGTCAGACAATTCGTTCTAGTGAGATTCGTCATTGCGAGACTTTACTGCAATGTTACTTGACGCTAAAATTGGGACTGAGCAATTGTTGTTGATCCTCTCCAGCAGGGACCGGGAGCTCCGTTATATTCAGTCTGCAACAAGTGGATGCATGACGGTCTTCTAAGTAAGAAGCATCCGTGGATCCCTCTTACCTTGATTGTGCTGCTTGTTGTCTGCAGAGGTCCCGTTTGGGTCGAGGCTGGTCTGAGGAGGAGGCGTTGTCGAGGAAATGGCTGTCGGACTAGTGACGGTTGTCGGACTTATGACGGACTCGCGCCGCTCCAGCAAGTTTTGTCGACGTCGCCGCCAGATGGCGCGAATCTAGCAAAACAGTGTTATACATAAAGTCCTGTCGTAACTTTGAAGTCAGTCAAACTGACCTCCTGCACCAGCGGCACAATGATGATGAAGGCGCCGGCCACGAGCCCCCAGACCCTACTGAGGATCGTCCAAGCGTTGAAGCCGTCAAGCTTCAGGACGTCGACGCTGAGCATCGACCCCGGCCAGATGAAAATGAAGAGTGCGGTGAAGGCCAGACCGGCGCCGTAGGCCGTCAACTTGGCAGCCCGGAACTTCTGGATGACGATCTCCAGGGGGGGACGGTCGTGGAAGTGCGCGCCCTCCGTCAGATTCAGCTCACCCTGTGGAGTCACCATGCATAGAAAGTCTCGGACAGGCAAACCAATGGGGGTGGGGGTGGGGGGATTGCGAAAGAATCTCAGTTGGAAAGCAACGGTTTTGCAAGGATTTTGCAAACATCTGTTGCAATTTCACAACGCTGACTGTGTCCCAATTAAGGCACTTCACCTTTTTTTGCTTCATAACGACCGTTGAAAAAGGACTTTGCAGAAAAAAACAACCAGTGTTGTTGAAAGCAAATTCTTTCTACCCAGACAGAACAGCAAAGTTCTCTTCGTAATTACCAATTAGAAATGGTTCTCCTGCGTCTTGGAGCACTGAGACTAGCGTCATTTGGCCAAGAAAGACACTTCCATTGTCAAATTGCATGAACAGAAACTCTCAAGGAAAAAGGACATTTTCAGAACAAAAAACTGACTGAGAAATACTCTAAGACTGTGCGATTTCATGTGCAAAATAGTCGAAATTCACGGTTATCGTTAATTTCTGAACAAGACTGGTGTCGTTCATTCGTTATTTTATTACGGTTTCTTTAGGAAATGTGCTATTTCCCGATTCTATTGACTTTAGTCATAAGTTTTCTCCAAGTTGCTGATGTTTTGTGCAGAAATGCCAGTGCTAATACGTTTGAGCCGTCGTCCAGACTTGTCTGGTCAGGTGTGATGAAGAATATAGTCTTTTCCAGGCTGCGCTTGAGCCTCAGACGGCGTCCTGCTTCGTCCAGCCGCCCACGATGAATTTGTTTACTAAATTTTCATTTTTCAAAATTTTGAATCTTTCAAGACTGGCTCCGATACGTGAGTGATGTGAGACAGCGGGAAAATCAAAACACCGATAATTGACTCGGTTATGAGAAAAGCCTCGATATTTTTTTCCATTATTGGAAAGCGTCCGGTGTCGATTAATCGCACAGCCCTTAATTTTCACATCACTCATACTGTACAACCCTTTGTAAACTTTCAACACATGTAAGATTCATGATATTGATTTACCAGGTATGTTCAGTTGAGTCTATTGCAGACTCGACCAGACAAAAGTGTGATTCAACTTGCCTTGTACACCTGAACCCATGGAGACAGAGGGTTATCGATGTCTCTGGTCTTTTCCCACTCTATCTCGACCTCTTCCTTACTCATGTGCGGCCTCGTGGCGAACGAGACGACGATGGCGAAGATGGCGCCGCTGGCGAACGAGACGATGTTGCCGGTCAACATCGGCAGTTGCTGCAACACGTAGGTATCAGCCCGAAACCAGCCGAAGGCTAACAAACCGTCAATGCACTGTCCAATAACAAGAGTTCTGGTTGACCCACGCACCCACCCCTCGGGGTTGGTAACCCCGATGTTGACTGCGCTCACCCGACAGAAACTCCTCCACTCACCTTGCCCGTGTTCTTGACGAAGACGTCGGCGGCGAGGCCGCCCTCGTACTGGGAGGCGTAGACGAGCCAGGAGGTGATGCCGCAGAAGCAACCGCCGACCACACCAAAAATCATGCCTGAGAAGAAAACGCGCTAGTAGTCAACGGTGGCTTGAACTAATACTCGTTCAGTTTACACCTGCCGCCGTTGCTCTTGCCCAGAGAATGGACAGCGTGATCGGCACGACGCTGGACGCGATGAGGATCCCCGTGAAGTAGTAGGTCCACGCCAGGTTGAGGTTCACGGTCCAGCAGAAGAGACACAGGGGCACAGATAAGAAAGTGCAGAACACAATGCACCAGTTTTTGTAGTTCAGCAGCTGCTCCTGAAAAGAGAAAAGCAAAGGCACAGGGTGTTTCAGACGAGGAATGGGGAATGTACGGAGTGTCTCACTCAGGAAGTTCGTCTACCCTCTCTCAATAAGTGGACTCGATTTAGTCAATGCTTTGCCGAAGACGGGGGAAGTCGGCATTCTGCAGTACAAGTTTTCACAAACGACCCTTACTTGGTAAGTCTTGAAGTCCTTGTGGACGGAGCAAGTGAAGTGCGGCTTCACCAGCCCCTTCGCCTTCTTCCTGGATTCGATGTCAGCCTGCGGCACAAACAGAAGTCTCTTCAGCACGCCAAAATGCCAAGCTGTCTCTGAAGCAGACCTTGCATCCGACACAGTTGACGGCACTTGGACATCTGCAAGTGTTAGCTGTCTGTCCATCCCTCAAGGACTTGTCTGCCCTCAGCTTCCTCCCGCAGATGATGCACTCACCGTCCTTGACGTCCTTCCTGAAGGGCTCCACGTAGGCCTGTGACATCACACAATGCAGACTGTGCCATTAAACCTTGCTCGAGTCCTGTCCGCACTCAGCACTACAGTATGAGTCATACTGTGTGACTCATGAGAAGTGCCTCCCCCAAGACCTGGGTAGTTCTTCTTGGACTGAGTTTCTCTACGTACTCACTTGGTAGACGTCATAGATGATGATCGATGCGACTGCGATGACTTCTGCGGACCCCGTGGACATCACCGCCATCAGGATGAGGAACAGCATCGCGTACTCGCCCGTCGTCCCCAACAGCTTCTGCGCCACCAGCGGAGCAGACAAACCTGCAACGCGACTTCATGACTCCTGTCTGCTTTTTCCCTCCGCCTTCAACTCACCCTTCGACACGTCTTCTTCGGTGAGCAGCGGCGCCCCTTGGGCGCTGCTCAGGCCCACGTAGGCCATGCCCATGGTGGTGGCCAAGCAGAAGGGGATGGCGAACCAAGTGAGGCCGCCCGTGATGAAGCCCCAGACGCCCTGGACAGAAGAGCTTCTAATGTGCACAGTAGAAGAATGTTTAGTCGCACACCTGTAAAGGTTTTGCAGCCACTGAGCTCTGCCAGTAGGCCTGATCACAGAAGACGGTGCCGAAGTTGCCGACGATGTTGACGATGCCGAAGACGAGCCCGCCTGTGTTGATGAGATGGCATTTATCCCGCTCATACCGTGACTCTCTCGACTTTGAGGCCCAAGCCTTGTTATTCGTTGTTGTTATGCAAGTGGTCGGGTTCAACAGCTACACCCAAGGGGGTCTTTCTTTATTCTTAAGGGGGAGTAATTTCTACAGTTGTATAAAATAAATCAAAGCCAGACTTTCCTTCCCCTCTCTCGAGAAAGCTTTGCTTTTGCATAACGCACTATTAAACAAGAATCATTATAATTCTTAGTCTCGAATTCGGGCTTTCCCCCTTCTTTACACTAAAAAGTCTTTAGCACTTTATGGCCCGCCAGGAAAAAGAAAACAGGATATAAAGTGACTTTATAGTCATGTTTTCAGTCAAGCCCCTGAAAGCACATTTGGGCCTGCCAGTAGATGTTTGTTTCAAGCCCTCGTAGTTCACGTCAGTGCTGGGGACGAAGTTGACCTGGAAAATTTAGCACACCCAGGCAGAGTACTTACCCGAGGAGAAAAATGTGAGGTAGCTGTCCTCTTTGTTGCCTTGGGGCGCCTTCCAGCAGGAGATGAAGTCGTACACGGAGGCGGCGTCGCCGAACGGGTTCTCGGGGTTGTCGTAGGGGTTGTAGAAGACCTGGAGCCTCCATAAAAGGAGGGAAATCAAAGAATGATCTCTCTCTCGCCTTTGCCCAACAATGTCCCCACCTCGACAACGAGCATCAGGATGAGCACAAAGATCATGGTGGTGTTGAAGTAGGAGACGTAGAAGGTGGCGCCCAAGCCGCCGATCAAGGTATAGCCGCCGATGACCACTGCCTGAGATTTTACAGGGTGAATTAAAAATTACTGTATTTGCAAATTGAACCCCCTTCGTAGACATGTGCAATTGCACGAACTGTGTATTGTAAGCTGCTGCATACTCGAGCAGTACTGCTAACTGTTGCTTTGATTTCATTTTTGGGGAGGGGACCATATTTGCCGAAATCACTATACTTTCTGGGAAGAGCAACGAAAATAACACAGTTAAGAGTTCTAATGTCAGTTTCTCTACAAAAATTTTCCATTCTTTCAATGGCTCCAGAGTCCTATAGGACTGTACGTTCAGCCAATATATAGTACGACTGTTCGATATCTCAAGTTAGTCGATATCGCGATATCATTCAATCAATACATTCACAAAATGATATATCTGTCGAATGCCGAATTTGTTAATGATACTTTTGCTGACATGACAATGATGTCTGATATATTTCGAAGATTGCAATACTGATACTTATCATCTTCAGGTTTTCCCGGGCTTTTTTGCACTGTGTACGGCTGCCCATCCGGCCCATGAACCGCCTGACTCTGCAAGCATTATCTGCAGCTTCGTTTCAGCATTGCATGCAAAAAGTATCGCGATATCCGATATCGATACGATTATACCTATTAGTTAGGTCTGTTAGTTGGAAACGTGAAAGTTCCCCATGTTACCAGCATCATGGCCGCCAGCTCCGGACTGAGTCCCCTGACGAGTGAGTTGAGGACAGCGGTGCCTGCGATGGTCAGGGACATCATCACGATCAAGTTGGTGAAGAAGGCGAAGCAGCAGAACACCAAGTGGGTGCGCCGGCCGAAACGGGCCTTGATCACCTAGCAAGAGGCAATTCCAACCTTAAAATGCAGCGATGTCGTTGACTTTTCGCGCGCAAAATTTGCACAGAATACCTCACTTGCAAATCTATGCCACTCTTATAACAGTCATGAGTTACTCATGAGGCAACTCAGTGGATTTTTGCGATTTTTTGCTTTTCAAAGGTCAAGAAGATTGCCTGCAAGAAGGTCTTTGCTCCCGGCGCCCTCGTCTTCAGCATGATGGAAAGGATGGCGAAGAGGATGATCTGGATGGTGGCACCGCCGGCGTACCAGTAGGGGCCGCTGATACCAAACTGGAGAAAAGAAAATTCGTGCCCTTTTTCACCGAAATTCGCAGGGAAATTCGCACGTGAAATTTCACCATGCTTGCCACGGTGGACGACTGCAACAGCGTTGCTGACCAGGTCCACTGCGAGACGATCGTGGTTGCCGTCAGGCCGATGCTGACCTTGCCCCCGGCGTCGAAGGCTGTGTCCAAGTTGTCGGCGTCATGGTAGATGTGCTTGCGGACCTGCGTGGGTCAAAGGATGCGCTAGACGAGTGTAGTTGGTGGACCTGTAGAATGCGCCGCTCACGGACCTGCTGAAAAGCATGTGCGATTCCTGCTGCGAAGGCGCCCACGAGGAGAAAGATGAGCATGGCCGCGCCGAGACCCACGGTGGGTTCCACCCCGAGTTGGCGGCCGCCGCCGGCTTCAGCCTGGGCCTGGGCCCTGGCGCGGGCAGCCAACACTCGATCGGCGCATCTGCGCGGCGCCTGCGCAGGCTCACCTTGCCCTGGCGCCGGGCCGATCACCGTGTCGGTGTAGAATTGCGCCACGTATTCGGCGGAGAGTTCCCTGGGTGCGCCGGGCGCTGCTTTCTCTGCGCCAACCTGTGGCGCAATTGGCAAGCAGACGTTCATCCTTGTTGCCTGACGAACTTACCGCGCAGAGAAGGACGAAGGCCAAGCTGAGGACGACGAAGGCTTCGGGCGCCGAACCCATCATGATTCCTACACACCAAAGAACGCATTAGGAAGTTGCATGCGGATTTGCATGGGAGTTTTGCACACGCCGGCTGCACCACGAACCATCCTCAGTAGTGTCGGGATCCATTCACACGTCGACAAACGATGAAATGACTCAAGGTGATAGAAAAGGTAAAAAAAAGCACTTGGCACAAATTCCCTCTACTACGGTTCCCTGGTTGTGTCCGATGTTCAAAGAGCCAGGGTTTTTTTGCGAATCTGCTCAAATTCGCGACCTCGTGAATGGAAATTCCGCCGTTCCTGTGTCGTTGCCAGGCAGAGTTGGAAAGTGCGAAAGTGACGCCATAAATTCATCGGTGAAATGAATAAATTCTTGCCATTTCCCACATTCGCAGGGCGGATTTTCCCAGGGGAAAAGTGTTAAATGACAACGTGGACAAAAAGTTGTCTGAACTTTTCCAGAGGAGCTTTGACTTTTTCTTTGTCCTACAAGATGGAGAACAAGCGGATGTCCCAGGAGGAGCAGGGGGAAAAAATGGCAAAACTTGGTGGTCAAACTTTTGCTGGCGTGAATCAAAAGAAGTGCGAGACGCGCGGGTACCGGGTGGTCCAACAGATTCGCCACATTCGCACGCGGATTTGCACCTCTGCCACGCGTCGTTTGAGGCATTTTTACGCGAACTCTTGCACTTCACGGGTCAGAAAGTGGAACAACTTGTGTTCAATTTGGAGAATTTTCCAGCAACTTCGAAGAACTTGCTGGAAATTGGCCAAAGATGAGGCGGAAAGAAGAAAAAAAAGTCAGGAGGAGAAAAAAAAAGAAGAAAAGACGACGTTTTATCCTTTGACAGACGAAACGAAACATGTTTACAGGGTGGTCAGCAGATGAACCAATCTGCCAGACGGCTGCTGAGACACCCTGGAGCACGAACATTCGACACTGTTCGGACTCCGTTTGCTGGCAAATGTGCCGCTACCGGGTGTCCCCCACAAGTTTGAGGACACTCTCGGGGTGCCCGGACAGCGGGACACCCGGTGCAAAGTCGACCGGGTTGACTCTCTTAAGTTACGCCAGAGGCCTTCATGGGTTGAGCTTTTTCACCCCTCTTACCGTGATCTAGTTCAATATGTTGGCCTCCTCCTCGGCCAAGCACCACCCACGCGCACGAGGACAGAGATCTTAAAGACAATGATGCCTTTGAGGCGGGGGAAGACGGATTGACAGAATTTTAGGGATCCATGATGCACTTTTAAAAGTCGACCACGTGAGCCGGAGAATGAGACTCGGCCAGACGAAAGGGGGCCGAGGACTTGAGGTGCGCGGCCTCCCAGTCCCACGTGCCACTCCAGTCCAGCTTTTCTAGTGCGCCCCAGTTGTCCGGCAGAGTCGCCGAGGAGTATTGCGTAAAAAAAAAAGAAGAGATGCGCGATTTCGCTCCACATCAGCTTAGGGATGTGCAGATTCGAGTCCTGTCTGCGCCCTGTCCTCGCCCTCCCTGCCGGACCACGACTTGAGCAAGAGACAGACGCTGTGCAAGTCCAGCCTGGCCACGGTCGAGCCTCGACCGAGGTCCAGGATGCACGTCAGGAATGAAATCAATCCTTGGCCCACCACGAACGGACGCGCGCGCTTTCCCAGACCCTCTTATCCACAGGGGAGGAGCTTGAAATCGAGTTGAAAGAAAGAAAAAGCTTCTTGTACTTCATTTGCCCTCTTTTTTTTTGTTTTTTCTCCCTCTCGTTGACTTGTGAGGATTGCTTGACCTCTCTCTCGCGTTGATGACGGTGTGCGGTAGTGATGTCTGCGGGCTGGCTCGGCTGGCTGGCGCCCTCGGGCCGGCGGAGACGCACGGCAGCCTCCACGTCGGTGGTCACCTCGATTGGCAGCCAAGTTGTGTCCGTCCTCGGGGCACCAGATGATGACTGGGATGACGACGCCGGCTGCCTGGCGTCAGTCAGCGCTGATCTACCAAGCCTTGAAGTGAACCTTTTTTGGCGGTCAAAAATTCAAAAATATTCATGCAGTGGAAAAAGCTGAGTCCCTTCTTCACACACCAACACACTTCATAAAGGAGAACCTTGAAGAAGCAAAGGTCCTTTCTGCTCCAGGTCTGAGAGGCTTTCACAATTTTACTCTCTTTGAGGGGGAGACAAAATGCTGTTTGTCTGTCCGTCTGTCTGTCTGCTACGTGGCCTGTCTGACGAGGCTCCCACATATCCGTTGCGCCGTCCATTGTCCAGCAAAGACGTCAACAGACTCAATGACGTTGCTGATTGAGAAATTGCCAGTGGAGGAGCTGAACGACTCAACCTTGTCGAAGCCGCGCAAACTTCTGAGCTGTAAAAAATCCTCTGTTGTGTCATTTTTCACCCACCCGCATGGGTTTTTTTTTTCGACGTCGTCTCGACCGCATATCATTTCCCACGTAATAATAAAAGCACAACAACAAAGGGGCTTCACAGGGCCTCAAAAGAAGGGAAAGCAGGCATCTAGAGACCCATTTATTGTCATTACGGCTCCCTCTACACCCTCCCCCCCCCCCCTTTGCTTACTATGCGGCTTATCTGTGTGTCCCTGCGCTGCAGGGACATGAATCAACTTTTGCCTGAGCCTCTAAAGACCCTTAAAAAGGTGTAGGAGATGAGGGGCGAGGAAGAAAAGCTGTCAAAATGAAAGTGGATGAGGTGCTGAAGTTTGGGTTTTGGACAGAATTAAATGTAGAGAGAAGTGGACGCACTGCACGGCACTGCTGGCCAGCACTGTTGTGCTGCGCTGCTTCTCTGCCGTGCGCACGCACTGAGTATTGTGGCCATAAAAGCGACGTTTTCGTCGAATTTATGTCGCATTTGGCGGAGAAAGTGGGACGGACCCTGAAGGGAGGCCCTGCATTATATTGCCTGCTATTATCTGTGCTGTACCTAGGAGAGGGCGAGGCGAAGTCGAGCACAATATGGGAAAAATGCACACACACACACACCCTCACGGTAGTTTTACTACAGACAGTAGACCATTTGTAATTTTTCTTTTTACATGGTAGTTAATAGACCCAATATTTACACTCTTAATATCTTCTATACTTA
>JAAUXU010164299.1_pt1 | contig 23142 bp, 14 predicted proteins | sample 7278151 | NCBI WGS metagenome assembly JAAUXU01 (sample SAMN14350113, study PRJNA611818) | marine sediment metagenome | isolation source: surface marine sediment (1.8m) | place: French Polynesia: Moorea | collected 2018-08 | reverse complement strand
CTTGTCTCTAACCCTCACTGTCGAGGCTTCTTGGTGCCATCACATCCTAACTGACTCGCCGGACCGCCAGCGCCTGGTCCGTGGACCAGGTGCAGCCCGCGTGCTACAGTTTGCGCATTGTGCACCCCACGTCGCAACCTCCTCAGTCTGAAATGCAGAAAAATCCGGGCACGGGTGAAAACTGTCACCGTTGCCGACGAACTCGACGGCCATGTCCCAACGAGCAAAGCATGTGTTGTGCAGTGCAGCACATTGGAGCAACATGAAAGATGAACTTTCTGCTATGTGAGAAATATGAGTACTCCCAAGTTTCGTCTTGAATGGAGCCGTTCTCTCATGAAAGCAGCAACTCCATTCATCGTTTTCTGGTAACCAACATTCCCTTGAAAGCCACGTTGAAACTAATCTAGTATCTCTGAAAGAAAGTTCACTTTCTTCCTCCTTGGATTCCTTTCGGCTCTGGATTCCTCACACTGAAAGGATCACAATTGTCGAGCAGGATTGGGTGGAGTAAGTGGTGGTTGCGACTCAAAATCGGACTCATCGAACTTGACTTGAGTCGCATCGTAACAACCTTCCTTCACCCGAGGACAATTTCGGATTCGGAAAAGCCGAAGTTATCTTACCTTTGGGATGGAATTTTGGTATTTTTTACGATACTCGAGTCAACTTGAGCCGAGCCCGCATCTACCGAGCCCGAACCTGAATATGGGCCAGAAAGACCCGGCGCCTACTCCAAAAACGCATTCCACAGGTGGACTCGGTTGACTCGAGCTCGGGCTTTCAAAGGGCCGAGAATGGTCAGGTTTTGGGGCCTTTGTCAGCCTGATCCCCACCATGCCAGAGCTCCGTTGTCGACTCGTCCTCGGCACCAGGTGGCTCAAATATGCCGTAGGTGGTGCAGTGGCTGCCCACGTGCAAGGACGTTCGACGGGTTCACCATCGCCAGCTCGTTATCTTCCCCAAGGGTGTCCTTTCGCTGTCACGTCCTGGCGACTCAGCACAGGGAAATGAGAGTGACGATGTCACAAAAGAGCTGCTCCCGCTGCAGGTGGGAATCCTGGATGAAATGAAGTTCCCGGGAAGCAGCCAGAACCCGCATTTGCTGCTGTTCTGTACACGTCTGATTTTCCGTTAGTTTCGCACCATGCGACTGAGTCACCCTGTGCGTCTGAAGCCTGCCAATGTCCATAAGTAATTGTTTGCTCTGAGAAACTATTCCAGCATTGGAAGTTACAAATGAACCGCATTCGTTGTCTCCACAAAAGCAAAAAAGCCCCTTTAACCAACAGAACTTGGAAAGTAGGGAGAAGAATTCATTAGCATAATTTAGGGCGCCACCAACATGAGCCTGTCCATAAACAAAGCAATGCAAACAACACTACCTCGGGATCTTCAGCAAAGGCCTCTGAAAGGCCCCCAAAAAGGCGAGTTATAATTGGCAGTATAAAAACTGCTTCTGTGAAGCATGCTGAGTTGGAGGACTTCACTTTCAGGGATAACTTTCAGTACAGTAGGGGGAGGGGCTTTCTGGAAAGTTTCAGAACCCACTGTGGTGTCACTGAAGATTATGGACTCGCCTTTCGTTGAGCCGCGGGCTCGCGCACACCTATTCTCGATTACCAGCACGGTCATACTGATGTATGTATACGTTCAGGCCACCGTCGTAATATGCCTTCCAATACAGTCGAATATCGATGTAGCTGATCTCGCTGTCGCTAAAATTCTCGGTACAACCCAAGTTTTGCTGGTGTCCAGCCAAATCTGTTAAATCGAGATTCGACTGTGGCGTATGCAAAGTACATATATCCAATGGTCGCCCCATGAATGTCGGGTATCGAAATAGCAAGATAAAAGAGCAACGGACATCCCATGCGGAGATGCAGACGGAGATGTTTGGACTGGTCCAACTTTTTCTTTATTCAACTCATGACTACGTAGTTTCTGCCCCTATTCAAAAATGCATGTCCAATATGTCGACGAAACAATTCCAGGTCCAGTTGCACTCGCGCCTGAGGCAACAGTCAAGAACACCACGTGAACAGGGCTTAGGACAAGGTTTGAGCAGATGTTGAGATTGTTCATCCTCGCTCGAGCATCCTCGGTCACGGCCTCTACGACAGCCTCGACTTTTGCCACGACAACAGCATACTCGTGTGCCACACTCACTCCATCAAGGCTGTCAGAATAAAACTGGTGGGGATAACGGAGTTGGAAGGAAGGACGCGTCTGTGAGTCCTTGGACTCACAGACGCCCGGAGTAAGCACGACTGAACAAAGAGAGAGGAAAAGAAAGGAGGAAGTAGTGAAAAAAACAACTATAACAGATCACACAAAATGTCATCGTTTTAAGTCCCACATACGTACCTTCTGATCAGCTTCTGTTCTCCACATATGAATGTGGCCAATGCAAAAAAAAGCTGCACGACCTTTGGCTCAGAAAGTTGCTGAGTGACGTTGCTCGAGTGCTTCTTTCACTCACGCAAAGGAGAAGTAAAAAGGGAAATAAAACATGGTGGAACAAATCATTGAGCCCTACTTGCAAGGGCCAGAAGTGGCGTTGCCTAGCGAACCTTGGTTAGTACTCAAACTTTTAACTTCGTCAAGTTAAAACGATAACTATTACTATTTTTTTTACATTTTACGAACGAAAACGGATCCTTTTTTTTGCATTTTCTAAAGATTCCACCCTTTTTTTAGCTCTTTCTGTGCAAAAATTCTTGACGTGAATCATCTACGACGTCCGTCAGCTCAAGAAGACGCCATGACATTAGCTAATACATGCATAGTCAATCTCCTTGCATAAGTCAGAAGAAACAGGGGCGGAAAAAATGTTATTACGACCGCCAAGACAAGAAAAATGGCTCCGTGAGGCCCACTGTGTCGAAAGTCATGCAGGTGTTTGCAGATGAATCCAGCCAGACTGGCTCAAGTACAACGTCTGACAGACATATGTTTTCAGTAAAAAGTCTTTATTGAAGTCTTAGCTAAAACTTTTGTTCTATGCGGCTGCCTGTACTTAAAGTATTTTTTCTACATGGCTACATAATGCGCAGATTCCACCTGCACAGGTTAACGTAGGAGGCCTTAGGCCTGATGGAGGCCTCCACGCTCATGACGTGTTGTGGGGCCGTCTGGAAAAAACACTAGAAGTTGGAAAATGAAAGAAAAGTTTGGAGGGTTTTTGTTGGGAACTTGTTCTTATTAAGCCCCTTGTTTGAGCGTTATGAATCTTGAAGTTTGTCCTGATTTATCTGCAAACCCCATGCACATCTCCAGACCGATGAAACACAATCTTACCAGAGAATCCCTACAGAGGACCTTGGATGGACATGTCATCCTCAACGGTCAACATTTTCGGTGAACATGCATGTCTGACTTGGTAAAATTTGAAATAGCCAGAGCTTTTGTTCTCGGTTTTTGCGCAAATAATAAACTTTTCGCCCGCTATTAGTTACTATTAGTTACTGGGGAAAATAATGGGAAGGGGGGGGGGGTTCAACACTTTCAAGTCGGCATCTTAGTTCTAACACTCTTACCCAGCGCACAATTGACACAATGCAAACACCACTTTATGGCTCTTCTCTCTGCACACACGCACGTTGTTAGTATTGACTGATCCATCTCGATCTGCGCTGCTCGGGCTTCCCCTGAGAACTAATCTCTCTCTTAACCCTTCCTTCTGCCAGATCAGGCCTTTCTTTCTTTCTCTTTGCTCTCTTTGCTGGAGACAGAGAAGACAAAGTCGGTCGACGTCTTGTGCGCTGCCCTCACGCCCATGTGTGCAGCAGAACACGTACAACGTGAGTGGCACGCGCGGGCACACGTACCTATGAGGTCGTCGGTGTACATATTTAGGAGATGAAATATGGCCAATTTAGTCGAGGCTCGACGGAGAATGGCCTTCCGTATGTGCTGGACCGTAGGGAAACCCTTTTTCGGCGCATGCCTGCGCTGCACTTACGACGACCTCGGCGATGCAATGAGGTTTACCTAGGAACTACCGAAGTAGGTGGAAGTACCGATAACGTTGGTACTCTCAGTACAATCAATCTGGACTTGGGGGGAGGGGGATGGACCAAGTCGGAAGATATCTTCTTTACAGGGTGCGGCAGTTGGACTTGCTTCAAAGAGTAAAAACGTCATAGAACCTTGTGAATTCTTATACAGAGGGGAAGCCTTGACAGTGAGACGAGACGTACACGCACAAGTTGTGTTGACTCTTGCACTGCCATGGTTTTCATCCGGAGGGCAAACGTCCGACTCGTCGGTCACCGAGTCTAAGACGGAAAAAACCAAAGACGTCTCCAAGGGCCCCGGCGTGTCACTCCCCACAGTTAGCCAAGTAGGTGTAGGAGTGTCCAGGAATTTCGTCGGTAGGGCGAGAACAATGCGTGGATGCTGGCCTTTGTTGGAAGAGTGAAGGCCAAGATCTCCTGGAGCCTCGCTACTGCTCCATGTACAACAGTGGCCGAGAGCTCCAGATTGGTGAGAAGAGCCTCAGGAGGGAGATAAAAAAGAAAATGAGCTCTGTCACGGCGCTCCTGAACTGGAGCTGGATATGGTTCTCAGACTAAAATAACATCGTTGGTTCAGTGGCGGCACCCTGTCTGTGCTGTGCGAGAGTGCTTCAAACACGTAAATGTTGCCATGGCTCTTCAGGAACTCCTTATGGCTCTTGACCAACTTGCTGACATAGACACTGGATTCTTTTGCACTGGTCACTTGACTCAGACTTGTTGGACTTTTCAAGAATCCTTGCTTTGTCCGCCACAGAGAGACTTGATCTTTTTTTCGGAGAGGCTCTCGTCATTTCTTACACTGCAACTAAAAATCGACGTTTGGTGCTGTAGGGACGAAGTTACCTAGAAGTCTGGAAAATTGGAGCTCCATTGTCGGGACGAGAGCGTCTTTGGTCAATGAAACTTCTACTGTAAGTTGTCGTTCAACCCTTTTTCTGTCAGGACGTTGAGATTTGACATGAGTGATGTCTCCTCCACTAGATCCACGACTGATCGCGTGAGGCCCACAGAAGTAAGGAGGCCTCCTCGACGCGACGTTGGAATATATCAGAGAACAAACGAATTCTCGGCGAGCCCAGATCATTGCAAGAAGTGAAGGTGTCCTTTGTCTGGCCTTACTTTTTTCAAGGCCAGACGCCCTTCATTCTTTTTCTCTCGCAGAAAAATTGCAAATTTTCTTCTTCTGCAAATTGGAGAAGAAGCTGTTGTTTCGCTACTTGTACACTTTTCCTCAGCCAGTCGTGGCCTTAGTTTTGCGCTAAACGACGACTTCATCAGAGTGGACAAGAATTGACTGCATCACACGCCCTCATGACGTGAAAACGCTATTGTCGATGGAAAAATGGAAGGTTTCTTGTGACTAAATCGAGCTTTTACTCAATCAGTTCAGAGCAGTCACTTTTACACTTTCAACTTGTCCCCAGCAAAGCACAAAGTTGTGTTTCGTTTTGTTCAAAACACTGACATTCGGATTCTTCTTGTTCAAAAAGCGTCTTCTGGGTGTGCACAAATCAGATTCGCCAGAAGTTGAATGTGCGAATATCCGTAAAATCTGATCCGAAGGATTGGGACCTTCAGAAAAGAAAGTGGATTTTAAAGAGTGGAAGAGTTGTGATCGCACCCCCGAACCTAAGAAATCAAGGTTTTGGGTGCAACAACTCGAGAAAGCTCTATTTTCGTTGTTGTAGTCGTTGGCTGGCCTCAAATCCAAGACCACAAAGAGAAAGAAAGAGAGATTCTTTGGCCCCAACAATTCGATTGGACTTGATGTTTAGATCTGTTTCCACCGTCCATGCACGAGCGGGGAAAGCAGCTCCTGCCTGCCCGAGGGGTGCCCCGGGCGGGGAGAAAATCCGACTTGGGCCAGTCCGGATTCCGATGTTTTTAGAATGTGGGATCGGATGGGAAACCCGCATTTGCTGAATTGTGGATGTACGTGAAATTTGTCGGAGGTCGTAACAGAAGCTGTTCTGAACATCATGCTGTACAATATCGAAATCTTCCCTCCCGATCTTGCCGCCGCAGGCCACGGTCGACGTGATCTCATCTGCCCAGGTATGATGTTAGGACACAATTAGGCTTCAACTGGGACACAAAGTAAGGCCTGCTCACCGTGAAGTTGGGGGTGGCGAAGGACACAAAAAAACTTAGATTGATTCTTCTTTACCCCAGGAGCAGATCTGTAGGCTCTAACTTGACTCAATGAAAGTCAGAAAGTTTTCGTGCTTTGGCGCTGAAGCATATAAGGCTATATGAAACCCGAAGAAACCTTTAGTTTCGGGTTCGGGTCCACGCACACGCTTACGAGATGTCAGCTGTCACCCGATTAAGTGACACCGGGACAGTAGAATTCAATTTGCATCTATGGGATTGATTTGGAAGAGGAAAGAATCCCAGTGATTCCAGATATGCGAGTGGGGTCCAGATGACTTTTCTACACATGCATTTCTTGGGAAGACACTGATTCTTTTGGTTTTGGACGATAAGTTAGCATAATACGAGTAAACTCTGCCGACTCCACAATCGGAACAGTTCCTTCTCGACTTGTCCAGAGTCCATGACCTTGCCTACCCTGAAGGTTTGATCCATAGACGAGAATGTACAAGCAGAGCAGCACGTGCTAAAACATCAGTTCAGTACTCGAGAGTCCTATGATTTTTTTACTATATGGTAAAAGGATACTCAAGGATAGAGAGGCCATCTTGATTATCCGAGCTAGGTCTCAAATGCAATCGCATTTATCGGAGTAAACTCAATTGGTAAGAATTCTGTTTCCTGACAAATAATCCCATTTAGCCGGAAATCCCATTTAACCAGAAATCTCATTCCTCCGGTCCCGATCATCCAACTTCCACAGCCTCATGCTCATAGTCAAACTCCGACTCATCTATGAACATTGGCACTGACAAAGTGAAGCATAGAGATTGTCGGGTTGACGAGCTTGCGCAAGCTTCATTTCTAGATGTTGCCAGGACCAATAATCCGACAGGCAGATTCTTCCCCACGTTCGCGTGTAGCGAGGACAAGGCTTTTGGGCACTACTGCACTCCGCTGGTTGTCCTCTCGGAGGACTGTGCAACGCCCTGACCAGGAAACAGTCTGATTCCTCCGCTGACCCAAAGTCAAAGAACTGCAGTCAAAGAACAGTGTGCGTCGCGACCTCGTCGGCGGCTTCTTGTGCCAGTGAGGTCAACAATGCGGCGTGAACAAGAGAGACTCGACAGGCGAGACTCATGGCACAGGAGTAGGATCTCGCAAGACGCCAGATTGTTCTTGAACACGCAAAGCGTTACCAAAGTATGGTTTCGGCTCGTACTTAGCCACTAGCGTCATCACAGCCAGTCACGTCAATAGTGCCGCGAGCATTAGCTTGGAGCAGTGGTGCGCAACGTGTGGCTGGCACACGGTCAAGGTGCGGCTGGCCAACCAAGGCAGACGGAAGGGCAACACTTGCACGTGCAAAGTGGGAACTCTGCGACGATGAGAGCAGTCCACAGAACTAGAATCTGCGGCTCACCGCATGCCTGAGGCTTGCAGTTCATGAATTTATAAGGTTGCGCACCACTGGCTCAGAGTAGAAGTGTTTTGTGTTTTGTTCCGCTGTTGTCGTCAGTGTTGCTTCGGCTGCCCATGGCAATCTACGGCTGGCTGTCCAACGCACTTCATAATAAAGCCACCACCCAACCGAAGTATATATTTAACCCTATAAAACTGGACCCAGACCCGCGTGCTGAGTGGTAATGCAGGCGATGAACCGTGAAATAGAAGTTTCCTGGTCCGTGTTACCTTACAGCACAGCTTTTTGGCTCTAAAATTTTCGAGCTAAAATTTTAATACAGTGGACTGCGGTTCCAGTCATAACTTCGGTGCGGACTTATTTATTACTATGACCGAAACGGTCTTATAACTGACCAGTCAGTCACTACCCGCTCATCTGGGTGAAAAAAGGATGGAGTGCAGCAGTATTCTTCACTGTTCATACGGTCTACTTTGCCTGTCTACCCGTCAACGTGCCTAAATGTGAATGCTTGTCTGTACAGTACGTACAGTGAGGCTCGAAATTATTCGTAACACCGCGAGAACAGCATATAATTTTCCGCATTTACTCCTAAACTGTGCACACTTCTGAATAATGCAGCATTAACAATGATTGCAAAGCCTCTAGTGTGACATCATTGCATCCCCTTAAAGGTTGTGCGTAGCGTCTACATCATACAAGGCAGCATGGGGAAGCCAAAAGGGCACGTTCAAAAATATTCGCAAGACTGATATATCTCGTGCAGACCGCTCATAAAGGATGATAGCTCGTATACTTTGGAATAAAATGTCTGCGCTTTTCCGACTTGGCACTCAACGTCCTTACAATCCTGCACAGAGGTTAATTTTAGGGGAAATTCCTTAAAACTGATGTTGTAGAGGACCTCCGTAGCCTTCCAAGGCTGTGTCGCAAGATAAATTTGAACCCCTGAAAATAAAAGTGAAGAGTTATGATTGGTCGTTCTGGCTGAAGTTTCTCTTGTCACTGTCCTCGGTGTCCGCTGTCACTTCTTCTGTACGACGCGAGCGATGTCCGACTGCAGGTCTGTCCAGGGGTTTTTGGACAGACAACTGGACAGATCGGCCCGAGATTCCACCTTGAGAGCCGTGGTTCTATGGGTCATCCATTAGGGAGTGACCAATTTTCCACATCCCCACCCTAGGGGATTGTATGCAAGGCTAAACCATTAGGTTAATCTGGACCCAATTTGGCACGGAGCTGTCTTTTTTCCCTGGTACGTTTATGGAGGGTCAAGTCTAACCTTGGAGGCCCCTTGAGGTCACACACTCAGCTCCAAATGTTAATTTGAGGTCACTCACTGTGGTTGAAGGGTTTGATTGCCACTTTCAGGCAGAAAGAGGGCCCCAAAGTACATTAAAGCAAAATTGTTTGGCAACCTGAAAAATAATTTTTTTGCTTTATTTGTATCGAAAATTTGGAAATTGAAAATCTATGACTCTAACCTTAAGACGAATAGTTATAACTGGAGTCCATTGTACAACATGAAATCGTTGCTTAAATAATTATTTCTACGTGATCTGCACAAGCTCCTTACTACGACATACAAAGTGTCGACGACGCGATACTTTGACGCCACGAACGACGTCCTCGCCAAAACTACCTGCGACTTCTGTATCCATATCCCCTGCTTGTGCTGCATCACGATGTCGTGAATTGTTGCCTTTGACATGCAGAGAGACTCTGCAGAACTGTAATAAGTTTTGGTCCATTCATGCGTCCCTACCCCGATGTTCCTTGATAAGCATGCAGTGCAGAGTATGGTGACTTGTTCAACACAAATGGATTGCCACAATTATGGTACGTTCTCGATCAGAAGCCCTCCAAGGATTAGAAGCCCCCTCTACAGATACGTACTAGGCGTATTCAAGCGCAGACTGCTCTTGTTTTGTGAACTGCGAATTTTTCTGCGAAAAATCTTTTAACATTTCCATGAAGCTACTGTTAATGTCTTGTCAGCTGACCTTCAGCATATGGCAAACTACAAATGGTCAATGAGAGTTGTTCTTTAAGATCCCCACAACTTTAAACGTACACTTTTTAGACATATTCAGTTCTTCATAGAGAATAAATCCTGCTCTCTTGTGGCAAATAATTGCCTTACACAAATCATTGTTGGAAACTCATTGGTCCTGCTTGCCGATGTTGCTTACAAGCTTAAATGTTCTCCACGATCAAGATTTCATACTTCCGATGCACTTGATCTTTCCTACACAAAAGTGGAGAGATCTTGAAGAACAACTCTCTTTAAGTAATGCGGCGTACCTTGTGTTCAGGATTAGCTGACACGAAATAAATAAAAGTTGCTTCGAAATATTTAGAGATAATTCGCCAAAAAATTCACTGCTAGCGGTTGCTACGTAAGTCAATACAGAGAGAAGTCTCGTTTATGCTTGAACACCCCTTCAGTACAAGCCCGCCTTTGAATAGATATCCTCCCTGTAATATATTGTACGAGCCTCGGTTTCCCTTGTGCGCCCAACTGGGGAAAATGCCTTTGTTGATGGAGATATGAGAATTGAGTTGAGGTCGTAAGCTCAGAGTGCCAAAATAGAATGATTCAAAACTGGCCTCTCTCCTCAGAGGACCTTTTCTCATATTTACAAGCCCCCCCTCGAAGAGAAGCCCTTGGACAGACATTGGTCACATAAAGACCAAAGGCTTCTACAGTGGGACCCACTCATATCGTCATCCTGGGGCAGATGGGCATGTTAGAGGATACAGACGGGTGGATGCATCCGGGGGATGTATGAAGAATGGGGCAGAATGCATCACAGCAGCAGGGGGACAGTACAGTAAAAGCGGGATCCTACAGTTCTTTTGTTCACTAGAAGACGGTAGTTTTTTTTATCTTGAGACATGACCTCAAAGGCGTCGTAAAAAACCTTGGAAAAAGCAGCATTTGTTCTACATCAGGATGTTGATGCAGAACTGGACCCTTTGAGCCATCGCATCAGGTGTCAAATGCTGAACCTTTGCCCTTCGATGCAGGACATGACAAAGAAACCGCCAGATTTCCAACAGATCCTTCCTCACCACGACCAAGTAAGCCTTTACGCAGTCGAGACCTAGGAGAAGTTTTTATCTCAGCCGGAGGTCACGGAAAAGGTGGGTGGCCTGATCACCAAGAGAAAGCCTCAGGAGAAGGGAACACTTAAGAACTTCCAGAAAATGGTGAACCTTTCAGTCAAGGCTCAGGTGACCGAAGTCTAACTTGATGCTATAAAGGGATGTGGAATCGAAGGACTCCTGGACTCTTTTCCAGTTGAAGGTCTTTAGCCTAAAACTTCAGTAACAAAACTTGTCCATAAGAGTTGATCTTCTCTGCCAGTGAAAAGGCGAAGGCCAAGGACTTAACCACTCAGGGAACCTCTGCACTAGCGCTGTTTCGACTCACAGCCGGCTCATTTTCAATCCCCCCTCCATTCCTCAGAAAAAAGTGCCTGCCCCCAAAAAGAGCTCACTACTTGCCTTGACTTTGGCAGCCTTTCTCTACATTTTATTGCCACGCCGAGGAAAGCTTTTCTGGCCACTTTTTTGGCCGGTGTCAGCTCACTCAAAGCTCGAAACCTTCTGCCCACCCTTGTCGATGTGCGTGATATTATTCATGCTCGTGCTCGAATAGCCTGGACGTAACAGGCACACCGAGAAGTACGTGAGCAGCCACCCACTCCTAGGCGGCCCTCAGACGCTCAACTTCACGAAAGTGTACGTGACTCACCACCATTCCTTTCGAGTGAGCAGCTCCAGCACCGCACCCAACTGACGCAAGAACGTCTTCCGCACCCCGAGGACGTATCCTTGCAGTCAAGGGAAGCAAGAGTTGCGGCGGGTGTTGCTCAGCGTCGACTTGTGAAAACACTTCAATCCCTAAAAAGGGGTCACAATTCACTCGAAATTACGACGCAAAGAATATTACAACTCCGAGACCCTTTTCTTCGAGTCCTGAGTGTTCAAACAAATTAAAACAACGCATGTCCATGCAATTCTCGGAAAGAAAAAAAAACATGTCTAGGATGAAGTCAAAAAGTGCAGACTCCGATCAAAAGTCAGTGACTGGTCAGCTCTTGCAGGGTGAACTTGCTATGATGTCGGTTATGCAGTGTTTTTGTTCACTGCAACTGGGTCTGGTGCCTCCTTGACGTCATCTTACATTAGCAATATCACATCTACAAAATACATTCATTCCTTGTTAGCTCTCATCAACGTTAAATGTAGTGGTGGTCCTTGGCACCTCTCATTAACTTCATCCACATCCGCACTACCTCATTTATTAAGAACAAACTTTCTGCCCACAGTGCTGGTAGTCCAATCCCTTGTAAATCCTACAGAACTAACAATATATTGTTCAACACCATTTCCGTCGACTTCAGTGCATTTTCCCAACCTCTGATGATGGCACTGTTCAAAGAGGCGTCTCCGACCTCTTGACGCTTGGTTCAAAAACCAGTACGAAGCTTTGGAGGTTCGCCAAGTCCTCAAATGTCATCCCGGCCAAGTACAGTGGATTCCGCTTACAGTCATTTCAAGTTATACTCACTGGGATGCATCCATGCTACAGTGAGGATTCGTCAGCAGCCGATTCGCCGAAACAGCTGACTCTGTCAACTTGAGTCCAGATAAATGTCGGCTGTTTTGGCATTTCTGCAGCATCCAGCCAACCTGACAGGATCCAATTAGGTACACCTTCCAAGTGATTATTCATGATGTCTTGTCATTCAGCAGAAAATCTTTAAAGATATTGGAAAACTAAAAGTATGGCTATTTTACATGAGAAAATGTAAACAATCGTTTGATAGAATCTTCATAGAAAAACCCTCAACAAATAATTTCTATCGCTAAATCTGCTAAGTTATCTGTCTTGAGTGCTTGTAGCAAGTGCCCATGGAGACTATGACCCCCCAAAACAAAGGTCTTGAAAAAATAAAAAGAATCTTGCGTGATACGTAAAATATGAAGGTATTTGAGACCTTTGCCTATTCAAAAATCAGGTGATGAAAGTGGATGAAGTGAAAGAAAACGTATATCTCGGTGAGATGAGTACGCCTTAAATCCCCCGTAATTAGAACATCTGAGTGCGCTGCAAGACACCTTTTCATCACAGTTTTTGAACTAAGTTACTTTGTGTTTCTGGCACAAAAGTTTATTTGAAGGGCAGACCTAGAACCGTAGGACGTGAGACCAAACCACTGTATCCTTAACACAAAGCTTCTCTATGAAGGAAGGTTGGCCTCTTATTTTCTGTGCAATTGCTCTCACAGCAAGCAGACCATTTTCTCTCCCAATGTGGTCGACTTAGTGAAACATTTGGGCACTGCTAGATGAGATTCAGTTGCAGTAAGTTCATGCAGAAAGAGATGTACCGACGTTGGGTTTTATATTTAATATTATGACAAATGTAAAAAAAAAACAGTAGCTATTTTTTCAGCCTTGGCTCATCGAACTTGACATTTGATCTCTCGATGGGACAGGGACTCCAGACCTTCTGGCTCAACTTCACAGACTTTTCCAGCTCGATAACGTAGAGCCAGAGTTGGGACTGAAGTCGGCCTGAATTACTTGTCCTTGAATTTCTGGGCCCTCCAAGATGGGCCCTCCAGTCCTCCCGTAGAGATCGACCTAGGCAGACCTAGGCAGACCTAGGCAGACCCCTCTCAAAGTTGAACTCAGTCAGCGAGTTCAACACCTTGTCAAAGTTGTCTCTGAGGATTGCATGGGTGATCTTACAGATTGCGACAGCACGCACCGAAAGTTTGGCGGAACTGATGGCTGTCGGAGAATTCCACTGTTCAGAGAGCTGCCATAACTCTCATGATGCTAAATCTGCCGATGCCGTTGGAACTCATGAAATCCAGGGCGTTCTCGTTGGTGTTTGGTCGAGAAGTGTCCAGGTTACTAAGCTATCCCATCTCCAAAATTTGCGGCCTTTTCCCTCCGAGACGACTTAGAAATACGTTCATTGCTCCAGTGTGATCATCCAAGGTAACGGTTGGGCCTTCGGGCAAGTAGCGTCGGTAAATCAGCCCCTAAAAGTAAAAAAAAACCAGCAATGGGCGTTTTATTACGAGTGCCCTCCGACTTTGGCGTTTCTTGGGGCTTCTTCACCCTTGCAGGGATTGAATGCAAGACCCACATCTCGTCCATCGTCACCAACGGCTCCAAAGAGGGGAGGTGGAGCCTGATGGACTTCCTCTCCATCTTCAAGTGTTGGGATTTGTTCGAATCTTGCAACCTTTCGCAGAAGACCAAAATCTTGGAGTTGTATGGTGTGAATGGTCGTGAGCAAGATCGCGGATCAGACTTCTTGTCGTTGTCCTTCACTAGACTCCCGTCACGATATTCAGAGTATGTCTCTTGAGAGAGAGAAAGCAGAGTGCCAAAAGGCAACTTGTAGCCTTTAGTCTCAGTCTTGCCCGCCAGGACCTTGGTCCTGATGGGCTCACGTTAATCTTCCATTTTGTGATGCGTTGTGTGGTTTGTGACCAGGTTGTTCCGTCGTCGGATTGCTCAGCTTCTGCGTCGACGAATCGTTCAAACCAAAGTGATGCGGTTGGGAAGATCTCAAATCTTATATAAGACACTTTTTGGAGTCACCACTTAAGAATTACAATGCATAGTGTCCCTCAAGTCATGTCCAAACTTTAAAGTAATATCTCTGAAACCATCGGACCTAGGAACGTACTTTTGGTCTCATATGAGAGAGGACATTCATAAGATGCTTCTCATATTACGGTTATGACAATCACAAATCAGGATGGCAGAGAAGACAAGATGGATTGCTGACTTGTTTTGCGACCTCAGTTTTCTCTCATGACTTTTGAGTGGGAAACTGCTGTAATTGCTCCATTCATGTGTATTAGGCTAGTTCGAAATTTCAACTTCGGATTTTCATGGTGGAAAATGGGCACGAGACACTGGCGTAGTTGGTACGGGTCTCATTTTTTGTTTTCAAAAAATGATTTTCTATCTGCACTTTCAATTTGAAGTTTCACTACTTATTTATAGACAGTACACAGCAATCTCCAAAAAATGCTATGTTATAAAAGTGTCTCTGGTTGAGATGAATTTTTTTGCTAGTACTAGACATTCCCCAGTACGACCTCTTAAAATGTCAGATCAATCAGGGACACTTTTATAACATAGCATTTTTAGAGTTCCAAATTCAGACAGCTCTATGTGCTGTGCTAATGTAGTAAACTTCAAATTGAAAGTGCAGGTAGTAAATGATTTTTTGGGAAAAAACGTTTTTAGTAAAATCCTCTTAATTTGACCCTCTATGCCAAAAAGGATGGAAAAATATGAATTTCCAGAAAAAGTACCATTTCGAACTAGCCTAATGGGTATACATTGATAATATAGATTGATGAATACCCAATAGTACTCGACTTTGAGGGGGTGAGTACTTTGCCCTCCAACGAAGAGGTGCACCAAAAAACTTTGCTGCTTTCCCTCTTAATTGAATTTAAACAAGTGCTCGAAGGTAGCAATTCATCTTGGCCTCTGGTTGCTCTTGTTGCTTGACGGTGCTTCGTAGATTTCACCATATGCAAAATCTTTAGCAATCATTTCTGCTGCTCTAAATGAGGTATTACAGTTTCTTGGCCTAGGCCATGTGTGGTTTTTTTTTTTGCAAAATTCAAGGTAGGCACTGTAACTGCAGGTATTTTACATAGATTGTCCAAGCTCACAACCTTTCGGTCAATCAATTTTTAAGGGTCTACCATGGTTTTAAATGAAACATGACTTTTTAAATAATGAAGCCTTATAGAATCGCACACTTTGCGTTAAGTACTATTCGGATGAGAGTGCAGAAAGCAGAGTGTTGAAGGCGTCATCAGACAAGGAAGGTCTCAACTTTGTAACAAAAAAATCTTCCCCCTGAGGGGGAAAATCTTTCTCAGCCTTAGAAATGTTCGATCTGCAGAACCGGACATAAGGTATTTTGGACTTGATTTTGTTCCAATATTGTTCGAATTTCCGAACATTCGAATCGTGCCTTAGTGATGGAGAATCGTACAATGCTTAACGGGAAACTTTCGGATTTTTTACTGCGCAGGGGAAATATTCTGGAGCCATGTTACAGGAAATCACTTTATCTTCTGAAAAGACAGATTATGTAGCAAAAGTGAGATACATTGTATTATATTTTCCGCTTTTTGCGGGGGGCCTCGCAATTCAGACCTCTCTGCCTCTAAAGAATATTTGTTGTGCAGCTACAAAATTTGCGGAATGTGCGGATAATTTCGCTCTCTTGGACCGCCTCGGTAGAAAGAGCGCGGAATCTTGCTTCTCTTTAGAGGTTTGAATGATCATCAGGACGGCCTCTACCTGACACACAGGAAAAGTGGGTAATCCGAAAACTTCGCGATATAAATTTACATTGTCTCACCATAAAGTCGGACTTTACTGGCGAGGCTCTAATCATTGATTCCGAGGAGATTGGACCAGTCCCCAGGCACTTTACTGACTCTGGACGGAGCCCGACGGGCAGTCAAATGCTCGAGGATTCAATGACAAAACAACAAGCTGAATAAAGACCGCGTTCGGTGAGGGAATTTGTAATTTGACGTGAGATTTTTGCTTGTTCTTCGATTTTTGTCAATTTTGAGTTATTTGGAAATGCCGGAAAGTTCGACTTCTGGTAGCCACTCTTTTAAGAAACCAACTCGCGGAGGATCTCATTGGTACTCATTTGATTCCTGACAATTTTTGTAACTACAAATCCACCGTCTTTCTCGTTTCCGCATTCTGCACTTCTCTCTGTATGTTCTAAGACCCCTGCCGGGGTTGCTGGGAAATATACTATGTTCCCCAGGGGAATATAGTATAATTTCCCAGCAACGCTGTTGTAAAGTGATTCCCAGCTGCAGTAAGAAGACCTCGACAGGAAAGAAAAATCGCGCGTCAAATTGCAAATTGCCTGGCAGTAAAGCGCACTATATTTTCCTCGTTTTGTCCGAGACTCTGACTCGTCCTTATACATTGTCCTCAGACCTCCACTACCAACATCGTCATCCAACTGCCCTCGGACAGGTCAAAATCACCCCACTCAAAACGAGGAAAATATAAAGCTTCAATCCGGCCAGGCAATATACAGTTAGGACATGGACAGGGTGAGCGAGAAAGAGCTACAGTGCAAAAATTTACATAACTTTGCGCTCACTGCACTGATTTGAATTTTCAACCATTCAAGTGAAAACTGTGATGCTGCAGAAGAGGCATTACTCTATTGTTTATTAACACAAGGCTGTTAGGTTTTGAGTTATCTCCATCCAATCAAACTGACAATATAGCAATTTGGCAGAGTGTAGACTGAAGTGGTGTTGCCACTGAAGAATGAAACAAGTCTTGATTCGGCCTTGATCTGCCACCAGCCACGCCCGCCAAGAACCCTCAACACAATTCAGGAGAGCAAGATCATCAGAAGAAAGCTCCTGAAACCCTGCAACTTCATCAGGTAGTGCAACGCCTTAACGTGCATGGTCTCCATCGTCAATGCTGAGGGCAGGTACATTATGTGAAAGTCCAACCTTCGTCTCCTCAAATATTCAGTTCCGTCACATGCTAATTTAATATTAAAATACTCTTTGAAACGCCGTCAATAACCCCAATTAGTGTCGTAACTTCACCAACGACACCCTGTAGGTGCTGAGTTGACGACAAACAAGGTGCAGCCTCTTTCTCGCTCACCCTGTAGAGTCCTGCTTGGACGGAGCTGAACTAAGCAGTGCGAAGAGATGCACTCATTCTTGGGGATTGGTCGTCTGCGCCATCTCCCTGTGCGGCCTTAAAGACTGGGGAAAATGCCTCAGACCACTTTGAAGGCCGAAAACTGCACCAGGTTCATCTAGAAAGTTTTGCCACGGGTGCAGGTTCAAGGCATGTCTTTATCCTCCGAGAAGTGAAGTGTTGGCTTTGCAAAATCGTTCTATTTCACGCCAAGTCTAGACTCAATGCTGACCTTCGCGAAAAAACAACTGCGGAGAAAACAATTCCAACGAAGGCCTCAAAACGCCATCAGGGTCTTTCTGCCATCTACTTTTTCTCGGTGAGACAACGTTTGGGGCGAACGTGTCCAACTTGTCAAGTGTGACTATTGGCCACAGACTTCTGATCAAGGTGCTCACTCCGTTGGACGTGACGGCCATACTATGTCCAGCCAGGTTTGGTGCTGGAGAAATCCCGGTTCTACTTGCATTCAAGTCTGATGGGTCCCTTGGGATCTGAGTAGCATCCATCGGAGGTTGGACGTCGGGCTCACGTTGTGGTCCCCTTGACTGACGGTTGATTTCAGCGTGGCCTTCGCCGCGCTCACCAACATCGTCGATGCAGCCTGAGTCGGGATGCGAAAGCTCTACTACTGTTCCCAGTCTACGCATGCACTGAAGTTGTCTTGACAGCTTGCAAAGACCCCAAACGTCCTTACGATTCCGATTCAGTTTATTTTGGATAACAGTCCTCTAGTCCCTAGGTATACCCTGAGCAGTTCTCCACGATCGGCCTCTTTGGTTGCTACAGAAATTAGTGCGTTCCAGCGGCAACTAATCCCACAAGATGGTGACCTTTCCCGTCCACAAAGGAAAAAAATGGTACAGCAACTTGGCATTCTCTATGTGCGTCAGCACGCTCAACATGACTGCGAAGCTCGACGTGTGTGGTTCACCTACGCATATGTTTTCACCTACGTCCATACACAGAGTCCGTGTTTACACCGATTGTACCCATATGTTAGACACTCAAGCAGTTGCGCATCACCTTGTCTGGTTCAGGTACATGCATATGTTAGTACCTACTCGTGTTTAAGTTTACTCTTGCGATGCGTGCTCGGCGGCCAAGCTGAAGGAAAGCCCGCTAACATGAACGCCTTCTCCTGCTCTGCGAAGAAGAGCCCCTCTTCCTAGGGCGGCTGCTTTTGTGCAGTCTTCTCGCTCTGACTTAGGTCCGCTCCCTGTCCTGGGAGGGAAAGGAGGAGGAGAGGAGAAACCAGCGTCCGTCCGTTCGTCCGTCTCTCTGTGCGTGCGTGGTGCTTGGTCGCGGCGTGCCCGCGAGCGCGCGTGCGTGTGTATGTATGTACGTACGTGTACACATGAGTACTTTGTCGAGCATGAGTGCACTACATGTAGCTGTGCAGACATAGGAAGGGGAGCTGCAAGAGCCAAGAGCGAGACAGACGTCGGTGGGTCTGTACAGGTACGGACCCGCCTGCTACCTCCCGGCGGAGTGCCTGCCAAAAACATGTGCACGCACACTCGAGCGACGTCGCCCAAGGCGGACCACGTGCTCGTCGCCACGAGTGTGACCATCACCATGCAGCACTTGTGACTTTTATGCAATGGATGCTTCTCGTCCCCCAATGCAGCCTTTTTGCTGCTGCTCTCTCCCTTTCTCCCTGTGCGCAACCAACGCTCGGAGTAGAGAGCGGCGAGAGAGCCTTGGTGCCGTTGCTGCTGCTGCCGCCGTAGACGTCGTCGGGCTTCACTATGCTATTACGTGCTACTACATAGGTGGAGGAGAGGAGAGAGGGGGACTCTCCCCTCCTTCCTTCCCTTCCTCTTTTCCCCTGTGCAGTCTAGGTTATCGATTTTCCCCCCTGTAGACCTTTCTCTTCATAGGAGAAGAGGCTGCTCCTCCTCGGTGTGCTGAAGCCACATACGCGTGCGTGAAAGATATGTGACGAAAATATTATGATATCAAAGTTTACCACGACAATGCCGCCGCCAGCGCTTCCTCCGCCATTAAAAGGCGCAGCACCTGCGCAGGTGGCGGCGGCGGCAGCGCCAGCCGCCGCCGGGGGGACCACGGCCACGGCGGTGCCTTGTTCGCTATGTGCTCGATCCTTTGCCAATGCCCGGGACTTGGGCAAGCACATCCTGCACGACCACGCTGAGGAAGACGAGACGGACAAGAGCAAAGAGGAGGCAAGCCATAATAACAACAACGGGGGCATGGCCAACTGGTCGACGGCGTCCGCCGTGGCCACTCCCATCCCTGCGGCCCTGAGGGCCATACAGGCGCCTGCCACAGCCACACCCACGAGGACGCCCACGGCTGAGGAACTTCGTCAACGCTTTCTGTTCGACCGACTGAGCGACTCCAGCGTGCGCTACACGTGCTTGTTGTGCGGGAAGATCTACACCTCGCGCTACAACATCCGCATGCACCTGAACATGCACACGGGCCGGAATGTGCATACGTGCGAACACTGCGGACGCTTCTTCGCCCACAAGCACGTGTTCGAATCGCACGTGCGCACGCACACGGGGGAGCGCCCGTTCGCGTGCACCAGGTGCGGAAAGGCCTTTGGCGACCGCAGCAACTGCACCGCACATCAGAAAAAGTGCATCAAGGTTGAAGATGAAACCGACATCGTGAAGCAGGAGGTGTCTGATCACGAGGAAGACGCCGAGGACGGTAACAGATCATGCTTTGGACCACAGATCGTATCCGTTCAAAGCGTCCGAGACACTTCCATAAAGCCAGAAGAATCGATGGACGACGACGACGACGACACTTCTGTCGTCGTTCCCACCAACTTCAGTGACCTCGACGTGGATGACATTATTGATGACAGCCTCTACGACGAAGACCTTGAGGAGATTCAAATCGAACCTGACATCATTGACTACAACGAGGATGAGGACGAAGAAGAAGAGAAGGAAGATGAAGTCGTCCGAGCTCCATCCAAGAACCCAACCACCGTGATCATCGCGCCGCCACCGCCACCCTCCGACCCAAACAGCGTGCCCGTGCGCTGTCTATTGCCTCAGCAGCCCGTGCCGGTGCTGGGACACTCGTGCAGCTTCTGTGGAAGAGGCTTCGTCGAGCAGGCCCAGCTCATCTCGCATCTGTCGGAGCACATCAGTCTGCCCAAAGCCGCAGGGTCAGCCACCGCCGCAGGAGCCAAGTCGGGAGCCACCTCGGGTTCCGCCGCGACTACTCCGGCGGCAGCGAGGACGACGAGCTACGTCTGTCTGGCGTGCGGAAAAGCGTTCGCCGGCAGGGATCAGATGAGTCAGCACATGCGCGTGCACGCGGACGAGAGGAGGTGCAGATTCTGCGCCAAGACCTTTGATTCACTGGCGCAATTAGACGTAAGGACAGATGCAGTCGCATCTTTTTTGCACTTTTTCGCGCATTTTGACAAAAATCATCGCTGAAATTCGCACACGTAACTATGATCTCTCTGATTAGACCCACCTGCGGGAGCATGGCCAAGAGTCAGCCCACCGCTGTCCCCACTGCAACGCCTCCTTCGCTTGTGACGCCGCAGTGCAGAAGCACCAGAAGTCCTGTCCGATGAACTTGGAGAACAAGAGGCAACAGCATCAGACGTCTCCCGTACATCGCACTCGTTCGGTCACCAAAAAATGCAAGGTTATCTTGAACAGGATCGAGAAAGAAGATTCTCCAGAGGCCAAAAAACGCCGCCTTCCACCGGAACTCAGGCCCCTCGGAGGTGGCGGCGGCCGCCGCCGAGGCGCTGGTTACGTTCCCGACAACAATTCGAACAACGTCATCAGCGTGGACGAGATCGATCCTCCTCCAACCGCTGAGGAGCGACAGACCGGCTACTGCTTCCGCCAGCTGGCAAACTGCGGGGGTGGCGGCGAGTTGCACCAGCGTCGTATCGTGTGCGTGGATTGTGGCAAGCACTACACGACCATGTACAACATGCGCCAGCACAGAAACATTCACACCGGCAAGAACTTGTACGCTTGCAGCTACTGCGGAAAGACCTTCACCCACAAGCACGTCTGGGAGGTAAGAGTATCCAAGATAAAAGAGAGGTTGAGTGACCAACTGTGAGACTCCACTTTTTTTTTGCAGACGCACGAGCGCATCCACACTGGCGAGCGCCCCTTTAAGTGTCAACACTGCGGCAAGGACTTCGCCGACCGGAGCAACTACAACAGCCACAGGAAGTTGTGCGAGAGCCTCAAGAGAAAGCAGCAAGTCAACTAATTGTACTCTTCAGATACTCAGAAACGAACCTAGTCAGTTGTACCAAGAAATGGTTAATACTCCACGAGAATCCACAATAAATAGCGGACAACGTACGCGGGTCGCAAAGCTGCAGGACAAATATCCCTAAAGGCAAAACCTGCTGGGATTGATATCATCGAGGAGAAATGTTTTCCTCTTATACTCTTGTACATCTACTGCGTGAAAAGCGTTGGTTTCCTCGCCTGGAAATATCACCGAGACATTGGCTCGGTCTCCTGGCAGATGTATGTCAACACTCTAGATGGACACGTGATTGATCATGGCCAAGTAGGTCATGTCTTACTTTAGTCATCTGTCCTGCCTCATGACGGACCCTCAGACAGACCTAGGAAATATATCTTTAGGGCAACCGTCCGCTTGCTTGGACATGACTTACGGGGCCGCATTTTCATTTAGGTTGCAGCTCAGAGTCACAAGAAGCGCCCCGTAACAAGAATTTGGGCGAAATGAGACGAGAATCCAGACAAAAAAGTTTTAAGCCAACTCTATTTTCCTCTTAGCCCCTGAACCTGTGGCCAGCCTCGACTGAGTCTGGAGCAGAGACTCTCTCGCTATGCCCAAGTTGTTGTACGTAAGAGCGTTTGTAGTCGTGAAAGCAGAGGGGAAGGGGAGGACAGCGATATATTTCTATGGAGTTATAAAGCGTAGCCGCGCATACATTGTGTATAAGGTTCGATCTCCTTCGAGACAGCTCGTGCGCATTGATTTTCTCATTTTTTCCCCCTCCCAAAACCCCTCCGAATGTGAGTGAGGAGGGGGAAAAGTCAGTTGCCGGTGTTGCTGTCTTGTCTCCGTCGCCACAACAGGGTAAGTTGATTTCTGCATCAGGAAGCAAAATCCTGCTGTGTTTTTTCTCGTCTGTGCGAAAAGCTTGCAAAATTGAATGAAACATTCAAGACCGCTTCTTCGTTTTTGTTGGTCACCTGCAGATGTGGGTATACGCACAGCAGTGCAATGCAGTATGCAAATGCTGTACTGCACGGGGTTCACTGCTGTACGTATATGACAGTGCGGACGTACCCTAAAAGTCTATTATAAAAGATTACGAATGATGTCTGCACTGTTTCAGCACAAACTTTGAGAGGAAGCTAACAAAAATTTGAGGAGGGAGATCTAGAAAGACCCTCACCATGGGTGGGTATCGACTCCAAACTTTTGCCATACACATTATTATTCTCCCTACGATACAGATGTATCGTATGAATATGAAGAAGGACCCGTCTAAGGTCAATATAATCCACACAGACCTTATTTCTATCCTGTCGTCCCGCTGGTCGTATCTGTGGTCACTGCGTGACCGCCGGGTAGACTCGTGGCCGCTGCTCCACTCACCCTGGCCGACTGTCTGCCTCTGCGCCACCTACGTGGTGTGCGCCAAGTGGATTGGTCCGGCGCTGCTGAAGCGCAGCTCGGGGCCACTGTTGCCGCCGGAGCTGCTCAGGCCTGTCATCAGAGCGTATAATGGCGTACAAGTGGCGCTGTCGGCCTACCTCGTCTACGGAGCCCTGGACGCCGGATGGGCAAAGCACTACAACTGGGGTGACAAGCAAGAATTTTGTG
>JAAUXU010080827.1_pt1 | contig 23148 bp, 17 predicted proteins | sample 7278151 | NCBI WGS metagenome assembly JAAUXU01 (sample SAMN14350113, study PRJNA611818) | marine sediment metagenome | isolation source: surface marine sediment (1.8m) | place: French Polynesia: Moorea | collected 2018-08 | reverse complement strand
GAGCATTTCGGCGTGGCGTCCTCTTGGGGTAGCTGCACATTGAGCGCTCTAGCATCAAAATGGGCGGTCACCCAGAAGCTCAAGAAGCTGGGTTTTGTCAAGCACAGTTTGAGTCACCGATGCCACGTGAAGATCCCGTCTCAAAAGCGGTCAGTACAGCGTGAGGAGCCCACTTTACCCAAAGGACATATTTTACGCCAAGCACCGTAGATTCGGTTTAGGGAGCTGTTAAGGATTCCGGATAATGCGCCATCGCCCAATAACTCAACGATGTCGATACGATATGTCGCTTTTACTTGGTAGTCTTCTCTGCTCGACACATCATAGTACACCAGTTGACCTGTCAGATCAACGGATTTCACTGAATTTGGACTGCTTGACATCTTCCAGAGGGATGTCAGCCACACTCCTTTTGTTGAGCAAGTGAACATTGACAGCTTTCTTTTTAGTGGGAGTGAAGGCACGGTGCAAAAAGTGGCCACCTGTCGAGCTCGACAAGTGCAACTTTCCCATTTCAGGTACACAAGGTATTCTCTGCCTCCGCTCATTAGGTCGTGGGGTCATTTTGCCCTGGGTCGCATTAACCGAAGGTCGCCGTCGTCGACGTTGATGACTTCGAAGCTGTTGTACTCATTCTGGCATTCCCCAATCTGACTACTCCCACTGCTTTCGGTAAGTTGAATTTAGATGCATTCCAGTTGCATTTAGTTGAATTCAAGTTGAATTTAGTTGAATTCAAGTTGAATTTAGTTGAATTCAAGTTGAATTTAGTTGAATTCAAGTTGAATTCAAGTTGAATTTAGTTGAATTCAAGTTGAATTTAGTTGAATTCAAGTTGAATTTAGTTGAATTCAAGTTGAACTTAGTTGAATTCAAGTTGAATTTAGTTGAATTTGCTTACAGGTTGGGTAGCGGTGCGTAAAACAATCCCAGTAAGATCTCTCCTCCGCTCCCACTTCTCCATCAGGGACAGCTGGAGTCCATCCTGTGGCGTCCAGATGCCGATGGAGCAACTTCTAAGGCCGAATGACTCCTCCTCGGCCCTCCGGTACACCTCGGACAAGATCACTTTGTCTTCTGACACCGCCACGGACCAGAAATTACTGTCCAACAATATTCTGGCGCGGCCAAAACGTTCGTCGGAGGCGTCCCCGTTGTACAGCCAGATCACCTCGTCGTTCGTATATCCCAGGTAGGAGAGCTGCGAATTTTTTCGCAAAAGAACGAGACGCGTGCAAATAATTAACATGCAGAACGTATGTGGGTCTGTGTGGCCAACCTCGATGATCCATTCTTCAATGATGGGAGACGTCTGGAGCACAATCCAGGCTGAGCGGTTCTGCAAGATCGGGACGGAGCGGTTCGAGGACGGCAGGGTCAGGAACCCGACCTGGACTCCAAGTTCGACAGCGTTACGGGCTATGACAGCGCCAGCCACCTTCATGACAGCACCTGATGTATTGAGGAGTGTCTTGCAGACTTTGTTTAAGATATGGTCTGTTTACGCACGCAAACACGTCATTGAGCATGTACTGTACGCTGTGACACGTCGGTTGGTATTAGGCTAGTTCGAAAAATGATATTGGGGGGGGGCGGCGTTTTAGGCCTTTGGGCAAGATATTTTGACTTTTCTCAAGACCCTTAGTCTTTAAGGGCACTTTTAACTCAACGTTTTACACAAAATACGGTATGCAGCCAGTGTAGTGCACAATTCATTTTTTTAGCCTTAAATTTTGACTGGATTGAGGTACAGAAGGGGTTCACCGGTATAGAAAAGTAAGAAGACCCTTTTCTGAAACTGAACTTGTATGCACTTTTGCTCTAGGAACACTTATTTTTTTCACAATACAGTCAAGTTCTATGTAGTCAATTCTACCAACGAAGTCAATTTCCCATCGTTGAGTTCACAGTGCCTGAGTAGGCGGCGCTTCAGAAAAAAATGGATTTTTTTTTTTAATGAAATCTTAATAGCTTGGCTAAAGACCCATTTCCCCAAACGAAGCAGCAGAAGTGAAATTTTCGAATGAGCCTAGTACAGTAACGTAAGCTCGGGAATACAAACCGCGATTACTTTTACATTTGTGCCTGTTCATGTGGCCACTATTGAAGTGATGACATACCAGTATATTTGTCACAACTGAAGTTAACGAACTGATAACCACAGCAGGACACTAAAAAACAGTTGTAACATTGGTCCTTCCGTCTGGTTTGACATCTGGTGCTCGGCCACAACACACGAAATATTTTCAAATGGTGTCATTGCTGAGGGAATCCCAGGCCTTGACAATCATGGTCAAGTAGTGCGGGTACAATTTGAGGGCGGCTTCTGTTTCGTGGCAGCGCCATAGAGGTGCGTTTATTATTTCAGGGCGGTCACAATTCAAGGGCGGGTCACATTCGCGAGCTTACGACATGTAATTTATAGTAAGTATGTGTACAGTACAGCGCAACTTACTGCTGACTGACGTGGAGTCAAATACCAAGACAACTGCCCGCAGTTGAAATTTCCCTATGCAGTCGGCCACAAAGTTCTGAGGCACGGCGAAAAGTCGCATGAGCAAGTCATCGTCGTGACTGGTCATTGGCATCATCGCCGCCCTCTTCTTCTTCTTCGTCGTCGTCGTCGTCCTCCTCCTCGACGACGGGCTCTCTCTCATGATGAAGGGCAAGTAGCGGTCTAGGACGTCGCTCTCGCGCAGGAACTGTGACCTGAGGTCGTTCTCCATGAGGCCGCAAGTGGCGTTGACGACGCCATCGTCGGGGTCCTCGCAGCGGCGCATTAATATCTCCTTCAAACTGTCGCTACATCCAGACAGGCTGGACAGCACGGAGACCGCCACGAGCACCAGAGGCCACGACCAAGTGTTCCCCAGCCAATCCATTACGCAACTGACGGGTTGACGGACGGCTGAGGAAGCGCACCCAAACTAAAGCGCGCCATGGATTCTCTCCAACGGACTAATGATAACGATCCCCACGTTCTTCTCGATAGACACGGCCGGACCGGGCTGGACAGGCCTCAAAATGTGTGCGCGCCAGGCACTTTAAGAGGCCAATAATGAGTCCCTCGATGCGCCGCAGTCCCCATGTTTTCTGTACCTGTGTTATCTGCCCATACGTTCTAGAACATATCCAGTACATAAGCGGCGAATTCGGAGTCCTCCTGGCATTCCCAGGACGTCATCTATTGTGGCACCTCCTCTCTCAAGAAAGAGAGAGAAATTACCTGCCTTCTGTAGTACTGCAGTACGTACTGAGCGCTGGAACACGTCATGTTCGTAGTACGGGTGAAAAAAAAAGCAGCGAGGAGGAAGATTAGTGCCAACGAGGAACATTTGTCAATTGGTACCTTTCGTCTTCCGTAGATACGTGACTGTCACTCGCAGTCAATATTGTTGCAATGTCTGTCAGAAGCAATGCAAAAATCGTGGCTGAATCACTGAGAAAGAAAAAGAAGCTACTCACCGGGCCTGCATTTTGGCTCTAAAATTTGCTCACGAAAAAAAATAAGAGTCACTTTGGCAATTAGTGAAGCTAACGTGATGTCATTACTGGCACTGGTATTATTTTTGCTCGCGTTTCAACCCGAGTTGGCCGTCCAAGTATATAGCATTTTCCCGGACAAAGGTTGGTTTGGTGACTTAGTTCTTGTTATTCCGAACTGCTCACTTGATAATAACTTGACAGTAGTAGATAGCAGAGAACTGATACGTACTGTACTGTACACGCTGGTCAGAACAGTGGGGATCTTTTTGTTGGTGGTGTCTTTTTTTCAGCGAAAGCCATGTAGCGACCATGACACTGCATCACAGTAAGCTTATTCTCTTTGTTTTGCGGGACATCAGCCCTGGGAAGTGTAGTCATTCTTGACGAAAATTGTAGTGCGATCGTCAACAAGAAATACATGGATGCAGCAGATCACAACAGGCAGCCGGGGGTCAACTAGGCCGCGTTGGCACCGTGCAGGATGTACACGCATGGGGACAATGCATGCGAGTGAGTAGTTATGTACCAATCTTTGACTCCGTCATTCTTTTATATCACAAGAACAGGAAGCAAGGCAAAAAATCTGCGGACGTTTTACTTTGCAGCAGCCAGGGAAGAAGATGATTTCGCTCTCTCTGTCTCTTAAAAGCAGCAACATTTGGTTTCACCAGTACAACCGTGAAATTGGTTTCGTTCTGTCTAAAGACTAACCTCTCTGTTTTTTGACTAGCCAACAAAGCAAAGTGACAAATACTCGGTATACAAACGTCAACAACCTTGTGTCAATGACTCACCACCCCTGCTGTTCTGTACTACATAGCACTCTTGACTACGATACTCTTTTTTTGTCTTCTTCCGTTAAGGTGTGTTACAGCTACGGCACGATGGTCGTGGCAGCCTGCGTGGTAGGCAATGCAGTCAGCACTGTAACGTTGCTCACACGTTACGAACGTACATAAATCCTTGGCACAGCCCCTATTAGTGTGTGGTGGTTACTCGTACATGGCCGTAGAAAACATGCGTTGTGTACTGTATGTGTGAAGTAAGTAATAACTACTTACTGCGCTTGTTACATTAAGTGGTAACGAGACGAGAAAGCAGAGGGAAAAACTGCTCTGGTTACGTACGGATGTACGCAACTTTTGGCCAACGTGTGCAAGTACGTACATATACTTAGAACAGCTTTGGTCCCCACACCGAAACTTCTCGTTAGCTCGACTTAATAGCGCTACTAGAACTATAGTACATACTGAAGTCGTACTGTGGTAATGGGCACACATAGTTCACTAAACTAAAGTCTACTTACATGTACGTATAATAAGTATTGGCGAAAGAGAGGTAGTGATGAATGGTAAGAGTGGCTTCAAAAATGTAGCACGAGAAATACATACATGAGAGAAAAATCTAGTGCTATATACATAACGAATGAGATCTACGTACTGTTGCACCGTAATACACTAAAATGTAGTACTACTTTGGTAATACTGAAAGGAGAAGGAAGAAAAGAGGGAAGAGAGAAGACAAAAAGTTGATATAGGGTACGATAATGATATAAAAACAACAGTAGAGATAGAGATAACTTTTGCTTTAACCAACTATTACTATTTTATTGTCATTCCACAACTACAGTGCAATGAGATTACTACGGAAACATATTGAACCAGCGTGTGTTTGTGTGTGTATGTGTGTGCATGGTCACCATTCTAAATCGTACCCACACGTAGGAATTATTAAATAACTACTGCATGTTATTACACATACTACTTACAGCACTCACTTCTACTTCTAATGAAGTTGCAAAAATTCCTTGAGCAGCAAATCACATATGCTACTTGATAAGACTCCAGCTAAGACCTCCAACAGCAACAACAACCCAAGAAAAAGATGTGGCACTAAATAGAGTGGTGCAAGAGGAAATAAAGAAGCTGCCTTTGTCAGTGACATCGATGCAGATTCAGAAGAAAATGACGAGCTAAGGAAGAAAAACTACCGCAAAAAAAGTGATGCAGGTAACCTTATTTAGTCGGGGGTCTTTTAATACAGTGACTTTAGATTCTATTGGGTGAGAGTAAGAAAAAAGGCCCATTTTAGTCTGATTTTTTTATATTTCAACGCTTTTGGTTCAACAAAGCCGCTCAAAAGGCCCTACTGCATGGGGAAAAACCCTTTCTTTTTTCCCTCTTGTTACGCTTACGTACCCCCACATACCGACAATTGTACTTGTACGCAAAAAATGCGTACCAGGGTACACGATGAGCGATGTAAAATCACAGAAATCTCTGCAGCCAAGGCTTTGAATCCTCTTAACATTTTGCTTTGGTCCATGGAAAAAGGAGAGTGCAACACAGAGAAATAGAGATAGATGATAGATGGATAGATAGGGTTTGTGACGGGAATGATAGGCGGAAACAGTGCGTTTTACATCTTCTACAAGTACCTGTAGTAGTAGCAATGATAGCAGTAAGTAGTCGCAATATGTAGCAGTACAGATCCACCTATTGTAAAGTATACAAGATACGTCAGGCTGACTAAGTACATACAAGTGCCGTTAGCCTTTATCTACGGTGAAGTGAATTTAGAATGGTATACCAAACACTAAATTGTCGTATGTACGTTTGAGTAGTAATAGTACGAGATGATAGCAGCAGCGGCGGCAATACGATGTATACGAAGTGTACTACATTAGCAATAGAGTATTTACATACAGCGAAAAACAAGTAGTAGTAGTAGTAGTAGCAGTAGTAGTAGTAGTGGGTACGATAAGTGTATACAACTACGGAGAATATCTTGTGGTTGTTAATAGTTATTACTGTGGTGGTGGTGGTGGTTGGTGTTTGAGTAATGGATCCGTCATCGTCGATGCTTCCTCTTTTTTTCTCTTTCGTTCGGTTTTTGGACATATCTTTATTATTATTATATGTAATTATGACGACTGTGTAAAGTATTTTCGGCGTCTACTTGCAACATTATTGTCTTTGTCGTTGTTCTTTGCTTTCCCCGAGCAGAGAAAGACTCCAATATACGCGATGATCCAGAAATTATGCTTTCTCCCCACCTTCCCTCCATTCTCAATGTTGAGCACCTGAAATTTTGCCAAGCTGGCATCTGGTTCTTTCCTCTTTTTATAGAGACGAATGTGAAAATTTGATGCCACAAAGACTTACATTCCACATAACTCAGTTCTAAAAACCATGAAATGGCCATTAAAGACGGAGGAAGAAGAATTAGCCTTTCTAACAAAATCCCCTTACTCATTCTAACTTTATGTGTGACTTCTGACTGCGGTGCTCAATCATCCAGGCTCATTTGGAGCCGACTGATTAAGGAGACAGCTTCAAAGTCACCCTAAGGGAAGGCAGTGAACCAACAGTGGGTGAATTTCGCATTAATAGGAGTAGCTGCAATTTTGCGGCACTCTTAAGGGATTGCGGGGGGGGAGAGAATAAATAGCTAACGTTTTGGGGGGAGGAGGGATTTTTTTCCCATATGGAGCAACACCTTGAGAAAGCATTAACACTGCTGTCCTTGAACAAAGTTTTCCTGGTGCCAAAGGAGACGTCTGGACAGCCATTATTTCTGGATCATCGTGCACGTACGTAGTACACATAAGCAGGTCTAAGAAAGAAGGGATCAAAAATATGACAACTTGGCTGATGGCCCGGGGGGAGGGGAGGGGGAGGGGGAGGGGGCGTGATGGAAGGGGGCTACTGAGAATCATTAGTTTTGTCTTGAAACAGCATTTCCTTACATTTATAAAAAATATATGGGCATGTTGTTCTCCATAGAGTTTTGCGGTATGCGTTGATGAGGCAATTATTGCTTTGGAAAAACTGGGCTGGGCCTATTTATGCATAAGTGCTAATAACTGGGTTTTGAGAAGGGGGTGAATGGGTTAGGGGGAGGGGGAACATTTTTGGGCAAGGGATTGAGGTATAATAAAATCAAACCAGTTTTGGCGGGTCAAAATTTGCAGATCATAAGAAGACGAAGTTTGGCACTTGACGCCCAGATCTTGGCCCAATTTACAGGAAATCATTTTTTCCCTACATTTTTCTTTCTTTTTCCTTGGAAGAGTCAGGTCAAATGTTGCAACGAAAGTGTCGAGAACTTGGGTGGGGGAAGCAGATGTTCTTCGTGTGGCCTTGAGAAGTGTTTCTCATACTAGTAAATTATGTAGTATGTATATGTGTGTACACAATCACAAATGCAGAACAACACTGGCAGGCCCTGGGGGTCTGTACTTAAATACTGTGCCCTCAGCAGGCAAGCAACCAGTCAACGATGAAGATATTATTACTGTACCTCATAGAGCTTCATCTCTATTCACTCTGGGAATAAAGGGTCAAGAGTTGGGGTTGGGGGTCGAAGACAGCAGCAATGAAAAAAGATTGGAAATGAGATCTTTTTGATTCTTTTTTCATTCTTGACGACAAGCAAACAAGCAGCTTGAGTGCATGTATTTTCACCCACCCACCCCGCTCAGTGCATGCACGCACTGCACGTTTGTCCTAGTACGCACGCACTTGAGTGCACTACAAATACAGGAAGGAGCACAGGATAGAGCAAAGTTGTGGAAAATTATGCTGCATCTTCTTGTGTGGTAACAGGTAACACATCTGTCACTATTATGCTGCAACTGGAACTCATCTGTGTGAGTGAACACAAGTGCGCTGCTCTTGTGTACCAATCACCGTCTCTCTGAGTAGAGTCCAAACTTATTCCTGTGTAGAAAAAAGTGAGAGGATCATTTTCAAAGAAGGATCACCTTTGAGCAGGTGCCCAACCAAGAATTCAAGGTACGAAAGCAGTAGAAAGTTGCTTACTAGCTTTTTTGCTGGAAGAATCGTGTCTCTCTCTGCATGAATAAGAACAGAAAAAAGCTTCACTTACTAGAGTTGGGAGGTTATCAAAAAACATTCTTGCTTGCAAGTCGTTGTCAGCTCCTGTGCCGTTCAGTATGATTCTTCAGGACGGTGGAAGAAGGGGATGCAAGTGCACCATTCATAAGTAAAATCAGCTCATCTTCCTCTCTCTCTCTACGCAGGCTTCTTCACACTTTCTCTTAAGTACTCATTTATCAAAATAGAAATTGAAAGAAACTGTGAGTGATGATCACACTTTCGGCAATAGTTGCTTTGTCTGCTATACTGCATGTGTGAGAGTGTGTGCCCCTTATTGCTACTAACATGATGTCATAGGATGAATTAGCTCTCTCTCCCTATTGAAATAGAAGAAACAATTTGCATTAGCATAGTCGAAAAGTTTACAACACTGTGTTTTTTTACTTGTCAAATGACTTGATTTCACAACCGACTCAACGATTAACATTATCATGCCTGGCGTATGGGGGGACTTGGGGGGGAGAGAGGGGACTGTTCGGGTTAATTCTATGTAGTGCGTAAGATGATGCAAAAAAAGGTAGGAAGTGAAAATGAAACATACATGGTAACAACGCCCAATGCTGCTGCACATATTTGAATGACATACGGTAAGTTCATGTCTTTGTGGGTAATAGGCTCGCATCGACCCCTCTCCTCGGTCAGACATTTCACCATGGTACTCGTACTTGAAGACAGACGCGTGGGGAACCACAGGACGAAAATGCTTTTGGCCCGCCAGGAATAATTCTGCTGCTTGAATCATCTTGAAGTGTTGTTTTTTTTTGTTTTTGTTTTTTGTTTTTTTGGCTTAGTACTTCTTTTCTTTTCGTGGTGATGTCCATCTCCTACACATACATGCCCATGCCGTACACCGAGCTCCAGTCGATGCCTTGGAAACTGGACATGTCCACGTTCGCCAGGTTGTATCCCTGGTATGGGTTAGGCGTGCCAGCCGCGCCCGCTGCGGTTGCTGCTGCTACCGGCTGCCCGGTCGCCACGGAACCGCCGCCGGTGCCGCCGGTCGCCGCGCCACTCACAGAGGACAGCATCCCACCGGCGGCGGCGGCGGCTGCACCCACTGGCGCAGTAGAGTATTGTACACCACCGGCGGCGGAAAGAGTCTGAATTGGCTGCTGCTGCGACACAGTTACCGACTGCGGACTCGACACTTGCTGTTGAGGCTGTTGCTGCTGCGGTTGCTGTTGTTGTCCCGCGGCGGCGGCGGCCGCCGCAGCCGCAGCGGACTGGTGCGCCGCCAGCGCAGCCGCTGCCTGCGCTTGCTGAACTGCTTGCGCGGATGGTACCGGGTAGGGAGCGTAGCGAAAGCTTGAGAGTGCTGGGATAGCGCCTGCTGAAGCGCCAAGCAGCTTCCCATAGCCGGCATTAAGCGCCGCTCCATGCGCCTGAGCCGCCGCCAATGCGGAAGCCATCTGCTGTTGCGCCGTCGCCGCCGCTCCCGAGACGGGAACAGACACCGGGACGGCGGACATGCCCGGCAGTCCGGCCAGAGCACCTGGCGGTGGCCCCCCACCTGCAGCGCCGCCGGCAGCCGCGGCTGCGGCAGCGGCAGCAGCGGCTCCAAGACCTAGATTGTTGAGTATGACTCGCTTTCCTAGCAGCGCCGCCGTGTTGGCGGCTTGTACTGCCTCCTTAGGCTGAGCCTTCTTGCATTCCACCTTCTTGTTCTTTATTGTGTGGAAGTGAATCTCGCACACTCGGTCGACGACGTCCTCGTTCTCGAAGGTGACGAATCCGAACCCTCGATGACGTTTAGTCTGCTGGTCCATGAGCATTACAGCCTCCTCCACCTTGCCAAACTGACAGAAGTAGGCTTTGACCTCGTCGGCCGACGTCTCCTGACTGACTCCACCGACGAAGATCTTCTTGGTCTTGTTGGCTTTGCTCTTGCTTTTCGGTGTGGCGTGTTTGGGGTCGATCTTCTTGCCGTCCAGCGTGTGCGATGGCACCGTCAGCACCCTCTCCACGGCCTCAGGCGCTGAGAATGTAATGAAGCCAAACCCCCGACTTCTCTGAAAGAGTGAACAAATACGTGTCTTTAAAATTTATCCTGACAACCTCAGGGTCTTTGTGTTCAATGTTTGTGCAGAACACCCACAAAGAAGGACCTACGATTAAGTACGCACGATATTGTATTACAGTAGTATAGTATCAATATCAAAAAGTAGACGTACGTCGTATAAGAAGATAGATACAGATGCATTAACTAAAGATCGCTTTAACACTTTGTTCGCAGCCTAAATGTACCTTTATAATATGCGTAGCATAACGTAAGCATGTGATACTGATATAGGCATGGAAGAAGACTCCTTCCCGAAGATGATGGAGTAGTTATATAGCACAACAATTATCTCAAGCCTTTATTCATACTTTTTTTTCCTCTCGACCTAGTAGAAATAACACGACACCAAAAAAGTTGTTACATAACAGTGATAATGATGAATAGCTGCATTCATGTTCGTATATATGTAGATGAATCTGTTTTGTCGAAACTCTCGCAACGAGCGAGCAAGTACACATATGCAACAGTCGAGAGTTTGGTACGGTGCAGCATATGCTGTGACCACTGTATGTATATACAGACGCACACGCGATCCCTGAGGCTCAGTCTGTCGCGCGTCGGAGAAGCGGCAACATGGAAAAAAAGGGGTGCGAGCAAAGACCTAAAGATCAGCAGTGTCCTCGATGACATCTTGAGCACGTCAGATTTGCAAATGTCATTGCACGCACGCACAGACACACACAAAAAGGCTTACAGATTTATTCCTGTTGCAATTCTTGCCTATTTGCACAGCAGAACTGCTTTAGCTTATTTACGCACCTAAGAGCTAGCATTTCCATGCAGAGAGAGGGGGCGTGATGGGCGGTGATTGCTGATGCGAATGCTCAGAGTGCCGCAAAAAAACATTGTTAGCCAAAAGAACCTCGTCAAACGTGCCTAATCCAGCGTTCAGCGCTTGGTCATGAAAAGACTCTTCTTGACCGAGGAGCACCGCAAATGGAGGAAGGCCTCGTACTTTGTACACGCCGCAGAAATGCATCCTCTCAGCCACTCCGTCCTCCTCCTTCATGTACCCGACGCCGCCGTTCCGCAGGGCACTGCATATATGGCAGGAGGGGGGGACCCTTATTGAGACCGTTGGAGGGGAAAAAAACGAGCCACTTTGGTGACTGCGTGACCCCAGAAATGGTCGTGAGCGCGACGTGAATGCAGAGCAGCTAGAGGAAGAGAACCAAGGTCTTAAGGGGCTTCTTTGGTCTCACCCCCCCCCTCGTGTGGAAGTGCAGTCAGAGAGGAAAGAAAGCAGGACATCAGGTGAGATTGACATGCTACCCTCCTGCAATAAACAGTCGTCTTCTTAAGAAAAATATCTTTGAAAACAAGAGGAACTCTCTCTCTGAACGTGGCAGGGTCTGCGTCTGCTCTGTCAGATCTTTCCCTGCGATGGTCTACGTAGGTAAGGGCGTATGCAGGAATTTGCTGTACATGCAAGGTGCACTGCACTGAGCGAACGGTGCACTTATCGACGTCGCTGAGTTCTGTGTGTGCGGGCATGGGCGGCATCCGGCAGGTGGACGGATGGAAGACGGTCTGACACGTCTCATCTCGTGTGCAACGAGGACTTTTGCATCAGTCGAGATGTCCACTGCAAATCCGAGGGGGGCGGATTGAAAAAGTTGTCCCTCCAGCAGAGACAGATAGAGAATATCCAATTTTGTGCAATTTTTGGCAGAGGATGTGAAGACAGAGGGTGAAAGGATTCAAGTGGGGAGTTTCGACCGTCCGAGTCAATGGCGGAGAACTCCAAGCAACATCACGACTATGCATTCTCGTTGCTACGACGTACGCACTAGGGATGGGCCGAGTCAGGAATTCTCGAATTCAACTTACTCTCGAGAAGAAAACCCCACCAATCTGGCTCACCCACGGGTTATGTTTTTAACTTGATTTTGTCGAATCCGGGTCGAGTCAGGAAGAAGACTGATTATAATCCGGTTCAAAAGGAGTCGAAATAGTCACCCAGTTTAAGAAATGTCCTTATTAATTCTCATGCATGGCAAGCATATCATTGCCACCTACCAGATGCATAAAGCGATTCATTTGGAGCCGGGTTGACCAAATCGAATCTGGCTCTGGATCGAGTCCGGGGCCTCCGAAATCTGGTCCTGGGTCGAGTCCGGGGCTTTTACGCCTGGCCCTGGATTGATTCCGGTACTTTCGGACCTGGCTCCACCCCGAGTCGGCTCAAATTCCAACCCACGCAGGTCGAATCTAGCTCGAGTCCAGACCCTACCCATCACTAGTACGTACTGTACGTTGCACACCCTGCATTCCACGTACTGTACAACAGTATGTACATGATATCCGTACAATATGTACGCATGGGGGAGTGTGTCTGTCTACCAAAGCCCGTCCAAACTAACTTAGAATTCTCCTCGGCAAAACATTCAATTATTGCTGCAAATACGCAAGAGCATGCTGCCAGCAGCACAGTTAGTACGTACGTAGTGAGTTGCCTGAGAAACTTCCTACTCGTACGGTCGTGACCACAACTGCCTAATACGTATTATTCGTACTTGGGGTGGCAAGGAGCAGATGGATACACTCATAAGTGACACTAATGCAATATAGTAGTACAAATAGTAGTACATAGCAGCAAGCTGTCTCTGTGTTAGGTGGCCTATACACAATAAAGCAAGGTACGAATGCATGGGTGAACTAACCAACGAACCAACGACACACGCGCGCAGTTTGTGTGTGTGAGTATGCGTAGTAAGAGGAAAGTTTAAGTTCAACACTTATTTTTATACGAAGGACTACGAAGAAGAGCCCACTTGGCTAAAAAAAACTACGCAAGGCCTCGTTGTCTTTCCGGGTTGCACAGTACTTTACATTGTTAAGGAATCTAAGGAAGAGAACTACGCACTGCTTGTTTTGCTTCACCTGCTGGCTATCATCATCATCACCATCGAGTCAATTCCCAGCGGAGGCTTCTCACACTCTTTCTTTTTAAACGCCGTTCGAACACCTAATGATGGGAACAGAAAGGTACATTTGGAGCTATCCTGGTCTGCCTCAATGAGCTCACTGATTCCAGTTGTGCTCGTCAGATGTCTGAACACGGAGAGAATGTTTTCCAACGTGGCCATTTCTCCTCTTGCTTCAAGGGGAAGTAGATTATTCGAATGGGGCAACTTCGATTATCCATAAACTAGACTTTTTTTATGCTGACTGAATTTTTGGGTAGTGAAGGACTAAATTTGAGGGGTTTTTTATTTCAAAAGTCTCGATTTTTGCAAGATCATCCTGCTGACTGACCGTTTGCGAAAATCGTATTCACACCACAGCACTAAAGCTCGCTTGAGAGGCAGAAGGAGAAAGACCCGGTGGGGAAAAAAAAAGTCGTCACGCAGTTTTAGTTCTGGCTGCTTTTGCGGTTGAACAACTCACCTGAGTGACTGGATCCTTCATGACGAGGACGTCGGTGACTGTCCCGAACTGCCCGAAGTACTCCCTCAGCTTCTCCGGGGTCGTCTGCCACGACAGCCCGCCCACGAACAACTTGCCGGGCGAGCTGTCTGCCGATGACGAAGACCCCGAAGGGGTGCTGCGACCAGAAGAACCGTTCTGGCTGCCGGACTCGGTGCCCCCGCCAACGCCGCTGACGCCGCCACCAGTGCCGTTAGTGTTCATGCCGTCCATGTTCACCCTGCGGAAGGAGATGAAACGTTTTTAAGTACACAGTAAAAAAAAAAGAGAAACAATGTAGACTTTCACAGTGCAGTGAGACTAACGTTCATGCAGCATCCTTCTTCTGGAACTTTTCTCCAGTATGACAAAAAAATCCTGTTTTGTAAGCTTATAAGCTCAATATCTATGCTCTAGGGGTTAAAAAGGTCTCTCTCGACTCGCTAGAATTAAGCTTACGCTACGTACAGCAACGGCCATATTCGATATTTTGCAAGTATCTCGAGTCTCGATAGATCGCACAGGCTTAAAATATATGCACCCGAGGTTAAAAAAAAGGTAAGGGGCTTCTCTAACGCCCCAACCCATTAGTGTGGGCTTTGGACCGTCATGAACGTAACACATGGACCTGAGAGTACCCACGTTCTACGTGGGTTGGCGGAGCAGAGGTCGGCCTCAAAGCAAGACGAAAAGGTGTTATTAGAGCAGCGCTAATGGCTGGCTAATGGCATTGGTGCCAGTTGCTTCTTTTTTCCTTGCTTCTCCTCCTTATGGGCGAGCGTGTGACCTCCTCTGGGAAGATGAGCTGCGTGCTGTTGTCCGCGGCCCCGGCCCTCACAGTGTTACCCAAAGTTCTGCTCCTCATATTGGTGAGGAGGACTCCCATTATTACCTTTTGTGTGTCGTGGGCGAGATAGGGGAGAAGAAAAATTGAGGGAAAGAGGGCACGAGGAGAGAAGTGCTACCGCCGCTGTCGCCAACGCCGCCGCCGTCTGCCTGCCCGTCGGCCGCCACTCACTGCTTCTGCTTCCCGGGGCTGCTCTGGGGTGACTGGATGGACCCAGGGTCTGTTCGGGGTTTGGGAGGGCGCGGGGAGGTGAAAAACTATCCCTAATTGGATTCGGGAAGGCCACGCGAGGTCGACGGAGGCGGGGAAGCCCCTCACGTCATCGCTGTAAAACACTCCGCTCGGGACGGCATCAGTCGGACTTTCAATGGCTTCCCCGCTGGGCTTTCCAGTCACTGCTAAGAAGTTAAGACCTCCGCGAAAGCATTGCCAAGCTGCTTTTTTGGTCCACGTATGCCAAGCTACTAAGCCGCGTATAAGCACAGTGGATTGCTCGATCTATTAAACGCCATCTTTGTGACCATTGTGACTGAGCTTCGCCATGGGAGATTTTGCCACGATTTTCGCGAATGTGCGGTATCTCTGAGGCCATTGAGTGAAAATTATGTTTCTTCTTTTCAAGACTTTTACTTTTGCAACACATTTCTTTTATTTATGCTTCGCACCGTGAAAGCGTGAATAAAACTTTCTGCAGAAATATGTGCGGATTTTTTGCCGTTACGTGAGGAAATGCACATCTTCGAGTTTGCTACCCAATAAATATACTTTTAAACCTTGGAGGTAGACCGTACTTGATGTACTGTGGGACTGTAGCTATATAGATTGTCATGTGCTTCAAGGACAACGTTGGTCACCCTCTGAGCATCTTAGAATGAACTTGGCTAGAGTAAACTTAGAGATTGAGGGTCAAAACTTAAAAAAAAGGTATGTTGCTTCGTCACCATTGTCATACCATTCGGTGGCATACCTGCAGATGGCGCAGGGTATCGACTGCGTGGAGAAGTCATTCGTCCCCCCCCCGCCAAAAGAATTCTTGTAACAATGCGACAATTAATCGCTGCCACCCTGTACATACACAAAGTACAGCTATCTCCTCCTCTATGTGTTCAATGCAATACGTGACTTCGGTCAAGATCTGCGGAAAGGCTAGAAATGACCGCCAATAATGTGTAGCATAAACAGGAAAGTTATGTGTGGAAACACTCCTAACAATCTGTCGAAGGCACCAGACACGTTTAGCAACTTCGACGCGTGACTCCCCGACAATGGCTTTCGCAGTAGTCTTGAACAAAGTTTTGCAGTGGCGAAGTTTCATGCCTGCTGATGCTGAGTGAATGGATAGATGTTGTCATATCAGTTTCGCCTGGCACAACTCAACCTCTCTTCATCAGCGACGGAGATCAGGATCAGCGCTGGAGGCGGGAAAACTTTCAGATGAGTGCTTATTTCACTGTCTGCAAAAGCTTACGACTTCCCCTTCAACGTTTCTTGACACTTTCATAAATAAGGGAAGTTCGCGTACACGTAATTGACACAATCGGAGCATCTCATTCTTTCTGGAGCAGAGAGAAAATGGAAAAGTTTTCACCTTCTGACGCACAGCATCGGGACATGGCACGTACGTGCAAGTCACGTGTGTAGTGCACACCAGGCTTGTGCGATGCACAGCAGCGTCGGAGATTATTGCGGTATCGGTAGTGACGACATCATACAGGAGCTGCTAGCAGCCAACCCCACAGTCGGTCAGGCGAATTGTGAAGAATCTCCAAATCCCACTGGTACAAGACGCATTTGAAATCTGAGCTAAAGCATCATCTTAAGTAGCCACGAGGTCATGAACTGATCATAACTTTCCCGTGTCGATATTGGTCGATGTCGCCGAAAAAGGGCGATATTTGGTATCGATCCATCGAAGAGCAGCAATAACTGGTATCGATCTATCGAAAAACGGCGATATCTTGTCTCGAACATGGAGGTACTTGGTCTCGATAAGTGGAATGTAACGACATTTGGTCTCGATCTGTCGAAAACCGGTGCTATTTAGTCTTGATATGTCGAATATCGCGATGTCGATTAATCTGGGATATTGCGCATTCTTAGTTCAGAGCAGAGCAAAGGGTTTTGGCTCAACTGAGCGCACACGAAGTGACTTGTCAGCTTCATGAATTCCTTTCGACGATCGGAAGTGCGTAATGATCAGCTGGGGCCTGAGTGGGACGGGCAGGTGGGTAAAGAAGCTCCGCCCTAAGCCATTGTTATATTTTTATATTATATATGAATAGGGTCTGGCTGCCTGGCTGCGTGGGCCGCCTGTCCCGCTGGCCTGGCTCACACAGAATGAATAGATTGTGCAATCAAGGAGTTGTATAGGCTTTTTGATTCGCACTAGTAATGTACGTGTGTGGACATAGAGTCCGGTGTACGCCTACATATGCTATTCTCTTCTCTCTGTTTATCAACTCTCAAGCTCGGACAGTGCAAAAGCTCTTTTTTTCGGCTTTAGTGGGTCGAGCCTTTGCGCAAATCTTGCGCATTTTCTAAGTTACAACGGGTCAGACTTTGTGTGCCGATGAGTTCGAGTTCCAGGACGCGTTCGAAGCCTTCAAGTTGCTCCGGAAACTATACTTGCACTGATCCCCACGCTGCTGAAGAAGACAGAACCAGGCACGCGTTCGCCTCGTGCTCAAGTCAAACGTGTCAAGGGCAATGCTGTTCTGAGACGCGCAGGATCCTCCACGACTGCGCTTTCGTCGAGAATCCTGGCGCCTTTTGGCGGAAGCCACCAGGTCACACCTGGCTGACGTGTCTGATGGGATGGCACAATCGTGTTAAAGCGTCCCTCAGCGGCCGCCAGCTGGTAGCAACGACTGAGCTGGGAGCTTCTTTTCCCGGGGTGATGTCGCGGGGCCCGGAAGTTCTTCGGGCTTTGCGCGGGCTCAAGAGGTGCCGGCGGGCCGAAGGAATAAGCGGCCAGCGCAAGAGACTTTGGCAGATCGTCGACTGACGCTAGGTTCTGCACTCACGGCCCGTCTGACGAGCCAAAGAGGCTCTTCTCAGGCGGGCTCGGGCTTCAAAAGAAAAACCGCATTCGGGCTTAGACCCAAGCTAGGAACACCATTACTTCCAAGTAACTTTTTCCCCCCTCCAACACACTGGTTGTTTCAGGATTCTTAGGACCCTCTTGAACATAAAGTTTTCTTCAAAGCGTACGAGAGCTTTCTCAAGTTTGCCTTCAGTTGTGCTTCGCCGCTGAAAGAGGCGCGAAATAAAATCTTTGATATAAAAGTACTTGCGAATGCTTTTCTCTTTATCTACATATTCAACTTGCTCGGGTCCTAGGAATTTTGAAACACCTGGTATATCCCAAATTCCTTTTTTTCCCGTGACTGCTGCTTCAGCTCCGGGTGATCGGCCCGCGGGGGGGGGGGTTGCGAAGACCTACTGAGGGGGAAAAAAAAGGTGGGGGGGAATCTTTACATCAGGGGGAAAAGGAAGCCTGGGGTTCTCCAGGTTTTTTGCCCGCTGGGTTGACAGCAAACACCTGAAGTTTCTGGTGTCAGGGAAAACAGCAACAACTACAGTATATTACCTCGCCGTCTCAAAGGGGAGCCGTCAGAAAGAGGCTGGAGACAGAAAGTGGCAGTACATAAAAGAGAAATGGCAGTACATAACTACTGGTATAAGTACGCCACAGCCTTGCAGTATCTTGACAGGCTGACAACGTGCCAAAGTGAAAGCTCTTACTTCTTCTTTAATTAAAGGGGTCGTCGGTGCCACCGTCTGCAAATGGCGAGAGAAATAGAGGCAGGACTAGACAGATTATTCTGCTTGCTACTTGCTCACATGCATAAATAAAGAAAATCTGCTAGATTTTCATGGAAACAGTCGAAAGTTTATTCTCTTTGCAGGAGAAGAGACTAAGTAAAAGAGCGGCGGTCGCCGGTAATTCATCAACTCCCCAGGGACCGACGCTAGCCCGCGGCCGAAAGTAGGCCCTGATGCGCCCCAAAGTAGGCCCTGATGCGCCCGAAACCCGCTCGAGAAAGCGCGGCCTGAGTTTAGTAGTAGTAGCAACAGAAAAAAAAAGCTAGCAACTCTTGTCGAGCAGAGGCAAAGGCAGGATAAGAAAAAAGGAAAAAAGTTGCCATCGCTAACGCAGCCTCTGCTTTCTGCGGCCGCCAACTCGCCATAAGTACACAGGAAGCTGCGCGCGCGAGCGCGCACGCGCACACACACACACCTTACGTCAACGCACGAAAGAGCGAGCGTAACATTCATAAGGAGGAGAAAAGGAGGGTGAGGGAAATCGGCTTGAAGCCATATGTGTGTGATGGGGACGGACGACATGAGATGGGGTTCGGTGGGTAAGATGCTGGCAGCCACTGCTTTCCCCCCTCTGATACATGTGACTTGACTGTCGTAGCAGTCGCTGCACTGGCGGCCGAAGGCGGCGGCGGCGACCAGGTATGACATCGGAATGAGCGTGCACACGCCCAATCTGTGGCCGGCTGTCCGTACGAGAAAAGGAGGGGGAAGAAAAAGTGGAGGGGGGGGGGGAGATTATTGCACAGAGACCCCGAAAATATTCCCCTCGACTTCTGATATCGAGGCTGTCATGTGTCAAATGTGCACGGAGAACCGATAGAGGAGCATCCACGAGAGAAACTATCCTGCGTGCGCAATTCTCCCCCTCCCTGTCCGCAATATTGGTGTAGCATAAGCATTCAGCAACGTTTGCAGTAGCGCAAGGTTTAACAGTGCGTGCAAAGTGAGCTTGACTTTGCTGCCTGCCTGCCTGCCAGCCTGCCTGCCTGCCCATCTTTCAACTTTTTTTGTGCTAAGATATATTTCTCCTGGCCTGGGAACGGCTTATGTACTCCTCCGAGTGATGTTGGTAGTACAGTAGCATTTTTTAATACTGCTCCTGCACAGTGTGAGCGAAAAAAAGGGAGAAAGAAACACACCCCGAAGAAGAAGCAGCCGCAACATGAAACATCCTGTAAAAACAATCGTTCACCCTCCCTTGAGCAAAGCTTATGGACAATGCAAAAGGTACAAACGATGCCCTTCTCGGGGTTGTGTGGAAGATGTTGTGCGTCTCACGAACACACTTGAGCGTGTCCATCATGTCCGGGCAGAGCAGCAACAAGCAGCTGAGGGCGGTGATCGTGCCACACAAAAATGCTGAGGTTCTACTTGATACTTGGACGAGAAAGCCGAAAAGAGATAAAAAAATTCCCTTAAATCGAAAGAAGTCAAGAAGTTTCGGACTAAATTTATCTCAGGAAGTCTGATCCCGACAGAAAAAAAGAGGCTCTCCATACACGCAGCTGTCAAAATGGCCCCTCCAAGGAAGCAAAAAAAGAGAAAGAAAAAGCTTTGGCAGACTTTTCTGTACGCAGAGATGAGATAAAATGAAAAATGACAGCTAAAGGGGCAGGAGCCGATACCAACCGAGAAGTTTCTCATCTAATGCTATAGCTTCGTCGTAAGCAGACCATCTGTCGGGAGTGACGATGGCAACATCTGGATGCATATGGTTAAGGCAGCCGGGCCGGGCCGCACCGGGCCGGGGAACACCAAACTCCCGCCATAAATTGAGAAAGCAGCGCTGCCAAGTAAATGGTACCGCTGCCTCTTAATTTTAATAGCTTTCTAGCCTCGTCCTTAGTTATACATTTGGCTTGCCCAGTGGATGAGTAGAGAAAGAAATGGAGCACCACAGTTGCTCGTCTGTGGGCCGCCGTGTAAGCGCAGTGTTGGACATGCTAAGGATGCGAGATCTATCACATCGACGAATCATCTAAAAATCTGTACATGACGCATCTGCCATGGTGCTGTAGAGCAGCACGTCGGGATATCAAAAGTCTCAGCAATGGAGGCTTGGCTGCAGACCCTTCTAGGTCTATTTACAAATGACTGCGGCACTCGAGACCCCAAGATCAGACAGAGTCCATCAGATGATCTGTTGAGCATTCTGGCATCAGCTGCTTGGTCATGAAGTTACAGAGGAACCTGTGACTCTGACAGTGAAGTACTCAAGTATATGTCACTTTTTCTTACGAGTCACCATTGATTACTAAATGTCTGGTTGAGCAAGTCAGATGTCTCCCCAAGAATCTGCCATCACATCAAATGCTACAATGGGAAAGGAGTTATCGACAGATGTTGGTACAGTGACCACCAACAGCCCGGCCCTTGAAATCGCTACAGCCCCTTCGGCCTCCACCAGGTCAGCCGCCCCGTCGGTGATCACAAAACCGAAATCCCAATAATAGGTATCTTTGTATCACCTTGGGTAAGCATCACCCATAAATTGGGCATTCGAGGTAATGTGTCGGTATCGAGTATGCGGGAGATGGTGATATCGATCAAGTTGGGATATCGCACAGTCTTAGTCCATATGATATCTGACACGCCAGTATTAATCTGCTCGCATCTGCGCACCCACTGGAGGAGAACGGAATGAGAATTCTCTCAACGATGCTTTATCTTTTTTGGGGGGTCCCCAACCCACCGGAAAAAATTGAACCTAAAGAAAGACAGATTTTTATACGGTTGGACGGACCTTGGGCTACTTTTCACTGCTCGCACTAGAGAGAAAGAGAGAGGAGAGAATTTCCACGTTATATTTCATCCCGAGGTTTGTTGGCAAAAGCTTCATAGGCTGAGAAAAATGTCCGTCCTTCTCGTTCTTGGCCCATTTGTCTGTCGGAAAAAGTGTCGTCTAAGTGGAGGGGAAACAAGTAAGCAACTGTGCTGTGCACCTGCAAGGACACAGTTGCACACACTTGAGCAACTGCGCCGTGTACCTGCCGGCGGTGCCACAAGGACAACGTTGTCCTGTGTGCTATGCTGCAAGTACACAGTTGTGCACAAGTAAGCGGCTGCACAATGATGCACGTATAGAGTTGCACGCAAGTAAACAACAGTACTGTGCACCTGCAAGGAGTACTGAAAGGACTCAGCAGTGAGGACGCACGTACTTGGGTGCTTGGAAGGCTACGAACGACTTAACGGACGCAACATTTCGCCCGTGAGCTCCACCGGGTGTCCCCCCCAAGTCTTAGAGCTGGAAGGAGCTTCCTCAACCCCACAAGCAGGTGTCCCCTAAGCGTGAGGACGCCTTGGGCGCTCAACGCGTCCTTGGACTTGCGCCACACCCCGTAGGGCTGACTGTAGTTAAACTACAAGAGGCTGCAACAATAAGGGGGGGAGGCAAAGGAATTAATTCCCTCTGAGGGAGGAGGTATTATGAAATTGAATCTCTCTGTCGGAGGCTCCACAGAATACAAAGACAGAGACTGCGAGAGAGAAGCTGGCATATCAGGTCTCTTACTCTGCTCTGTGAAAGGAATGGGAAGATGGGGAAGAAGAAGAAGTTGCCATCAAATTAGAAACGTTGATTGCACGGAATGCAAATTTAGGCAACCACACAAAAAGTGGCTTTTGGCTCTCTCCTCTTGCCTTTCACAATCTCCTTGGCTGTTGAACAGAATGCTGACGTAATGAAAGGGAGGAGGAGAAGGCAATAAGGCACAACAGGCTTTGCCAAGAAATATTGCACACTACATAGGAGCACCGCAGGGTGAGCAGAGGGGTAGCAAGAAGAAGAATTTCTCCTCGTAAATGATACACGACCGGTACGTACTTTTTCGTCCCCGGTCCCCAATCCACTCTGTTATCCCCTGCACAGACATGTGGGATGCACGCGTGTATATATTTATATATATATATATATATATACATACGTGCGCACAAGGGAGGGGCTGACGGCGACGACAGCGCGGAGGAGCATGAAAAACGCACGATTTATTCAGTGCCGCCAAATTGTCCGTCGCAGACAATGAAATAGTGGGCCCCTGAGAAGGAGAAAAAGAGAGGCTGCTAACGAACAGGGAGACAGTCTGCGTCTCGCCCCTCGCGGAAGAAGAGGATGGGGTCGGGGGTGGACGGCAGAGACGCGGACTCGAGGCCCGACCAACACGCTGACGAGCTGATTCGAGCCAAAAAGTTTCTCTCTTTGTCAAGCCCTGCACTCACTTACAAATGTGCAATGGTACAACGCTATTAGACTGGAGAATTGGAATTTTTTTTTTGGACAAGCCTATATGACAGTGATGTTGGCTGGCGGGAGAAAGCCGATCCGGGCTCGAGCTCTCATCTCACCAGCCCGGAGCCCCGAGCCTGTTCGACAACACCCCTACTTGGAGGGGGGGTAAAAGGGAGAGAGCGCGTACGTTAAAGGCAAGCTCTTACGACGAATAAAAATGCAAATTGCAAGGGGGAAAATTTTCAAAGGAAAGTCTCTGCGTGAAATTGCTTAGGCTATTACTACTCTAGTAGCGTTAGCCCGGGTTGGGGGGGGGGGGGGCCGCCCCCCCCCCGCACCCCGGGCGGCGGGGGACCGAGAAGGGAAGCCCCCCGCGCGCGACGGGGGGGGGGAG
>JAAUXU010046946.1_pt1 | contig 23155 bp, 22 predicted proteins | sample 7278151 | NCBI WGS metagenome assembly JAAUXU01 (sample SAMN14350113, study PRJNA611818) | marine sediment metagenome | isolation source: surface marine sediment (1.8m) | place: French Polynesia: Moorea | collected 2018-08 | reverse complement strand
GGCCCTGGCAGAGAGCTCGGTTTGCGTAGCATTCCACAGTTTGTGCATGAGTTATTACATGAGCAAGACTTATTGCACCCTGCAACTGCACATGCTTCAAATTCGACTAATCACATGCAATACGTCCTGGCTGGGTACCGTACTACGAAGAGGTAGACAGATAGGTAGGTATCTGCGTACGTAACTCAGCAGAAGCATGCTCAAGCAGTTGATGGTATCCACCAATGTCCCATCCTTTTCCACGTACAGGTCCTTTTGCAATGAGTCCGGAATAACTTGAGCGGGGATCTCTGAGCCATCACTTTGAATTTTCCTGGGGTTCTTTCTTGATTTGGGGACTTGGAACTTGAAAGGAACACCGCCAAAATACGCTATGCAGGAAGAAGAAAGAGGACCAAATAGCCGCGGGCCTGCGCAGATGCCATCTTTAAGCAGGGAATCCAGAAGGTCAACTCGATACTGAAATGTACGAAATGTCACCAAGAGACTCGAGGACAGCAGGTCGTCCAAGTGCATGTAGGGGCTGTTGCTCCCAGGAGTCCGAAAGTTGAATTGTAGCCAATCTACACGTCTGGGCTGAAACGATTACACATAGTCCCTACCCCTCTCCACTGAGGATCATTGCCTAAGGGGCAGGGTAGTACGACCAGCCACAGGAGTGTAATCTTGGTCAGGTTGGCCGTCACCCACACCATTATCAGCTTTCACCCAGACGAGGTGGACGCGTAAGGCAAGGCTCAAGCTGCCGTTCTGGATAAAACTGTGAAAAATCCTGTATCGTTGCCAAAATTAGTCTTTAAAATTTCCGAATTTATTGTAAAGACCTCGTGCGTTTAATGAGTAGGTATGTATGCAGCGTACGCCTACTCAAATGGCCTACAAAACTGCCTATTACAGAATTTCACAATGCAAAGGTCACGTTCGCGCAATTATGGACGCTGAAGTAGAACGCGCACACGTGCGCCATCATCCGCTTTCAAGCCATCATCCGCTTTCAAGCCATCATCCGCTTTCAAGCCATCATCCACAACTGTATGTGCACTTTGAGTGTGTATGAATCACAACCACAGACCTTATGGGACGTCACTCGTGATGACAGAGAGCCCTCTTTGGAGGGTGGGTTGATATCGAAATGTGACAACACACCTTGCACACAAGTCAGATATCCCAAAGTCCACTTTGTTAACTATCCTGCATGACGTCCACATGTGTGGGTACATCAGCAGCAGCAGATGCGCGTACCTTTAGGGGAGTTAGGGAAAGAGAAATTCCCCAGGTCCGGCTTTAGTGCAGGGAGACACAAAGGCTCTTCTTCGTTTCTCTTGCAGATCTGCTGCCTCCCCCCCAAGGAAACTCGTGCGACACCGTCGTTAAGTGTCAGGATTCACGTCACCTAAGAAAAATCCTCTGCTTTTTCCTCATAGAAGCGTCACACAGCCCCAGCCGGCATTTCCACCCGCCTAGTTTCTCTTTCTATTGTGTGCGCGTGCGTACTGAGGTGTGTGTGTGTGTGTGTGAGAGAGAGAGAGAGAGAGAGAGAGAGAGACAGACAGAGAGAAAAAGAAAGAAAGAAAGAAAGAGAGAGAGAGAGAGAAATGCGTGCGCTACTACGCATGATATCCGGAACGTGACTCCGCACGCACCCGGCGGCTTCATCTTTCGCTGTGTGCCGAATTAGTGCGACTCCTTCTCCTCACTCTTGTTCCTCCTCCTCGTCCTCGTGGGCAGGTGGGAGGGAGGAACACCCTAAACGTCAGGCTGTGACTTTGGTCGGGCTGAGCAGGTTGTTTCCAAGTCAGGCCGGGCAGGTCCGGATGCTCCTGCACTGCAAGAGTGGAAGAGAATGGGACATGTGTAGCTCTCACCTGCATGATCCGATTATTTTGTCTACAACTCTGTATGTTACATTTGGCCTCGGGGAATAAAAAGAAAGGACTCTTGACTACTGTAGTTAGGCTACTTCTGCCAGAGGCCATGTGATGGCCACTTGATGTAGTGCAGCACAAAGCTCCTTCTTCTTCTTTGTCTTGACAACTGCTGGTGCTGCTGCAAAAGGAAAAGTCAGCTGACGCTGAGGCAGCACTTGTACAGGCGGAGGCATGACAGCGAGAACAGCAAGGAGGGCAGCAGCAGCAGCGGCGGCACCAGCACCAGCGAGTCTTCTCTTCTCCCTTTAATCTTTTTTTTTTTTCAAACTTCAGCTCAGTCAGTCGCTTGTCGGTGACTGCACGGGTCAGAGCTCCTGTGGGTCACGGGTTTCACCAGCGCAGGTGTTCGAAGAGAAGGAACAACAACAGTTTGTAGCAGACTCTGATATTGGTGCCTGTGGTGAACGTCGATCCTGACTTAGTACATTGAATATATGTAGGTATACTACATTAAGTACATGTAGGTGCCGACACAATAAGCATTGTACGAAAGTCTTGCGTCACTCTCCTGGTGCAGAAGATGCTCTGCGTGAACGTTTTGTCCTCGTTATGTGTAATTCCTGATCGTACAACGAACAACAAAGAGGTAAGCTGGCATTTCTACAGCGATATATCTATAAGCTCAGCTCTGGTCGAGGTGACAGCACAGCGACTTGAGTAGTTGTAGAACATGTACAAAGGAGGGAAAGTGCATGGGGGGGGGGGGGGAGCAAGAAAAAAATAGGTCCGCCTTATTCTATTAGTGCAGCACAAAGTGTGCCTTGGCTTTCGCAGGATGGGCGAAGCAAGTTTCCCCAGACGTCTCTCACGGACGTGGCCGCAGACATTTCCTGAACTGGCCCTGTTGCCTCGCTCCAGGGCAACAGACCATTAGGGGGAGCCAAAAACTGGTCCTTGACTTCTCCCTACCATTGCCAGCACGGCGAGTAGCACACAGAACAGTAAGCAAATCTGGCACCAGAAGACAAAACTTTTGACTTTTTCCTCTTCTGCTGGCGCTGCTGCTTCTGCTACGTGGGCACCCGTTAATCTAAGTAACCGCACCTGGTGCATAAAGACATGACGAATAGACCTGAAGCAAGAAAAAGTGTTTTTTCTTCTCCTCTTTTTACTCCCATCCCGGGCTTGGCCCGTTGTCGCGGCAACTATGAAGCAGCAAGAAGTGACACGAGTCCACTTGGACAACGTGGCGGACTTGTCGAGTCAGTGCTGCTTCATGGTGATTGCTGTAAGTCATTTCAGAGCACTTTTCTTCTGCTCCTCCGTTTTCCCTCCCCTCCGTGCTGTCGTACTCAGCGACGTTGGTGTTGATGCCCTCCAGGCAGAAGAAGCGCGCACCTTTTTTGCTCGTACCTATCATAAACAGCGTCGACTGTGCGAAAAAAAAAATTGAAAATGAGCCGAAACAGTAGCAGTTGAGTCAGGTTGAAAAAAAGTGGACACATTTTTAGCTACCTCCAGAATACCTGATGGACGCAGCATGTTTAGGTAGCATATGGCGTAGGGCTGTGGTCATATGAGAAAACGTCTGAGGGGAACTTCGGCAAATGCCAGCAAGAAGGTCACAATGGAGGCAGAAGACCTTCGCAGAAAAGTCAGACAATGCTGCTAACCGTATGCTTAGTAGTGTCCGACGCTGCACTTCGTCGACTCGATGCATGAGCCCCTCCAAGAGTCTGTCCGACCCGAGGCCCGCCAAGTCTGGGCTCTGCTACACCCCTAGCGCGATGTATGACATGACGTAGCAAAAACCGCCTTTCGCACGATGCTGTTGCCGGCGGCTCACTCGTCGTGCTTACCGTCATTTTTCGGCTTGGGCATGGGAACTCTCGCCAAGAGTTGCATTCACTCGGCTCCGCATTTTCTCGTGCAACCCGAATAAAACGTTGTGGCGAAGCTTGTATTCAACAAGCCCTAAGAGCTTGTTCGGTTAGCTTCGAAGAAAGAACGAACACAACCTTGCGGTTGACTCTTCTTTCTTGCAGCCCTGGTCTCCATAGTTTGTATCTTCTTCACCAATCGATCTTTTTTCATACTGCGCCCAAAGAGGCTCCTTCACCGTTCTTCCTGTACCTGAGCTGCAGGAGACAAAGTCATTATACGACCTGTGAGGCCCATCAGGCATGCATAATTCTCTTTTTTATCTGATCTCGCGTGTGGGTTGCCATTTTGCTGAAAGACTGAGTCGCGCGACAAAGGATTATTGCTGTGCCTTGAGGCTTTGAGCAAAACTTGAAAATGAGTTTGAGGGCAAAAATACAGACCCGCCGAGAGTGGGATTGCGTAATAGAATGAATAAATGACTGGGAATCTGCTTGAGCTGAAGTCGGAAACAATGTTGTTGTCTTGCTTTGTGCCTTTGTCTCTTCGTTCGCCATTACCGACTAGCCAGAGGGGTAGACAGACAGAGCTTTTTCGTGCAGTTCGTGGAGATGTCGCAAAATCTGGCCATTCTCGATTGTCGATACCGACATTCAATGGTACGACGAACTTGAGTCTACTTACTGAAGACTCGAGCAAACACTTTCACCCGGACTCTTCTAATTCGATGAGACCTTGGACGCCGTTACAGACGGGACAACAACAGGATGCTAACAGTGAATTTGTCGTCATTTTCTCCAGTCATGACGCAATGCATATTGTGCATAAGTGAACCATTTATCCTCACGAGGCACTGGTGTGTGGACGTGTGTGCGTGCGCGCTCTAGAGAGTGCGCGTGCACTTGCAGAACATCGGTGTACGTGGAGAGAGAAGAGCGGGGAAGAAAAAAAACCGCGACACAGCAGGATGTTTCAACATCTTCCTCCTCCTCCATTCATTATTCTTCGTCGTCACCCTTCCCTCATCTCGCTGGCAAATACCCAATTTGCCTGTCCTGCGTAGCGCTCACTCGCACCTCAGACAATAGAACACTGTACTTAATACTCTCAAGCGTCGTGTGATGAATCCCCTTGAAAGTAACGCGGATCACTCAGGGCTGTTCAACCTATCAGACGGCACTTTTCTCGGTGTCCTGATCACTTCAGGCCTCGTCAGGGTGACGACTTGGCTTCCGGCTGTGTCTGGAAATAGATTGAGAAAACAAGAATGTGTGTACACAGAAAGTGACATCGCCAAGAAACGTCGTCAGAGCCCCCCCCTTTTTGTGACCCCAGGGGAATGTGGCATTAATCTGGAGCTAAGTGGCCATGACACAGCTACCGAGGTGATTTAATGATTGCCACAGGCTTTTTCATGCCAAAATTAGCGTTTTTAACGCTTGCCAATTTAAGAAGCGACGATGTGTCGTACAGTGTGTACCTGGATGCACACTATGTCACACACATGGCAATGACCCCGTCCTGAATAAGACCGTGCAAAAATATGAAGCTGAGAGTCGCAGACAATTGCACTTGGACGCAGTTCTGGTTCTTGGTCACGTCGGAAACATCAGCTTAAGCAGCCCCAATCCTGTGAGTGTTCGTCTACGTTGGGATAGAAAAATTATGTCACAACGAGCTCGCGTCTGTGCTAAATGAATCCCATTAAGAGCGTTCAAAATTTCTCCATGTAAATTATCCAGGTAGCTACCACCCCGGGTGAGGGATGATCAAAGTCAAACTTTCTTCTCATTCATCAAGGGTGTGGGTGCGCGCTGTCGCTCCCGCTCTCTCTCTCTCTCTCTCTCTTTGGCTCGCTTCTCTGGGCATATTTCGAAACAAATTATACAATTTTTCTCCCGTAGGTATAATTGGTGCACACAAGAAATGATTTAGTGCCTTGACAGGCCCAGCTTGGTAGGCCCAGGACACCCGACCGCAATGTCTTGGGATGATTCATAGATAATTACGCCATAGGGACAGAAATCCGTGATGGTGACGAGTCCACGAGACGTGACGAAATTTGCTTTTTCTCCCAAACGAGCTGAAAGTCCGATACAAAATTCAGCCGAGCCTGATGGACGTGCAATCCCTGCAGTGCACATTGGCGACCTAGTTGAGGCCTTAAACGTCAGTTGAATGCATCCGCGTGCAGCGATACAATCCGCCAATTGTTCGGCTCTGGCTTCCATAACCAGGAAGTTCTCAGCTGCTCCCAAGTTGCCGTCTTTCCTACACGTTCCATGGTATTCATGAATACTTAAGCAGATATTAAGGTGGAAGACGCCAGTATGATTAAAGCTAGAGATCACTTCCTTGGTCTTTGTTTTACTAAGTACTGACAGTCAGGGGAGATCATGGAAGTTTTGCAAGGCTGCTCTTCTGTTTCAAGTCAAGTATGCTACACATAACAGCACAGGTCTAGCCCATTGTATGTGTGTGTTTAGAGTAGAAGCTACCAGTATACAGCACTAGTAAAATTACGCACGTCACAAGCAAGAAACCTCCTCAATCTAATTTCCTACATTCACGGTCGTTTACGAAGAAGAAAGAAGGCTTTATTAAGCAGCGGAACGCGAGCTCCGGAAGGTTCCGGCACAATTTGATGGATCTTTTATATTCATATTTAACCTGCTACAGACATTAAAGTCGCTTAGATCTAGGATGCCATGAAGTGCTCGTCGAAGACATCGAACGCTCTCAAAGTCCTATCGGCACTAGAGCAATCAACGCTATCTTGTGCAAAGGAGGATTTCCTCCTGTGGCCGGACTCTCACTCGGAGCCCAAGTCCACGGACGGGTGTTCTAACTCAAACAACATTATATTACATGTAGATAGTCCGCACCACCCGGAAGGCGAGTGAGGGGACACGGATATGACGCAGCAGCCATCAAATTCAGAGTCTCTTTCTCTATGGGAGGATGAAAAAAATTGAAAGTGCTTCGCTGGCTGGCACTTGATGAGAAACTCATAGAGGGAGCTGTCAGTGCTCGTACATACGTGCAGTGCACGGACCCACGGACACGCACGCGCCAGCTTACAGAGAGAGAAAGAATGAATCTGCGCAAACACGAAGGCGGCGGTGATGACGGCGGCGGTGCCAGCGCTGGCATTGAGGCAATTTATATAGGACGCCGGTGCCAGGCAAAAAAATCTCCCTTCATCTGACATCTCGGGCTCCGATTTTCCCCAGGGTGAATGTACCCGAAAGTGGGGCAAGATAACGGGCGTATTCTTCATCCGAGCAGGGCGGAGGAGGAAGGCTTGTTTTGACGAAAAACACAGTTTCTCCTAGCCATTTCTACGACAGGGTGTGCGTAACACATGCCCAGGATTACCACGGTGAGCGCAGTCATCTGCCTGCAGTCTGCACATGTGTATGCGGTGCGTGCAGTGCGCGCACTGCCGAGCTGTACTCGACGAACGTGCACACAGAGAAAAGCCTGATGTAGAGCGAGCAAAAGAATGGGTCCTCCAAGAGAAAGAAGAAAAAGGAGAAAGGCAACGCGACGTTTTCAAGGGCAAAGCCGATTCTCCGTCAAGCCTGAAACTGGTCCAGTCGGATTCTCTCTGCCTTCTTGCTCATTCTACTACTTCTTCACCTCGCCCTGTTCTATGCCACCACTGTAACTTATGACGGCGCCCTCGCAGTTACACATTCTGCTGCAAACGTCGTTAGGACAGTCTAAACCCCCGTAGGAGAAAGAAGTGAGGTTTTTTAAAGAAAAAAAAGAGGAAGAAGAAAGGAGGCTGGCAGTGGAGCGTTGGAGTGTCAGCCACAATCGGTTCAAATGTCCCAGCACTTGGTGGCAGCTACAATAAACTGCTGCTGTCTCGTGGTTGGACGCAGCACAAACTGCGCTGTACTTGTGACATGAGTGCCTCATCTTGTGAGAAAGAAGGTCTCGTTTCATCGGTGAATACGTCCGACAAATACTCGGCGAAAGATACGTGCGTTTAGTCTGCGATGACTGCGGAGAATGCATCACTCAGGTTGATCGATGACTTCAAAAGGCTCGGGAACTCCTACCCAAAAAGAGCGCCCAGGGGACCTTGAGCAGTTCTCCACCTCTTGCTCTTGCCATTCATTCCTCAGAGGGACCGGCAAGATGTACCTGCACGTGCAATATGTAAATATGCGTTTAACGATAGTTGCGCTCGGGGACATATGAGGTAGCATTTTGGTATGGAAGCTGATGAAAAGCGTGGTCAGGAGTTCTCTATTGGTCTTATGACGAACAGCTACATAAGTAGAGGCCGTGCTCAGTTCGCAAGATTACAAAGGAGAAGTCTCGGTTTCTTCGTTGCCTTTCAAACTCTTTATTAAACTGTGCCATTCATGTTGTTAACTCCTTTTTTTGGCGCACTGGCAATGTTAGTGCGGACCTTATGTAGACAGAGTCTGTACTTATTTCGGTCCACCGATGTAACTGTGGCTACGCAATGATGATCAATTATGCTTTTGCATGTCAATACTGCTTCTTGAGTGAGTGAGTGAGTGGGCGTGCGTGCGTGCGTGCGTGCGTGTACACGCGTGTGTGCGAGTGCGTGTGCCCGCGTGCGTGTCCAATGTATCCGAAGTAAAACAGACTCCAGTCAGTGCAGGGGGCGTCGAGTAAGAGATGCGGAAGTCTTTCTCCGTTTCCTTATCTGCCCTTCTGTGCTATCGCTCATCTGCTAGTGTATTGAACAGCATATTACGGCAGGAGATGAATCAGACGTGCTTTCTCGTCTCCCACTGCGACTCGTACCTCCCTCCACTTCGTGCTCTCCAGCATCTTGTCGACTGCCACATGTTTGTTGGACACAAGTGTGCCCCAAGTGGCAAAGTACAAGTATCTTGTGCTGTGCGTTGATACGGCTAAAAAGAAATGTACGTACAAATGTGGGCCAACGAGGCTGAGAAGTTGGGCAAGGGGCATCGCACCCTGAGCCCAGGTCAACCTGGCTTTCGCAGTTGAACAGTCTTGAGCCGTCAAATCCATCCATACAAAAACTTTAGCTGAGTCCACAACACTCTGACCCCCCCATATGAGAAGGCCCACGCAGCAACATCATCTCTAGACCTCCCTCCCTCCTTCCCTCACCCTACCTTTCAGACCCAGCTGGTGGAACCCCAAGTGGACGGACGTCTACGGCCCCTGCCGGGGGGGGGATGCCGAATGAAGTTGACAGCAGCAGCTGCTCCAGCTGGACCAGCACCAGCAGCGGGCAGAGTGCGTGAATCTGTCTCTCTGACTTGGCGTGCGCAAGCGTGCGCGCAGTCTTTGTCGTCGTCGTCGTCGTCGTCGTCGTCGTCGTCGTCGTCGTCGTCGTCGTCGTCGTCGTCGTCGTCGTCGTCGTCGTCGTCGTCGCCGCCGCCATCGTCGTCGTCGCCGTCGCCGTCAGCTGAGGGAAAGAGAAGTTGCAGAGACAGTTTGAGTGGGACTACACGCGGGGAAGGAGGTTAATGGACTTTCCCGTTTTCTCCCACACGCACGCACTGGCAAGCACACACACACACACGGACGAAAGAGAGAAAGAAGACGAGTCGCATATGTCGGGTGTACCTAGAGCTGTCATAATGTGACTATGCAGTGAGCATCAGTGCAGAGCATAAGGTAAGAGGAGCGATCCACATCGTAGCTACGGAGTTGAGTACGTACGTGCCCTCCGACCCAACCCCCTGTTCCTCGTCCTCTCTTGGAAACTGCAGTCTTTTGAAGCATAAAAGACTAGGTTATTTGGAAGTGACGATGGGCTTGCAGCTCATAACATCCCTCTCGACAACTTTGTCTAGTTGCTAGTGACTCCCAAGTCGCCACTTGCGCCACAAGCCCGCATGCTGGAAGCTCTTGGTGTTCCAGCCCTCGACCTGAGTCGCTTTGATCACATAAGCATTTTTCTGGGCCAGCTTCTGAAAATGCAGTACACGTAAGAACACGAATCTTCTTTCCGAGGCATTTCACGTGCAGATACTTTTCCTACTCGTTCCATCGTCGGACGAAGGCAAAACGTAGGAGGAAGAAGCAAAATGCACCAATTTGGGGAACCATAAGGAGAAGAGCTTGTTCGATACCAAGCTGAAAAATGTGCAGACTTACTCACTCACTCCGAAACCTGACGTGCAGCAAGTATTGCAAGTCTGATATCGACTGCATTCATTGAAACGCACTTTCACGGTACCGAATGAAAGTTATGCTCTGTTTGTGTTTTTCACGCTTCTTTCCCCTGGTCTGGGCAGTTTGAACTTGGGTGTGTTGTTGCCAAGTAAGAGCTTTTCCTTCGGCGGAGCTCATCTCTTGGCATGCACGCTCAAGCAAGAAGGTGAAGTAGTCATGGTAGTACGTTATGATTAGCCGAGTTGTCCGCACAGCACTCAGCGCTGCAAGGTACGGACAGTGCATTGCAGTCATGCTGACTTTAACGTCACGACAGGTCAGCTTGGAGCTGATGAAGATGTGGGCCAGACACAGCTTCTCCGCCGAATGTCTTGAAGCCTCCACTGTTCTTGCCCAATGTGCGGGAGTGCGTGTTGAAGCAGCATGTTTGCCACATGGTTGTGGGGCCAAATTTTCTTCTCCTCTTCCTCGTTTGCGAACTTCCGACATAAGAAGATTTGCCCACTTCGTCTGTAACAGAAACATCCCTAGATAGCACTTGCTGAGCCTCTCAGGATGATTTATCTACAAAACTCCGGGGCAAATGAGTAGTGTAGGGCCAATACAGCAGTACTTCCCTCGGTAATCACATGGCAACGGGACATTTTCCAAGAGGGCAATCATGGTCCTACGGAACTATGAAAAAAATAGAGTCAATATGCACAATAACATGACGGGTATGCACGTCAGTTCCTACGTAGTCACGTACGTATATTTTGTACTCATTGTGTACTCATTGACGACCAGTCATCACTCGTCAGCCCAATTTGGCCAGATCATATGGAATACTTAATGACAGTAATAACGAGAGTGAGTGAATATTGCTGCTTGTGTACCAGCACTGATCAGCTTGCATCCATCGACGTCACTCGATCCATGCAGTTATTTCTTCGCATACTGCTAAGTACATAATGGCCCTTTTTGTCACCAATAGATGTAACTGTCGTTCATCCAGCAGGAATGTGGGAGTAGAGCAAAGGCAAGAGGCACAGGACCCTGGCTTTTCCTTTCACCCGATTACTCTTCTTGTTCTTCGTGTCCAGCGCTGCCTACGTACGTACACTAATTGTGTACGGTTCTTGCCGTGGTCGTCCTCGCCCACGTTGCTGCAGACGGCCAATGGAGTAATGTCGCTTGCCAAAATAAGTATCTCTGCTGACGACGCCATCTCATTGTGGGGGTCGTGATCGTTCTTGGATTTTTTGTGTATGTACTTGGAGCAGGCTATCATGTGTGCTTTACTCTACCCCGACACCATTACGACCTACGTGTACAAACACATGCTTTTTTTCTCTCTCTCAATGGACTCTGTACGTACTCGTGCTGAGTACGCATTGTGCTAAGGTAACATTGCGGGACCTTGTTTAGCAGCATCAGCCATGCTTTTCTCTCTCTCTCTCTCTCTCTCTCTCTCTCTCTCTCTCTCTCTCTCGTTGGCCCCCACAAAGTACTTGGAACAAACGCTGCAATATTTGGCCTCACCCAAACTAACCAACTTTTGTAGAGCGGCTCAGGGCTGTAAGATGCTGTAGAACGTCTGAAGGCTGGCAGTGTCAATGCGCTGAAAAAGAAAACTGCATTTGTTTCCGGGGTTTTCTTGCATACTTGACCTCTGCTGATGCACAGCTACGATTCTTGATTACGCTACAACAGTTGGTGTCACAAGTTCTTATGAGTTGAGGCAGTGTGTGAAAAATGAATGTCCATCTTAACTAAAGTGGAGTGCTGAAAAAGAAGGATCGGAGATGTGACAGCTTATGTAATCCACATGCGGATCAACTTTTTCAAGGGCCGATTCCAGCATTCGTGGACACGACCGAAATATGATCAGAGGCACGGCTAAACTCGGTCTAATCAAGTTAATTCAGGAGAGGCGTAGCATATTCACATGCTATTTTTTTTTTCAAAAAAAAGGTAGGGAATCGAAGCCCTAAACCGTAGCAAGTTTAGACCGCCATGAAGGTTCCTGGGCATTTTGTAAGTTTTCTTAAAGCATTTGCTAGCCTGAGCAAGTGCAACGTGAAGAACACTTAGGCTAGAAATAGCGTGAGCTACATACGTAGTCTGCAGTCCAACAGCAATAATTTACGAGGACGTTGTTGCATGCAGAAGTTGTTAGCTCCAGCCCACAGCACCTTCGTTTACAGGTACGCATCTCTAGGCTTGTGGCAACTTCTTTTGGTCAGCACGATGTTAACATATATAACAGTTCCTACGTCCTGTCCCGCACGTCCGACAGGAGGTGCAGGCAGGACTTGACACGACCTGCGGTCAGGCAGGATGTCGTGTCTCTAATCCGCGGGAAGCCTGGCAAATATCTGGCCGACTGTCGGTGTTTTTGGATAGCTCAGAAAAGCGTTGCTTTCTTTGTTGATACACGTACGTTGCGTCGTCACTTGTGTGTATTTTAAAGCTCACCTCTACGTACACACGGCGAGAGCGGCTGTAGACGACCCTCTACTCCGGGATATCAGCGTAGATTTTCGGAGCTTCATCACCCCGCGTACCTGAGCACGCCAAAAACCACACGTATGGACGCAAGTGCGTGCACTGCATATGTGCTGTCCGTCTTGGTCAGCGCAACCACAATCAGGCATGTGCTTACGTGCATACTGTGGGACCCAATTTATTGAATACCATCTCAGTTTTTGTTCGGTGCCTAGCGACCATTCTGAGCGAGCTTTGGAGCGATGGACGATTTTTCCACGATTTTCTTGAGAGTTCAGTATTTGCTCGAAGGCATTTCTCTTCTTCTCTTTGACAATAGTACTTAACTTTTGGGACACAACTTATACACTTATGCTTCATACCACGAAAGCAAAATAACTTTCTGCACGAATGTCTGCTCATTTTGCCATGACATGAAGGTAGTTTGATGTCATTTAGAAGTTTTTATCGAATGAGTATACCTTTCAACTTTAAAAGAAGACTTAGAAAATTGGGCTCCTCCACTGTACATAGGTATATTCATCTTGTCATCAGGTGGTTCTTTACGAGCACTGAGCACGATGTTGAATTTTCAAATTCAACATTAAAACGATCAAATTACTAAATAACAATCGTCTGAAGGGCCAAACGCCACACAGAAATTCTGCTGGTCAGACACCATCTTTGAGATATCTGTTCTGTCCCTGAGGGCGGCCAATCTGGCAACTCTGATGTGACTCCCGAACAATTCTTGCCATGTTCGCCACATTACCTTCGGTGGATTAGAATTTTTACTAGGAAATGTAACAAGGATTTTGGCATGCGAACGTAAAGCCTGTCTTTGTACGCAATGCCACCATCATAGCGAAGCCACATTTTACAAAAATTTCCCACGCGCACACTCGGATTGGATGACGATCTCCGAGGTGGCATTGAAAAGGTACGACTCATTTTCCGCCTTTCTCATAGGGGACTTGGGTTGATTATATAAGTCTTCTTATAATCCAGAACATAAAATCCTGGCCATTCTGCTCTGGGCCTACTACAATGGAAATGCGCACTGCACCCGTGTGCGTGCATACGGGTAGGGACGACATCTGCATGCAGGTAGCACTGCAGATGGGAGGGCAGGAGTACATGGACATGTGCTTACTCCTGGCGTCTGAAACCTCGTTCCCCAGCATATGGACGGACGGACAACAGTTCTCTGCTGTTCGGGCTTTCTATGAGCCTTTTCTTGACCTAGAAAAGCTGCTCACTCTTGGAAAGGTGTCTGGAGGGCGGTGAGGGTAGCTTCATCGCCAGTGAGTAGCTCAAGAAAGCGAGGGTGGGCAAGTGGATCAATGGCGGGGCTCTCTCTCATATTCACTTTACTGCTGCCCAGAAAACGACTTGACTGTCCCTAAACTCTCTAGAGATTATCCCCAGTCTAGCCCGCTTGTTCATGCAGCAGTTCTGCGTCTGCGCGCTGAATTGTTCGTTCATACGAGGTGCTTACAACACTGCAAATCTGTGTTAGCATTTGCTGCGTCTTGAGGTCCAGCAAAGATGAGAGCTTTCCATTTTCCCCCTGCCCTGGAAAAGTTTCTTTCTACGTGTTGGAATGCATTTCCTTCTTTTTCTTCACTCGTGACAACAGGGGAAGCAATTTCTCGTTTAAAGCAAGGCGTTGCCAAAAGAAGGCAAAAATTGCACACAGCAGCAAGCAGCAGTCACGTCAGACGTTCGGTCTAACGTACGTACGTGTTCTGTCCTAGGGCAAAGCCAGAAAGAAAAAAAAGAGCTCTTTCTATCTGTGCTCACTTAGTCAAGAGCACAACACTGGGGTAGTTGAAAACAAAAGCAATTCAGGGGACGAAAGCGTTGCTTACCTGTGTACTACAGCAGTCCGCGACACGTTAGTACAGTGGAAGCAAAACAAAGAGAACAAGGGCGTTTGTTACCACCCTGATCGTCGTGCTCAGGATTGTAGATCATATTTTTTTCCCTTTTTTGTTCCTAGCAGCTACCATGTAGACTAATGAAATTTCCCGCTCTCTTCTCCCTTGGCACTCTCTCTTTGTGGGTTACAATATTTATAGAAAGAAAAGAGAGATTGGCATTTCTCCACATTTTGCTCACGCGCCATTTACCTCTCTTGTCGAAACTGGGAGGCTGCTCCGTGGCTCCCATGGCTTCCTCCGCCAGAACCGTTCACTGGAAAAGATAAAACTGCGGTACAGAAGTGTCACCCCTTCAGTACGCGTTGCACGAAGATCCAGGAACCATCGAAGTGATCAACGATCAAGAAGGAGGGGGGGGGGGGCTTACACGTCATTCATAACTGATGGAGAACACCACAATGTCATCTTTTGGCTGCACCAGGAAGTTCTACTAGAGACAGAACATCTTGCTTAAGTGCATCCTCACGCATGTTGCAAAAGCGTTGCTGTGCACGTGTAGGAGAACGCTTATGTGGCTCAGTTTTGATCCAAATTGCACAATTGCTTCAGTGCAACAGGGACTGACAAATGCAGAAACGTTAACTCCTGTCCTGCTAACCAGGACTGTACTCACAGGACACTAATCATCAACGTCATTTTGGAACTTCTTTTTTTTGCAAGCAGAACTGTCGTTATCCCTTGCATTTTCCTGACTTCCGACAGAGCTGACTCCAATGTCTCCACCTGGTGACTACAGTGCGCACATATTAGACACGTTTGCATGCACCAGTAGGTATTATTATTTTTTTTTACCTACCCCTAGCACTTGCTTCTGTGTATACGTGGCGCTGCACTGAACGGTTGAGTGACTTCGCATGCAAAAGACAAGAACAAATTTTTGCTACGTACCTTCTGCTATAGTGGACTCGTCAGCCCACGGTAGCAACAACAACAGCCTGTGAAATCAGATGCCAACATATTTTGTACGTACCGTACCTGCATTCTTACGTTGCTCCACCACTACTTTAGATGCTAAATGTGATACACTTATTCAGGTAGCCTTGAAGGGGCATAAGCACTGTACACACGCACCGTGCTGTGCTTGGAAACGGTGAAAAAGGTGGCAACGGTGCACGAGAGAAAGATTTCAACATATTTATCATCACTCGCATCTCTGCCAAGCGTTCAGGCAAAGATCTCATCGCAAACATCTGACGGCGCCGCAATGGTAATAATCCCATCTCTGCCACCGTGGAAGTTTCCAACCTTGGCTTGTTGTCCTAGGAAAATCCGACGTCCTTCTCCAAGAAATATCCGCTTACGTTCAGACGTGATGCAATGTTCCACCGTGAAATAAGCAGCTGTTACTAGTATAAAAAGTTACCGCGGTCTTGTCGCGGTGCGTTCTACCGGAGCCACGACTCCGGATGGATGGACGGTGTAGGAAAGCTTTATTTGTCCGCAACCACGCTACACTTTTAGACAGTTCCTTGGTTTTTTTGGCGCAGTGCTTTCCTCGCGGAATCCTGCAATTACGCGTATTTTCAATCAAGGCAAGGCGAACTTCAGACCCGCATTAGGGATGTGCTGTTCTTAACGGAATTACTTATTGGTAGGCAGTGAATGTGAACCACACTGCCATGTACATGTCCATTATACAGTACTGCGAGCTGCTTTTGTTCGTGCGTGGTGGGTCATCAGAGAAAGCCCTATGATTCTTTGTAATTCCTCCGCTTGTGTCGATATAATGCCACTTTGCGCAGTTCCAAGCCTGGTGTCCATGTTATCGTGCTTGTGCTGCTTCCTAAACTTTAGTTGTGTGAGTATTTGTTCGGGGTGTACGGTACTGAAGTCGTGAAGGAGGACGTGCCAAAAAATCAGCAACTTTCGTAACTGTATGAGGAGTAACATGGAGTAAACAGCTAATTCTTCATGCCACAACAACCACACACAAAACAAGAGCCAAAGAGAACCAAACGCTCCCGTCGATCGATGCCAAATTGAAAGGCTGCAGACACACAATCGCGCTTTCCTGAAGCTCGACGATGGGAAAAAGAAACCGTACGGTTTGTTATACTACGTACGAAGCTGCTCGCATGCGTGTACTATGGACGCGTGTACCCATAACGAAAAAATGAGGCCACGAGACTGGAGAAGAGAGCGTTGCATGCTCGATTGCATCAGTGTGGAGATAGAGACAGAGAGAAGCTTTCCAGTTTTGCGCAAATATTGCTACGTTCGTGCACACACAGTTCTTACGAAAAGAGGGAGGAGAAATTTCAGCACATTCACAATTCTCATTGCGCTGCACGCACGTGTGTACACACAACGCGTCTGACAATGAGGAAGGGACGCACATCCCTTAGAGTCTAGTTTCGATTTTTAGCGACAACTTGCCAATAGACAGAAAAAAGGCCCGTCCTCGGGCCCATCGAAACGCGTAAGATGCACGGTCAACTTTGCGAAGTCACAAGATCGACGCTGACAGGACAGAGCCAATAAATGTGTCACTGCTGCCCTTTTGTGGCGTTGCCGCCAGCGCCGCAGTCGCAGAGCCACACCTGGCAACACAACCCGTCTCGGTGTCACCTGCAATATGACTTAGAGAGAGAAAAAAAAAAGACATCGACTTTTCGCATTCGGACCCGTACGCATACTTCTCAGGGTTGCGATCGAGTTAGGGCAGAGCAAATTGTAGCATTGGGAATGTACTCAAGCTTTGAAAACTGCCCAAACTTCGGAAATTGAATAAAAAGGGTCTTCTTGTTGGGAGAGATGTATCTCCAAGCTGAATTTGGGTTTATCTTCATTGAAAAACAAAAACAAAAAAAGATACATCATACTAAGAAACTTTTGCGACTTCTTTCCACAAGAGTAGGAATTGGGACAGTGTACAAGGCTGACCAAAAGCTGTGTTCGTCGAGCGTGTAACTTTGCGTGTACGCTGTGATCGACGCCGCAGTCTTGATGGAGTGATACTTGATGTATAGTTACACTTTCCTAGGAACAGCAGCAGCTAGATCAACGGACACTCATGTTTATTGCGATCTGAGTGCACAAGAGTGTATGAACCGAGTTTTGTCCCACACGAATCTGAACCGGTTTCCTCTTGGCGTTCGAAATCCCGATGTGAAGAAATGCCGTGGTGCATATATACATCATATCCACCTGCGCATGCCGAGTGGAGTCCCCTTCTAGGAGGCATCGTGACAGATCTGCCAGGTCCCAAAACAATATCGCTAAGACATAAAAATCATTTACACTGACAGTCCGTGTATGGTGACATTTTTCTTTCGTCACAAGGGCTGTGAATGAGCGCCACTGTAGTATGCATGGCATGATGATTCCCCGTTGACAAGAATAAAAGACAGTCTCACAAACAGACGCACAAATGCAGCCGGACTCTGTTGGATTCAAACAACAGCCAAAAAGGTTATCAACAGAGCGCAGAGTCTTATCTGTGCGAAGAAACGTTCAGCAGAGCTCCTACTTGTGTGCCAGGAAGTCACTTCCTGGTCTGAAGCTCTTCTTTCCCTGGATGTGAATCGCTCGTCATGGCATCGTTCCTTCTTTGGCGCACGAACCCTTTCTTATTTAACTTAAGCGGAACGACATTGCCACGATCAATTTCGGCTGCCTCGTGCAAGGCCACGAACGCCAAGAAGTGGATAGGCTGATTTCTCTGTCTTCTTTTTTTTCATCCTGATGATGCCTCCAAATGCTCGCATGATTGGCTGGCTCTGTAATAAAGAGCGAGTTTCTCTTCCTCTGCCTAATGCATGCTTGCACGAAAAGGCTGCAAGGTAGAAAAAAAACAAGTTGTCCCCGGCCTCATCACTCTTTTTTCCCAAGGAGAAATCGCTCAGCGTCTTCGAAATCTTTCTGTTTCTGCCTGGCTAGGCCAATTTTCGCCAGGGAGGCAACTTTTCGCGGGGAAAATCGTCCAAGAACAAAACAAAGGCCATGACACGTTCATTTCTAGCGTCCTTCGTGACTGCTTAAGGTGTGTCGTGCAACGTACGTGTCAATAATACAACGGTCAGAAATCTATGAAATTTTCATACGCCTGCCAAACCGTTCTGTTACCGCCTGCTTCGTTAAGCAGACATCGATGTTGTAACAAACAGACTGTTTTTCAATGAGCTACATGTTGAGTAACTAAGGCCTTGTTGCTCTTTTCATTGTTGCAGGTGGATTGATCCCATCTTATTCAGCCGTAGCCACTCAGACAAGCATTGTGACGTAGAAATGGAGCCCCAAGAGCCGTCTGGACCTTATACCAGTGGCGGTTGTGATCGGCCCCACCCTCGCCTGGCCAACCAAGACTTCCAGACCACGACGCTCAATAGACACCAGCCACCGGCATCGAGGCATCACCTCCGGTCGTCGTCCAATCAACATAACTCAGAAATGGATCTCACGGCGTTCGACGGAAACGGCCATCACAACCTGCCCTACCACCATCACGCCTCAGTACAGCACCATCATCTGCCACGACATCATAACCACGAGTTGCGGCGCCCGGACTCTGTCATCACGACGAGCAGCGCCGTCTCGAGCGACGCCGGTAGCAGCCAGGCGGATACGGAGGCGTCTTCTTCTGCCGCCGCCAGTAACGTCTACACGATCTCCGGCTTGTACGGACGTCCAAAGGGGGCAACCAAGGAGTCGTCGGCATTAGGGTCAACTCCGACAACTACATCAGTTTCGGCAGATACGCGGCTGACCCCGCTCAGCTCTCTCGCATCGACCACGTCCTCTTTAGAAGCCAATCACTTCTATCACCGTCGACAGACTTCGCATCCCGGCAACTTTGATAGTCCCTTTAGACCACCGCCGCCCAAGACTACATCCAGCACTCTTCCTTCCGGCTGTTGCGCGCCAACGGCGGCAACCGTGGCGGCCGCCGCCGCGGCTGCTCCGCCGTCACGTGGAGCGGCAGCCGCGGTCACTCTCGTCGGTCACCGTCGCTCCAACTCCTATGGCCACCACCGTGCGTTAACTGCCACTTGCAGTCTGGGAGCGGCTTCACCCTCCGCGGCTGGGTTGTGCCATCACCACAGACGGACGGGGTCGAGCGTGATTGAGACGCTCCAGACGTTGGCGTGCAACGGCGGCGCCGAGACGGTCGACAGAAGGGAGGAGTCCATCGCGCACTTTCTGGAACAGCTCAAGAAGGAGCAGCAGGAAAAGTAAGAATGTGAAGGGTGCGCCTGTATTGGCTTCTCATAGTAAATTATGGTTGAGCATCATATGAAACGAATCTTTAAGTCAATGGAAAGGAAATTTTGTTCCCCATTCGACTATATGCGTAGAGCATTTTTGGGTCAAGGCACTTGTGCTCCTGACAGGACGTGAGAAAGGAAGACAGGTCAACAATCAAAATGTCACATCTTCAATGAAATAGAGTAAGTTATTACAAGACAAGAAGGTGAATCAATTGCTCTGCACATGGCGTTTGTACTGTGATCAACTTGTGGACCTGTAAAATGGGACTTTGTCACCTCAAAAATGCAGCAGTTGCCATTACCGACATCTTTAAACGTCAGTTCGACAGTACTTTTTTCCCTGACTTATTTTAAAAAGTTCTCACGAGTGACTTTTGGAGCCTCTAGGACTAGGATTGTCTCATTTTGTTTGGTCGTGACTTTCAGTGCATGTCCTGAGTACAAAAAGATCTCAACACCTCCCAGATCACCTTCAGCTGGTCTTTTTTTTTTAAAAAAAAAAAAAAAGTGTCGAAGTATGTCTGGGACCTCCCTTTCCCGCCCTTGTCGTTTTGCTGCCAGCATTGCTTGAAGTTGCGAGCATCGGAGGGAAGCTACCTATGGCGCACTCTGTGCTTCTGAGCTGGATTGCGTATGTGACAAAGAAATCTACATTGCTCAATCGCGTTGACAGGTATGAGAAACAGGAGCTACACGAGATGCAGGATGAGCTCGAAGACCTCCGTGACTGTGGACTAGGAGGTTGCAGGCCCAAGTTCATCCAGGGACTCGCCAACATCAAGGTAAAGCACTTCGTTTCTCTCCCCAGTGACGCAACTTGCTGTTCAATAAGCATTTATCATTGGTCCTGGAGAACGCTACATTCTCGTCCGTCCCTTTCAGGTGTTCGTTTTCTTGCTCTCGTTGCTGGTAACCCTCCAGCAGGCACTTTCCTCCGGATATCTCAACTCTGTGATCACGACGATTGAGAAGCGCTATGAGATTCCCTCGTCCATCTCGGGAATCATCGCCTCCATGTACGAGTTGGGCAACCTCGGCACTGTCATATTCGTCTCCTACCTGGGTTCGAGAAGGCACATCCCGGCATGGATAGGAATGGGTGAGTAACAAGGATTATGATTAATCTGTAAACTCCGGCGTAATAACAAGTCTTGCGAGTTGGGGACGCGTATGACAGAACGCAACTGCGCTAGCTTAGCACATGAACCAAAAAAAGGTTCGGGCCTTTCACTCACTGTCGTCGTTTTTGTTCTCCCAAGAGTAAAAATAACATCAACGCATATGGCTCCTTTTTTACTGTACGCAATGCGCCAAAGCCATTTTCTCCCAGTAGGATCCATGGTGATTTTTTGTAGTATCCTGCGGATTTTAAATAATACCAGTGTTGCTGGAACAGAAGGGAGCGTTCGAGGCTGTCATGGCTCCTGTACGCAGTGCTTGTGCACGTGTGCACGCTGGGGGGCAAGATCCCGGGCACATGTTGCGATGAAGCCTCGGGCTCCGCTCTATACGGACCTATGGTCTGCGATCCATCTTGGCCAATTCGGAACACCTTCGAAGAGATGGAGTCTGAGAGACAAGAAGTGGTCGAGCAATTTTTCCCACTCCGATTTGCTGCTCTTCTCAGCTCCATTTCCAGGGTTTTTTACAGTTGGTGCCTTGATCCAAGCGCAGCCGCGCTCGCCCAGCGTTGCCACACATGTGATAGTTGGCAACGTTGATCAGGAAGACGTGCGATACAGTAGAAGCTTGGGCGGATGCGTGGCAAAGACTTTAATATTGACTCAGCTGAGAGCATGAACTAAATTACATTCTTTTGAAGCATCCATAAGCAGCACAACTGAAACTCTCTAAGAGAAAAAAAGTGGATTACCCCCGTCGGCCATTCTAAGACTCAGGCTGCTTGGGCCTGCATTTTTTTTTTGCTCTGGTGGGTTGCTGCCATTTTAACTACGTATGGAGCAGCACTTCCTTGATTCTGCTATGGGGAAATGATGACGCTGCAGCGACAAGAACTATACAGGTATCTGTGGCATGAACGAAGTGAGGCAAACTGTTGCCCCGAATGCATTCGCTTGCCTCATATGGGCTGAATGCTGAGTCTGACATACCAAGAAAGCGAACATTTGTCATATGTGCGCATTCTGTCCCCTTCCAGGCGTCCTAGTGATGGGCGTGGGCTCGATCACGTTCTCCCTGCCTCACTTTCTCTCCGGGAACTACATGGTTTCTTCGAGCAGCAACAGCACTGAGAACAACATCTGCGCGAGGGCCGGGTCGACCAGGGTCAACGGTGCCGCCGGCGGCTTCAGTAGCAGCGGTAGCGGCCGGAGTAGGACAGGACTGAGGACCGCTAAAGACGAGGACATCCTGAACCAGCTTCCTGGACTCGACAAGATCAAGTCTCTCACAGAAGGTAAACTTGAGTGTCTCGGAACGTGCGCGCTGCATGTGGTCACTCTACCTATTTGGCGTAAACAAATGGAGTTACTCACATTTGTACACAATATGAGTACGTGTATGTTTTTTTTTATTACCTAACAAGACACCGAGTGAGGAGTATCTCACGTCCGATGTGTCGCGTACTGCATCGTGTGCACGCCCAAGTTCCTCGTGCAGTACGTTCCAGCTTGCTGCATGTGCAATATCTGCACATTCGTGTGCAGCACACATGAAAACCTTTCATTTGTTTTTTTTTCGGCAGTAAAAGAGAGACAATTATCGGCTCGCCAGGAGCTGAAATGATGCCGTTTTGGCACAGTCTTCCATGAGAGACTAACAGTAACTGACTACATCGGCTCTGCTACGAACTACACGTTAAGTAACCTACTTTGCACTGCAAAGTATCTAAGAAAGTTTTTTTTCGACGACCAAGGTCTTAGCAGCCAAGTTCCATCAGCGTTACCTGGCAAAAAGTTTAATAGGTATTCAAACAAACACTGCTGCAGTCACAGAAGTCTAATTAAAGGGGTCTGCTTTGTCTGGCACCTCCAAGTGGTGAGATTTTGCCATCCCAGAGAGGGAGAGGTAATGTGATGACGTGACATTAAAAGCGAAAATCCCCCTCTTCTCTGTGATGGTGCAAAATTACTGTGCGTTACGTGATTTCGCAAAACCTAACAGAACAAGGGACGGTTATAACTAACTGCTACTTCCCACGACCTGAGTACCTAGCAGTACAGTTACACCAGAGCTCCACATACACATGTGCAAGAAAAGATGTCTTCCCCCACCGATTTTTCGTGCATTTTAACAAAATCATCGACTTCAATAAGTCTATTTTCACATATATGACTTTAACGCCCACTGGAATTCGTATTGTCAGCACCCGCTTTAATAGCAGGAGAGCTGTCGTACACCTTAATGGCCACCGTTGACTTATGGAATTATCTGAGATTTGGAGTACAAATCATTCCTATGGCAGTTCGCAGCCAGGACGTCGGGCACCTGCGCAGTGGGAGAGAGAGAGAAACTTTCGGAGGTTCTCTCAGCTCAGTCGTCCAAACGTGCGGACGTACACAAGTCACTGCACCTGTGTCCTCACATACCGGGCCATGGTGTCGGGGGGGGGGGGGGGGCCCCCCCCCCCCGGGGGGGGGGGGGCACGACGTAAGAGAAACGTCAGCAGGGTGGGTTTCCTCCTTGCCCG